>OGEG01001002.1_pt1 | contig 22620 bp, 12 predicted proteins | sample 1570621 | NCBI WGS metagenome assembly OGEG01 (sample SAMEA2582130, study PRJEB24529) | metagenome | biome: Human gut stool | place: China | collected 2011 | reverse complement strand
GGCGTCACCAGTCCAAGCCATATCTACCGTATGATCCACACAGAATGTCCCTTTCGCCATAACCCTCTTTCCATACAAAGGCACAGCGACCATATTCGCATAAACTGATGTTACGATAGTCTCCATATCCGCCATAGATTTAGGGTAGACACTTGGAGATAACGCACTGGGATTTGATAAATCCAGAAAACTATCCGAACAACTATTAAAAGTTAACGCAGCAGCTAATAATATAACTAATTTCTTCATCTTCCTATTAATTTAGAGGGTTAAACTTAAACCGCCCATAATGGTGCGGGTGGATGGAGCCCGTTTCACAGAATACATATTTCGTTCCAAATATCCACCACCCAATTCAGGATCTCCTTGAAACTTTGTGATAATAAATAAATTATCGCAATTAATATAAAACTTCAAACCTTCTATCTTCAAATGAGAAAGTATTGATTTCGGTAAATTATAGCCGAAATGTAAATTCTTCAATTTAAAGAAAGAACCATCCTCCACAAAATAAGAGGAGACATTCTTGAAGTTTCCATTCGGGTCCTCTTTCGTTACTCGAGGATGTGAAGTTGCCCGGTTCGTCGGACTCCACGCCTCATATACCTTATAAGTCGTATTATAGTCGCCATAGAAACTTCTTTCATAAAGCTTAGCGCTATTAAAGACATCAACACCTGCGTTTCCTAACCAGCCCATACTTAAATCAAAGCCTTTCCATGACAAATTTATATTCAATCCATACATCAAATCCGGCCAAGGATTACCGATATATGTCTTATCCTCATTCGTCACCTTTCCGTCTCCATTTAAATCCTTATATTTCAAATCACCCGGAGCCGTACCTGCTTGTTGGTACAATCCATCCGGAGATTGAGCGTTTAAGGCATCGATTTCCGCTTGGTCTTGAATAATACCATCCACGACATATCCATACATCTGTCCCATCGGTTGCCCATTTTCCGTACGATAAATAGAACTATTCAAAGCCGCATCGCTTCCAGCCCAAATGATCGGATTCACTTGGTCACTTAACTTTACCACTTTGTTCTTGTTGGTAGACAACGTAAAAGCCACGTCATACCTGAAATCTTTATAGGAATCCCTCCATTGAACCATCCATTCGAAACCTCTATTGCTTATCTTTCCGATATTAGCCCGATAAGAAGAAGTCTCGCTAAATGGTTCCGAAGAAGGTCCGGCAGAAGGTGGCACACCTACTGAATATAACATATCGGAAGTTTTCTTATCATAATACTCGATTGTCGTATTCAAGCGATTATCCAGAAAACTTGCGTCAACACCTATATTCCATTGGGCCACGTCTTCCCATTTAATCGTAGCATTCGCAACATTTGAATACCAGAATCCTCTCTGCGTATTTTGCCCATCATATGAATAATATAGATAATTATTCGTAAAAGAAGGTTCATACAAGAATTGAGGAATTGTATTGTTACCAATTTTACCATAACTTCCTCTCAATTTCAATTGAGACATCCATGTTATATTATCCTTTACAAAGCTCTCTTTTCCCACATTCCAACCAACAGAAGCCGAAGGAAACACACCAAACCGATTCTCTGGACCAAAGTTATCATAACCATCCCGACGAATACTAGCCTCTAGCAAATACCTGTCATCATAAGCATAGTTTACACGAGCGAACTGGGATAAACTACGACCTTCCGTTTTCGTTCCGGATACATCTTTATCTCCCGTACCTAAACTAATATCATCCGAAGGCTGAACCAAGAAGCCGTTTTTCCAACCACCTGCCGAAGAAGCCGTCGCCCGATAAGCCTCGTAGCCAACCATCCCTTTTACATAGTGTTTCTCCCCAAAAGTATGGTCATAGGTCAATGTATATAACATACGTAAATCATAACCGGAGCCATAATCTTTCGAGTAATAATCCTGTTGAGACAAAGATCCCAAATTCCATGATTCTAAGAACAAATTATTCGCATGGGAGTCAAAATTGGCAGAGAAATTCGCTTGGAATTTTAAATCATTGATAATCTCCCAATCCAAAATCGCATTTGCCCGGGCCCAAAACCTACGTTCATTCGCATGATGCGACATTAGTGTAGCCACATGATTAGGTCCCTCGTAGTAACCACCTGCCGGATGTTTCCCCCAACCTCCACCAGCTTCGTTGGTATTATCATAAGGCACCATCGTAGGAACTTGGCGGTAATAAACATAATCATTATTCGTCTGCCCATACAAATGGGGATCCGTATTATTAAAACCAACAGTCAGGATCTCGGAAAATTTCACGCGTTTACTTATATTTGTCTGGCTAGCCACACGAAAATTACCCGCATCCTCAAATGAATAACGTTCGATAAACTGATTCTTGTAGAACTCCGCAGACATATTAAATGTAGTTTTCTCATTACCACCCGTCATCTGTAAAAAATAGTTTTGCCTAAAAGCATTACGCCAAACCAGATCTTCCCAGTCTGTATCTGGTAGCGAAGCGGGATTATCCCAGCCGGAATTGGGATTATTAGGGAAGCCTGCCGCCAGTTTCCGGTCAATAAAGTCTGCGGTATGCAGCATATCCGGCAAATCGATCGGAGTCTCTATTCCAAAGTTTACTCTCGCATTAATAGAAAGTTTCCCTATCTTTCCTTTTTTAGTGGTAACAAGGATCACACCACCTGCTCCCCGGGCACCATAAATAGCAGTAGAAGCCGCATCCTTCAAGATCTCGATAGATTCTATATCATTAAAATTAGGAGCGCTACCCGGCACTCCATCCACGATCCACAACGGATCCGCGCCATTGATAGAAGCCGCTCCACGAATGATAATGTTCCCATTGGAAACATTGACACCAGCCACACGTCCTTGAATAACATGCGACACATCCATATTTAAATCATTAAAATCATCCGTCTTAATAGAAGCCACAGATCCCGTTACATTCGACTTCTTCTGCACGCCATAACCAACAACGACTACCTCATCCAGTTTTTGAGTATCTTCCTTCAAGTTTATCATTAAACTTGATTTTCCGTTCACTGCTACATCTTGAGTATTAAACCCAATATACGAGATCTGTAAAATACCGGTATCATCTATATTTAATGAGAAATTTCCCGAGATATCCGTTACCGTTCCATTCGTAGTTCCTTTCTCAACAACATTCGCTCCGATAATCGGTTCACCGTTACTATCCACGACAGTACCAGATACCAGCTTTACATTACCGGCAGTCTTTAAAGTTACGACAATTGAATGCCCTGTCATCGTATATTGCAAGTCTCTTTGATGCAGTACATCATCTAACAAACGCCGAATCGGCTGATTCGTCACGTTTAAAGTTACCTCTTTCTTTCCTTCCACTATAGCATCCCGATAAGAGAATATATATGTGGTTTGCTTCTCTACAGCCTCAAAAAATTGCTTTAATGTAGCATTCTTCATGGAAAGAGTGACACTTCCTGTCTGAGCTAATACCAAAATAGGATTAAAAAACAGAAATAGAGCCAAAAAAATTATATAGCTACATTGATTTTTTCTACTTTTGAACATATATTATTTTTTAAAATTGATACAATCCGTTTTATGGCTTGATCGCCATTCTCGTAAATGGAGTATTAATTGGGGAACCGGAAAATCTCGACCATTTTTCGGTTCCGTTTTTATTATGAAGAATCTTGTCGCATAAGAACTGATTTAAGGTTATACATTTTATTTTCACTCGCTCAAGGATGTATAAAGATATCATCTCCTCGTATATCATATGTAAAGTCATAATGCCTCTCTAAAAGGTCCATTACCTCTACGATATATTCACTATCAAAATTTCCGGTAAATAAGTCATTCGCTAAAGAAAAATCATTCAAATGGATATTCACGCCATATCTACGCTCTAGTTTGGCCAAGACATCACTTAATTTCGTTGATCGAAAAACGAGGTCTCCTCTTAACCACGCCGTTTCAAATCGATTATCTGTTTTCTCCACGGTTATAATACCCGATTCTTTATTGAACAATGCTTTTTCATTTGGTTTTAGATAAACGACACGAGAAGGGTCTGAACAAGTCTGTATCTTGATCCGTCCCGATATCAAGGCCATTTCCATGACATTCTCCCGCTCATACGAATACACATTAAAACTTGTGCCCAACACTTCTATATCCAGATATTCAGTATGTACCACGAAAGGTTTATCCTCATTCCGAGTCACCTCAAAATAGGCCTCTCCCTCTAAATTGACCTGTCGAAGCTCTCGACCGAAATCGTGAGTGTAACTTAAGCTCGATTCCGCATTTAGTTTTACTTGTGTTCCATCCGGTAAAGTCACCCCCGATCTTTCCCCTCTATCGGCATGAACCACTAAATTGCCAATGCTACCCTTCTGATCGACTGGATTGAAATATAAATAACCAGACAATATACTTAATAAAGGTATTAATAGTATTGCGGCGATACGAGCCAGTTTCCTAAACACCATAACGAATCGTTCTTTTCTCGTTCGATTTTGAATCTCACTGAACATATCTCGTATGATTCTCTCATCAACCTCTTCAAAGGGTCGCCCATTTTCCCATAAATGAGACAATGACAGCGATAATTCATCATCATCAGACAAATTAACCAAAAGCCGTAGTGTTTTCAACTCTTCCGTAGAGATCGTATGATCCATGTACTTTGAGAGCAAATAATATGTATGTGATTCCTGCATAATATCCTTTTTATAAGGTATACACATGAGCCGTTAATTTATAACATGTCTTTTTAGATGTTATAAAACATAAGAATATTATTTTTTCAATTTTATTTATCCGATAAAGAAAAGAGAGAACAGCAAAGCATACTTACCGAGCTCCTTTCTTAAAACATGTAAGGCTTGCGATAACTGGTTACGCACAGATTGTTCTGAAATTAAGGCTTTAGCCGCTATTTCTGTTATAGTTATACCTTGTTCCTTATTTAACTCAAACAGTTCTCGTTGGCGAGGTGTCAACTTTTGTTTCGCTATTTCCAGTCTATGGTTAAATTCCTCAAAAGATAATTTACGTTCAATCGCTGTTTCCTCTCCATCTCCAGACTCATTCAGTACAACATCTTCCAAAAAAAGTGGACTATTTGCCTGCCTACGAAACTCATTCAATAATTGGTTCTTGGCCATCGTAAATAGGAAAGCACTGAAAGACATATCTAAATCAATTTGTTCTCTCCGCACCCACACTTTGATAAATGTCTCTTGTACAATATCTTTTGCAAGAGCATCAGAATGAGTCAAGTGCAATGCGAACGCATATAGGCGTGAAGCGTATGATTCATACAGTTTCGTAAAGTCTCTGTATGAACCGCTTCGTAATCGTTCTAGGTATATCCGTTCTACATCCATCTCCTCTAGCACATATTGACCGAACAAATATAAAATAAAAAAATAAGAAGAGGTTATTTCCTCTTGAAAAGAAATAACCTCTATCTACTACAAATGGTGCTTAGCCTCATTTTTCATTGATCTATAAATCTTCAATTTTCACTTGCTTGAAGGACCTGATTTTTACCGGTCCCAAAAGCCCTGACGTTCGTAAATATTTTTCAGAATCTGGAGCATCGAACTTTACGATATTCGTTTTAGTTCTTCTCTCTTGTTTAGGCAATTTACTATCTCCGATAAGGCGATTAGGCCATAAGTTGACAATCTCTATTGATAAAGTATTTTGACCTTCCTTTACATAAGGAGTGATATCAACCTCAAAAGGAGCCGACCAAGAAACAGGGAAGACATGATCATTAACTTTAATCACAGCTAGATCTTGAACATTCCCTAAGTCTAATTTCATCTTTTTATCCCTTAACTGTTCAGTCTTTATATAAAATGTATTTTCATAAATCGCTTTTCCTGAAAAATAACGGATCTCCGGATCTTCTGAATCTGTCCATGAATATAATTTATTGAAAATGACAGGTTCACTTTTACCCCAACAAGAATCAAAGCGTACAACCCAATTCCCCATTATGACATACTCCTCTATTTTCTCACTGCTTCCTATAGATAAAACACTTCCATTATTCCAATAAATTTTATAATTCCCGGGATCATATATGTTAGCGACAATATTATCTTTTTTGGTTTCAAATTCAATTGGAGGATATTGGCCAGCCTCTAAATCATCTGGGAATATTGCAGAACTACAACGCTCCACTTTCACGATATGATTATTCGTCTTCTCTGCATTCCTAAATACTACAAAAATAGAGCCTTCTGGATTAAAATGCAAAGGAATAACCGTAGTTCCGTTCTCTTCATAATAATTTAAAACAGGCCTTATGTCTCCTGTTTGTGGATTCCATAATTCAGGAACCTTTCCTGTTACCCTAAATTTGCAATTCACAAATTCATAACGATCTGGTAAAGAAGGCATATACCGATAGAAATAATCATTAATGCCATTTACAGCATACCGATTTGTTACAAAATAAATATCTTGTTCCTCTGTTCTTCGATGAATATAATCCAATAACGTTCCCGATCGACGGCTTGTATATGATAAATCAGGCTTCACCGACATAGACATTAGCACATTATTTATATCTTGCCCCCAAATTACACGCCCTTTACCATAGGTTTGTTCCGTTCTATTTACTCCATCTAGCCATCCCCACATACGATTCCGAATTTCATACAACTCTTTATCACCCTCCGGATAATTGGTTAGGCCACTCGTTCTAAGAGGAGGCTCACCAATCACAGTCATACCTTGTAATACCAACTGTTCTATTTTTCTTAAGACTTCCAAATCAATTGTCTTGTGAGGAGGTAATATTAATACTTGATACGACATTCCATCCGGCAAACGTATTTTCCCTTCAGAAAAAGAAAGCCTATTTAAAATCACATCTTTTGAGCATTTATCCCAGTCATACCCAAAATTTAGATCGTCTACCTCCTCTTTCAGAAAAACCATATTAGGGACATCATCTCCTGTATAATAAAGAACATCTGCCACAAATAATCCTTGTTGAAGCAAATAAGAACACCGATCTATATAATCTACAAAATCTCCAGCCTGCTCCCACCAAGTTACATTTGGATTTAAATGTGTTCCCGCAAAATATTCATTTCCGGGCACGCCATACTCTTTTGGAGAGGAAACAAACGCATGCCAAACTAAACGATTAACCCCTGAACAAAAAATTCGATCTAGAATTCCCTTTAAATCTTTAGGGGATCGTTCCCATTGGGGGCCAATACTCGTTGGTCCTTCAGCTTCCACAAATCTCTTTCCATTCGTATGTGCTACACAAGCACTTTGTCTAACTGATAGTCTCGCTCCCTCAGACGCAACATGAGAAATAGATCGTGCCCAATATTCACCATGAGGTATATCGCTAATACTCATTATCTGTAACGCATCAACAGGAGTATAACAAGGGCCTCCCGATTCCGGGTCAATCATCATTCCATGTTTATGAGCCAACTTTTTGAATAACATATAATGATTCTCATAGATACAATCACTCACAGTTCTTCGAAGGTCTTGTAAAAAACGATTTGAAAGTTCTGGACTCTCTACAATGCGACCAGTCATAACCGGAAGATAAGGAAATATATCATATCCTCGATATTTCTTAAATTCTTCGGGGAAACGATTTGTCCAATTCACGACTCCCATCTCCCAGCTATCCGTTTGAAGAAAACGAACACTATTACCGGCCTCTTTCGCCGTATAAATCAATGGTTCTATGACAGTTTTACTGAATACATCAAAAGCTTCCGCACTTAAGTGATCTACCGATAGACCTTCCCACCCATCACTTGTTGTCGAAGTACGCACCCCCGTACAAGTCCAGCCATACCGTATAATAGTCCAATTACCTTCTGGAGCATCCCAATTTAGAGTTTCTCCATCAAAAAAATCTGTCAAATCCAGAATCTCACTTTTCTTTATCACTTCTGCATTTGAGTCAAAAAGGAATCCCTCCCTCAATTTATCTAGCGGAAATATTTCTTGAAAACCAAGCACTGAGTTAAATGATTTAGCAGACCAATAAGGAATTGCCTCATCCTTTATCGGTGTGCCTTCTGGCAACTGTTTCACTGCTTGAACACAGACATCACGATACAAAAGATTTGATTCTGGAAGTGCTAATTTTATATGAAGTATCTTTCCACCACTAATATTACACTCAGAATATGTTAACTTTTTCAATGCATGTTCCGGGGTTATGGAAGGTCCTCCCGGATTCCAACCACTTTGTACATTGACACACAAACTTATCCCCAGTCGATCAGCCTCTCGTACCGCATGTTTATATAAACCCATCCAATCAGGAGACATAAATACTGGTCCATGTGCTGTTTTCGTAGCGATCTCGTAACTAGAGCTTCCCGCATCAATTAATGTAGCGGAACCATATCCCTTAGCTTTCATTTCTTCAAGATCTCTTGTTATAGACTCTTTGGTCGCCATACTATTTATCCACCACCAATAACAAGACATCCGAGCTTCCCCCGGTGGGGATTTAAACTTCTCCATAAGTGTATTATCATCTATTCGCAGAATAGGTGCCAATCCAAAATCTGACTGTCCCATCATATCTTGTATACAGAACAATCCTAATATTATCAAATAATTAATTTTCATATTCATAGATCTATCAGATTTTGTCCAGAATGAAGAACTAGGGTTTGTTTATTCCAGATGAAACGACCAGACAAACCCTCCGGCAATACAATTTTACCATTAATGCCTTTATTTTCCCTTTCTAATATTATAGAAATATTTCCTAATGGATGAGGTATTTTTCCCTCTACTCTATTCAAACAACCTAAATGGGGCTCTATTTTTACAGAACGGAAACCTGCTTCTGCCGGCTCCACTCCACAAATTGTCGCTAGAAAATCCAAAACGGGACTTGCGCTCCAAGCATGGCAATCCGAACGGCTAGGCTCCGGATTCTCCGCAAAAGTGGTTAATCCCATACCCAACATATCTTGCCAAGGTTTCAACATAGATACATATTGATCAGCTAAGCCCACTTTCTTTAAAGCCCGAAACAAATAAAAACGATAATAGAAAGTTGCCTGAATTAAAGAAGAAGTCGTATCTAAGCGTGTCAATAAGTCTTGCTGAAGTTTAACAGGAATAGCATCAGACAATATCCCCATTATGTTAGCATGTTGGCTATAACTTGTTTTCAATATATCATCACATAACAATTGTTTTTTTTCAACCCAGCAATGCTTCCATGTATTTTCACATAAAGAAATCCGTAATGAGTCATATTGAGCGGCCAAATCTTTCTCACCAAAATGATCCAGTAATTCCACGGCATCCTTTAATGTATAAGCTAACTGCAAAGTAAGGATAGAGGCCCCGCCAGTCATTCCTCCCGGAGGAACTCCACCTGTCGGTTTATCTTTGCTCCATGGCCATTGAGTTGGCCAATCCACAAAATTCCAATGAGGAATAGCCCCTAGCATCCCAGTTTCCTTATCCACTTTATCCGCAAACCACTCCAGTATTGTTTTCACCCCTGAAATACAGTTTCTCACAAAAGCAGGATCATCACGATACATCCAATAATCATGTACCATATTAATCCAGTATAAAGAGAATGGTGGAATATATTGAGGAACACGGCTCGGATAACGACTTGTCGTAATTCCCTCGTAAGAACGAGAATAATCGTACATCTTAATTGCTTTTCGCATTAAACGATCATCCCCATCTACGTAAAGAGAAATAAGAGCTTGAATACGTGTATCGCCCACATATTGTAACTGCTCATAATATGGGCAATCAAAATAAGTTTCGTGCGCACATAAACGTGCCGTACGCCAACCAGTTTCCCAAATTTGTTTCATAAAATCCAGATCGCAATCAAAAGAAGCATTTTCTTTAAATGGATATCCTGTATACATACCATACAAATCATGGAGAACTAAAGGCTCATCCTTAGTCTCGATATCCAGTTTAATATACCGATAAGTCCTAAACCATAAAGGACGGAAAAGACGATTCGAGCCTCCATCCGGATAAAATTTATCCACAAACCCTATGACATCCCGTCCATCAATCTCATTTCTGTTCGCTTTTTCTCCGTCCTTAAACATGGCTTCACTATAAGTAACCTTCACTAGACTATTCTTCCCCCCCGAAACAATCAATTCAGGATAAGCCGTTGTCAAAAAATCCTGATCAATCAAAAGAGATATCTTCTGATTTGCTGGGACTTTAAGCTCCGCTTTACCTTTTAAGAAATCAGATGGCAAATCAATACCTTCCGCCCTACGTATTCGGTTCATACGTAATAAAGATTCTTCCATAAATGGAATATCTCTTTTGCATAGTATCCAATCATATCCAGAACCTATTCCATAAGGTTGTCCACGGCCTATCGTACGAACCTCTATCCAGTCGGTATCATTATAATCCAAATTTTCCCAGCCCCATGGATATAATGACGCATTCAAAATATCACTGCATCCAACATCTTGTAAATACTCTATAGAAGGAGAATAAGCAGGATCATGATAAACTTTCCAAGATTTATCCGTGTTTGCTTGTACCTCCAAAGAAGAGTTTCCTTGTACAATTAAACCTGTCTTCAGAGTCATCTGTGCTCCCGGAGTATAGCTTCCAAAGTTCCAAACCAACACAGCTAATACATTTTTCCCGGGTCTTAACAACGACGCAATATCTACCGTATCAAAATACCAGTGATAAATATCCCCCCTTGCCGGTCCCCAACAAACCGGTTTCCCATTTACAAATAAACGATATCTATTATCAGCCGATATATTTATAATAAAAGAATCTAGTTGACTATCTAATGTCAATGTTTTCCTAAAGTGATAAACGCCGTAATCATATAATGAACTTTCCGGACAAGTAATCCATTCTGCTTCCCAACGTTCTTTTAACAATACAGGAGATGGTTCCGCACTATATTGATTTTGTCCTTTCACAAATACCGAACAACATAGCAAAATCAGTAATAATATAAAATATTTCATTGTACAATCCTTTTTAATTAATTAAAAATCAACAAAGATATCGGGCCTATAAGTCCGGCTTTAGGGTCTCCACGATAGGGCGTTGGCTGAGTTTGATAATGATTAGCTAATGTACTATAAACCAACACCTCAATTTCATTTGCACTTTCCTTTAGGAATTGGCTTATCTCCACTTTGTATGGAGGACTCATTAAAATCCCAGCAGAATGGCCATTAACCTTTATCTCACAAGTAGCTACCACGTCCCCTAAATCCAATAAAACTTTTTTATCTGAGCATTTCTTTGGTAAACGAACATTTTGTTTATAAATCATACCTCCAGAATAGCAACGTAGAGCTCCCGTTTTTGCCCAATTTCCTCTCAAAAGCAGACCTGTTCCTGTTTTCAATTTTACAGGTTCTGCCAATGCTGCTGTCCCTTGATTACCTATATGAGCTGCGATTGAAAAAGCGATAGTTCCTATTCTTTGCCTTTTCTCCGGAAAAATCACCTTGTATCGGTTAATACCATCCAGACTCATCTCATTCAGAAGATGTATAGCAGAATCCGGAAGCGCCTTTCCATCAACCCACACTTTCAAGTCTTTACCCCTAATCGCAAAATCCATTTCCTGTAATCCCGGAACTGATTGAAAGCGGTAATTCCATCTATTATACTTTCCTTGGTACGGATCAAAAAACAAATGTTCCGTTTTAGCCCAACACATCGATATTTCATCCGAATAAGCAGATGGTTTTATTGGTTTTGCTACTTTCTCTGGTAACAGAACTACGGCTCCTCGAGGACGATCATCATGGTAAGCTCCAGTTTGAGATTTATATTCTATTTTACAAGTATTCGCATACTCAACGAGCAAAGAATGCCATCCCTGCGTCAATTCTATTTTTTCATGGGTAAATACACCGTCTATTAAAACAACATCCGCTAATGTCCCAATCTGCTCCACCCGATAAGTTCCACTCTCCTTTACATACACATAAGTCCTAAACCTTTGCAATCCTCCTCTATCCAAAATAAAGAAGCCATCACTAATCTTACCTTTCAGCCCATGATATCCTTGAGCACCCGGATTATCCCATACTCCATACTGCCAAGAAAACGAAACGGTTTTCCAATTGGGAAATGAATCCGAATAAGTCTCATATTGAGGTCCATATCCATAAATTCCTTCTTCCCAATCCTCATCCTTAAAATCTTTTTCCATCCAAGACTTAGGAGCTTGGTTCTCTGCCATAAAACGAAAAACACGAGCTTCAGCTCCAATATATTCATTGGATGCGGGTAGACGAAAATCGCCCCATTTATTATTTAATGTCGGCAGCAAATTGACAGTCCATTCTCCATCTAACAAAATTTCAGAGTCAAGGGATTCTTTCTTTTCCAAAATATTTTCTAGAATGGGTGTGCCCGGTGAGAATACAATTAAATAAGAATTGGTATATTCTTTTTTCAATTTCAACCAAGTACCTTTTTCATTCTGGCGAAGAACAGGATAAGGGTGTATCGTCCCATTTTGAGCATCCCATAATTCCACTTTGCCTGTATTACGGAAAAAACACTCAGAGTTCTTATCCACATTCATTACCATATAAATATCTCGATCACCAACTTTTCGATGCAACACTTTACCTCCATTTTCATTAGGAATAAAATCTGGTGTAATCAATTGAGGGATACATTTCTCAATCGAACCATCTGAAATATACCACCCAATTCCATTTGCCACATTCCTTTGCATTTGCCCCGTTTTACCTGAACGAGCCTCCATCGCAGTCAAACCGAATATCTCTTTTACTATTTCGTCGACCTCCTTATCTTGTTCACCTTCTCTACTACTAGCAGAGGGTAACTCCCCTGTTGCCAGAATAATGCCACCAGCCCTGTAATAATCCCTAAGTTTTTGCAAAGAAGAAAAATGCATCGCTTTCATTCCTGCTATAACCATTACTTTATACTTCTCATTCATTATATGCAACGAACTTTTGTCAAAAGAGGCTTGCCTTAAAGAACGAAAATCAATAAAGTCATAATCCAATCCAGCAGCACTTAACTTCATAGCCAAATTAAATGTTGTATCGGCTGTCATATCTGGATATGCTTGCATGGATTCAGTCGGATACATGAGGGCTATATCACAAACATGCTCTCCTTGGCTCAACAGATAACTCATTCTTTCCGTATATTTCAACCAAGTTTTCATATGAGGCCAATAAGGCATACGAAAATGGAAACAAGGCGGAGCCCATTCCCACCAACCACCATGAGTTGAGCCATAAAATGATGATCTATTTGTTGAGTCAACCATGCACCGGAGCTCCCCCAACCCATACTATGAAAAGCTTCTAGCCAAGTTCTTGGACGATTATATAAATGCGCTATAGAACTCGAAACTTTCGTCTCCAAAAAGCTGGAACCCATAGATGGAGCATCATTTCCCGGAGCAGTAAACCAACTGATCGCACGGAAATAATCAACATAAGATAATGGATTTCGTCCACGTCCTAAATTATCGCAACCATATATTAGCCCTCTCTTAGCATGCCATTCATAAATCGGTTGGTAATAACGTTCTTCAGACAAATCCATTAAAACCTCCGCATAATCTAATCGAATCTTGGGAGTAATCGGGCCTATATATTCTTTCAATGCGGGTAAATACGGGGTTATGTCATATCCTTTTCGTTTTTGAAACTCCGACTGAAAATCATCAGATCAAGACATCATACTGATTGGATAATATAATTCATCCTGAAAAAAGTAATTCATGCCAGCCTTTCCCACAGAGTCCATCTTATTTTCAAAACGATTAAAATAGACATCAACCAAAGTCTTCCCATAATCCGGATGAAGGACATATTTATTCTTTGCCTTAATAACATAGACATTCACATCCTCTCTTATAGGAGATTTCCAAATAATCTGCCCATTCTTAATGCTAGTTTCGAGATTAATCTTACCGGGCCAAGCGACAACAGCCACTAAATCCGCCGGAACATCATATTGGAAAACCTCATCCTTTTTTACAGGAATTGCATTTATCTCCAACTCTCCTTTATATCCTTTAAAGATATCCATAGTATCCAATTCATCCGGATAATAGCCGTTTCCAATCCAGCCAACTGTATAATCATCTAGTCCAATCCCTAATCCACGTTGAGCGCATTCTCCCGAAAACCATTTCCAGATATTCCACCACTCATCTGAAAATACAGCAGGTTCACCGGGCTCAGTCCGTCCATATAGGCCATACCCGTCTTTATTGAACAAGGTATCCACTTTCGGATCTGTATGTATATAACTAACCGCAAAACCGTCTGTCGCAGAAGAAGAAAGGATATCCAATTGTTCTTTTAACCGCTCTTTATCCAAACGGTCTCCATTCCACCAATAGAAAGGAACATTCCCATATCCTTTAGGGGGATTCTGAAAGCCGGATAAGACATCAATATCTCCTCCCCGTCTTGGATATCCCTTATACTTTTGAGATTGTGCAAAATTTATGGAAGGCATAAGAAATGGTAAACAGAACAGTAAGAAAAGTCGTTGTTTCATAAACTTTAAATAATTAGTAGCCCCTAGAGACCTTTCAGTTAACAAATAATGGTAAAGATAGTATTTCTATTCGTTCCGGAGAACAAAGCGCCTCCGGAACAAATTCATTTTTTACTAATCAATATCCCGTGTTTTGCTCAAGCAAAGAATTAATTTGAAGTTCACGATAAGGTATCGGGAACACTAATTTTTCTTTTGTTACCTGATAAGTTCTTTCTGTTAAATACGGATATAAAGACTTCATACGTTTTCCATATTCAGACATTACTTCTATAGCCTTTCCTGTACGGAGTAAATCCTGCCATCTATGACCTTCAAAAGCTAATTCATGCCGACGCTCTTTCGCGACAATATCAGCATTTACCATAGACAAAGCCTTTAATCCTGCTCGTTGGCGAACTTGATTTACGAATGTTACAGCTTCTCCCGCCTTACCTTGTTCTACCAAACATTCCGCAAGTAAAAGAAGAGCATCCGAATACCGATAAACAGGCCAATTATCATCCGTATTTTTCACTTTTGAATGAGCATGATGATATTTGTTGATAAAATAATAAGATATAGGATAGTCCTTAATTCCAAGATCCCCTACATTAAAAACTTTATCATATACAAAACGTCCATACTCATCATTATGTCCTGCTATTACAGAAACCGAAGGATCTACACGCAAGTCCCCCTCTTCATAAGAATCGACCATCTCCTGTGTGGGTATATTCCAGCCAGCATCGCTAAGTGTATTACTTGCGGGAACGCCTGTTATAATCTCAGCCTCACTTGTTCTCGGTATAAAATAATACAACCAGTTGCTTTCCTGTCCTTGATCCCCCTGTTGAAACTGGACTTCAAAAATAGATTCTTTGCTATTCTTATTCGAGGGTTCAAAGACTGACGCATAATTTGTTTGTAATTCATATCCCATCTTCAGTATTTCCCTTAATTGAGCTTCTGCTCCAACATAATCCCGAGAGGGCATTGTCATCAAGACATAGGCCAATAGCATACGTGCAGAACCTTGTGTAGCAGAACCATTTTGTGGAAAACTAACAACAGGAAGTTTAGCAACGGCATCATTTACATCACTCAAAATTATCTTGTAAACCTCCTCCTCAGAAGAACGAGCCAAAAACGCATCATTAACACCGATTACCTCATGTAAATATAAAGGAACTCCTCCAAAATACTGAACTAATTGAAAATAGTAATACCCTCTCAAAAACTTCGCTTGCCCTATTATATGATTTTTAAATTCTTCTGAAAATTCCATTCCCTCGATACGATCCAATATAGAGTTTACCCTAGAAATGCCAGAAAAACAGTTATAATACATATCATCAGTTACAATATTCTGCTCATCATTTGTAAAATCTGCCACTTCCTCATATTGACGTTGTGCCCTATCCGCCTCAAAGCGGATATAATGAGTATTATCGGCACGCATTTCGGACATTAATGTCCCATAAACGCCATGAACATCACGTAATCTTTGATATGCTCCATTAATGGCTTGCGTAAAATGCTCTTCCGTCTTGAAAAAAGTAGATTCACTTCCTGTATGCTGAGGTGCCAAATCTAAAAAATCACCAGAACAAGAGCTTAAAAACAAAGTAGTTATACATATACTTATTAACTTCTTCATAATTCATTTATTTTATACAGATTCTTAGAAAGTTATATTACACCCAATACTAAATGTTCTAGGAACTGGATAAGCCGTACGATCTACGCCTAATCCTCTCCAATCCATTCCATTTTGACTAACTTCTGGGCTAAGACCCGGATATTTCGTAAAAACGGCAAGTTGTTGGGCAGTCAAATACACACGAAGTTTCGATATATAATGATTAGGAGTAAATGGAATCGTATACCCCAAAGTAACATTTTTGATCGCCAAATATGAAGCGTCATACACTTGTCCACTATGCCCCAAACGGAATAACTCTGTAGTCCCTGATTTTGTACGCGGAACAATACCATTGCCCGGATTCTCCGGTGAACGCCATCTGTCTTGTACATATTTACGGACATTGAACACACCATCTAGATTTTCCGTATTCTCATAATTGGCATTCATTATATCTCCACCAATCTGACCTTGAAGTAATATACTCAAATCAAAATTCTTATATTGGAATTCATTAGTCATACCAAAAATAGCATCAGGAGTAGGATTTCCTATAATCGTCCTGTCATCAGCGTCAATTCTTTTATCATTATTTACGTCCACCATCCGAGCGGTTCCAATCTCTGATGTAGCATGTTTAGGTTGGGAATTTAATTCTTGTTCCGTCATGTATACTCCATCATAAATATACCCGAACAAAGCACCAATCGGTTGTCCAACTTCTAATCGATTAAAATCACCATAAGTCTCATATCCTCCAATCGGAGCATTTTCCGTACCTAATTTTAAGATTTTATTTCTGTTGAAAGAAACATTAAGATTAGTAGTCCATTTAAATTCATTTACAAGATTACGAGATGTAATGGTTATCTCATGCCCCCATATCTTGAAATCCCCCATATTGGATTGTATATCCCAAAAACCTGTAGCTGCAGGAATATCCGTTTGATACAACATTCCGTCCGTCCGTTTCAAATAATAATCATACATCACAAAAATACGATCATTCAAGAAACCAAGATCAATACCCAAATCCAGCTGTTTTGTCTCTTCCCAAGTTAATTCATTATTCCTCAGGCTTTCCAAAGCTTTACCCGGTGCTAAAGCTCCCCCTAAAACATAATTTGCCTTAGCAACCCGAGCTAGATAATTATAATTGTCAATATTATAATTACCAGTCAAACCATAGCTCGCACGGACCTTCAAATAATTCAATATTTGAGACATCGGCTGCATAAATGCCTCGTCAGAGGCAATCCATCCTGCAGAGACTGAAGGAAAATTCGCATATTTATTTCCTGAGCCAAAACGAGAACAACCATCACGACGGAAAGTTACTTGCAACAAATATCTATCCTTAAAGCTATAGTTAGCCCTTCCAATGAAAGAAGCCATCGCCCATTGTTGCATCGTACTAGTTCCATTTTTAGTAGCCGCAGCATCAATCCAAGAGATATCATCATCTGGAAAATCTGTTCCTGACAAATCTGAACCTTCCCACGTATATTTTTGTGCAGTATAGCCAATCAAAGCATCTATACTATGATCTTTAATTGTCTTATTATACATCAACATGTTTTCAACCGTCCAGTTATAATAGAAGCCCGTATTAAAATTAGCTGTTGCCTTCTGAGGGGGTGCAATATTAAAAGCACCTCCTGCAGTGGATGGAGTAAAGTCACGTAAATTATTCGATCCAATATCTACTCCAGCTTGAAATTTATACTTGATGCCATTCCAAATATCCAGCTCCGCAAACATATTGCTCAAAACCGTTATCGTTTTCCTCTGATCAATCTTTTCATCTAATACCCGTCGCCAGTTTGGCTGTGGAAACATATTAGGCGCATTCAAAGCCAAAACATAATCTCCATTTGCATCATAAGGACTTAACAATGGAGAAGCTAATGTAGCGGCACTCAGCAAATTACGTTGTCCGTCAATCGTTTGATTTTTTGCCAATTGTAATGTCGGAGCTATATTCAAGCCTAATTTCAAACGATCATTCACTTGATAATCATTATTCGCACGAAGAGAGAAACGCTCAAAATTAGTATTATACAAAACACCATCTTGACGGAAGTAACCTAAGACAATCGCAGAATTGAATTTATCCTTACTTGCCGAAATACTTAAGCTATAATTTTGAACAGGAGCCGAATGAGTTAATTCTTTATACCAGTTCGTACCTTCCCCATATTGCTCTGGATGTTGATAAGCCTCTGGGACACCTTCCGTATAGCCTTCATATTTAGCCTTGTCCTCATAAAATTCTTTTTGGAATTGAGCAAATTCACGTGCGTTCATTACATCTGGCTCTTTTAATCCCCGGATCGATTGTATTACATACGAAGCATTTAAGCTCACTTCTGTCCGACCTTGTTTTCCTCGTTTCGTGGTAATCAAGACAACTCCATTTGCGGCTCTCGAACCATACAGAGAAGTTGCCGCAGCATCTTTCAATATAGAGAAAGATTCTATTTCATCCGGATTGATATTATTTAACCCGGTTGATATCGGTAGTCCATCCACCACAAACAATGGTTCATTACCTCCATTTATAGAGGCAGCTCCACGAATACGGAATGCCATACCTTGACCCGGCATTCCTGAAACTTGATTGATCTGCACACCTGCAACTTGCCCTTGCAATTTTTGCCCGAGCTGCCCTACCGGTATACTTGATAATTCGTCCGCATTGACCTTAGAAACAGATCCAGTCAAGTCTCTCTTCTTTTGTGTACCATAGCTCACGACAACCACTTCATCCAACGATTGCATATCCTCAGACAACGTAGCGTTCACAACAGAATTATTCCCTACTAATACATCTTTAGAAACATACCCGATATATGAAAACACCAATATAGCTCCAGAAGGAACATCAATACTATAGTTTCCGCCAATATCTGTAATCGTCCCATTTGTAGTTCCCTTTTCAATAACGTTCACACCGATTATAGCTTCACCTCTGCTATCCGTTACTTTACCTGTCACCTTACGACCATCTTGAGCTGTACTCTTGGAGTCCGCAACTGTAAGTATAACGTCTTTATCGACCACCTTGTAAAGAATATTTGTATCTTTAAAGATTTGATTTAGGACAGAAAAAAGATCTTGTCCTTTAACATTCACCGATATCCTACGATTGACATCAACTAGTTTACTATTATAAAAGAAATGAAAATCGGTTTGCTTCTCCAAAGTTTCCAAAACATCAGAAACAGTAGTCTCTGATAGATCTAGAGATAATACATTTCTTTGGGCTTGTGACTGATTGGCAAATACAAATCCAATAGATAAACAAAGCAACAAACTGGTTAACTTCATGGTTCTTGCGACTTTGGGAACCAACCCTAGGGTAGGAATATGCCTTCCCTGTTGGTAATAATAATTTTTTACCATACTTTTGTAACTGATTTAAGATTAAAAAAATAAATTCTTTAGTACTGTTTAAAGACTTACTATTGATGATTTCATACGGAAAGATGCTGGTAACATCTCTCCGTATGTTTTTTAATAGAGCCTGAAGGTTCTATTCTCTCATAAGCAATACATTTAAGGTTAAACTTCTATTTTAATTTCACTCATTTCCTTTTTTCTTTCTCAATATAACCATTGTACTTTGGGAACCTTGGCTGTCATCCGTCATAGCTTGTTTGATCTCATAGTCTATCCGTGAAGAAATCTTCAAATAATCCAAAACTTGAGATAATTGTTTATTCTCAAATGTTCCATTAAAGTAATAGCTATTAATCACTGGATCTTGTATTTCAAATTTGACATTATAAAAATAAGATAATCTCTTTAGTACTTGAGGTAGAGGCATATTCTTAAACATAAGTTTCCCTTCCATCTAAGCTGTCTCATAAATCGTATTTACTTTCGTTATTGAGATCTTTCCTTCATTTATATCACAAACAGCCTTCTCTGAAGGTTTTAATTTCCATTTATAAATCTTCCCTATCTTGTTTTTCACTTCTACATTCACTGAACCTTTTACTAAAGTTTGTACTTGTTCTTCACTAGCATTCCATAACTTAGCATCAATAGATCCTGTATCATCTTGTAATGTCATAGATAAATACGTTGAGCGATGTGCTCCATTGGTTTTTCCTGATACAACATGATTAATTAATGCTTCAATTAAAACACCATCATCACCAGGTTTTAAACTTGCTATTTTATTCATCATTATTCTCCTTAACTTCTAGAATATTCTTAATATCTTCGTAATTATATCCTTTTTTTAACAATGTATCAATTATTTTGTTTCTTAAATCTTTTCCCTCTAATTTTTTTTCATAGCGATGAGATGCTTTTAAATAGTCTTTTTCCAAAGCTAATTTTTCTTTCTCTAAATCATATTCAAAATCATACTCTGCCATTGCTTTATCAATAACATCATTCGTAAATCCCTTTAAAAATAATTTTTCTTTAATTTTTCTTTGAATGTTACGATAAGAAATCGTGCTGTTTCTTTGGTAATAATTATTGATTAAAAGCATCGCTGCTTGATATTCTTCATCATCATCAAGTTCTTCTAAACATGTATCTATTATCTCAGTATCAACACCATAATTTCTTAAATTATAAATTGCTTTGTTATGTCCTATTCCCAAACGTATACATCTTTTAAAATAATTCATTGCGTACATTTTATCATTAATTAAATTTTTTTCTGATAAAAGTTGAATAGTAGTATCAAGTTGAGCATCATCATAATCTCCAGAATCCATTAATTTCTTTCTCATTTGTTGTTCAGTATAATCTTTAATAGATAAATACTTCAAGGCTTTGTTATATGCCCTACTGATTTGTTCGTGATCTTTAAGTGTATTAAACTGATTTCTATCAATTGTTTTCCCTCGATACAGTTCATATTGATCTATTACTTTATCTGATAATTCTAATGTTACAGCACTTTCATTTTCATCATAAGTAAATGAAACCTCATTTTTATTATTCTTTATGGGAAATATCGAAACAACCGTATAAGTATATTCTTTAATAAGAATGGCTTGCTTATAAACTTCTAATACTTTCTTAGCAAATGTTTCTCCACTATACTCATTTGCTTTTTTTAATGCATTTTCTTTTAAAACATCTAAATCCATTTCCATAGCATCTAATATAAGTTTTGGTAATTCATCTTCATTTTTAAAGAAAAAACCATTTTTTCCATCATCAATAACATCTTCAAGTTGATCATCATAGCGAGCAATAACAGGAATAGAAGATGCCATTGCTTCAATATAAGTCAATCCCTGTGTTTCAGATAAAGATGCTGAAATAAACATATTAGAAATATGGTAATGTGCTGGAACCATTTCACCACTTTGAGGCCCTGTAAAAATAACATATGATTCAATATGATCATTTTTTACATATTCTTTTAACTCTTCTAATTGTGGTCCACCCCCAACAATTAAAAAACGAATATTATCATTAATAGCGACAACTTTTTTTAAAGCATCTATGATAACCGTAATGCTTTTTTCAGGAGCAATTCTTCCCAAAAATGTAAGAACAAAATGATTTTGTAAATGATATTTTTCTATTAAACTTTGACATAATTTATTGTTTTTATTATTAACTGAAAAACGTTCAAGTTCTAATCCCGTAGGAATCGTATAAATATTTTTTTGTTTTAAACCATAATGGATTAAAGCTTCTTTTGTTTTATTTGAAGGAACAATTAATCCTTGACAACTATTTCCATAAAATTTACTAATTTTTGTAATTACTTTTTTGACGACAGTATCTACTGTTTCAGAATTGATTGGATTAATATAATGTGAATAATCTGTCCACATAGTATGATACGTATAAACAACAGGAATATCTAAATATTCTGCAGCAATTCTTCCAAAAATACCAATACCAAATTCTGTTTGAACATGAATGACCTCTGGATTAAATCTTTTAATTTCTTTCATACCCTTAAAAGAAAAAATATTACATGCCCTGTAGCCATAAAGAGCTTGTATTTCTAATCCTGGCACCCTTAAAACTTGATCATCTAGGCTTTCATCATAAGTTGTATCACTTGGAAGTTCACTTGTTACAACTAAAACATCATGTCCTAAATTTACAAGTTTATTTCGTAAAATATTCATTGATGTAGCAACACCATTAATATCAGGTATGTATGTATCTGAAAAAAGTGCTATTTTCATAAAGACCTCCTATTTTTTAAAATCATCAAATTCAATTTCTTCTATATCTTCTATAACAATTGTTTGATCATTTTCTGTAATTTCTTTTTTATCATTTTAGGAGAACTCATGTTAACTATATCAAAAAAACTTTTTGGTACAATAGACAAGGAACCCGTGTATCTATTCACACTCTCTCACCCTGCAGGACTTCGTGTCAGCGTCTGTAATTACGGGGGTATTATCCAAAGTATTTTAGTTCCTCATTCGGACACTTCTCTATATCAG
>OGEG01000983.1_pt1 | contig 22999 bp, 18 predicted proteins | sample 1570621 | NCBI WGS metagenome assembly OGEG01 (sample SAMEA2582130, study PRJEB24529) | metagenome | biome: Human gut stool | place: China | collected 2011 | reverse complement strand
TAGAACTTTTTTCGCCTCCCTCTGCCCGAATTTCGGAAATCCGGCTATATTTGCAAGCGGAACAAGGTGAATAGAGCTTGTATTTCAGCGCTTTGAAACCTTCCCAAAACCATCGTTGCCTTTCGGAACAGAGTAACGGGATAGTAACGTAACTCTGGTTTCAGTTGGCTTTTCGATGGCTTCGGTTTGGTTGCGACATCGCAGTCTGTTACTCCCTAATCCCCTTGTTTACAACCTTCTTGCTCCAATCCGCTCCCATTCTCGTTTTTTATCCTTATCTTTGAAAACAGAATTCAGATATAAGAAGAACTTACAACTGAATCCTGTTTCCATTTATATAAAATTTGGATAGTGTCGGGAAACGTGAGTGGTGCAATGGTCGATAAGCTGGATGCGCTCGTCTATCATGTCAGTGAGAACAGGATATTGTAATTGATGTCTCTTTGCTGACTACGCCAAGCACTGCATAGCGATATATCTCTCGTATGTATTCCGGTTCATGTAAATTTCGAAGATGGTAAGCTGATGGGTATTCTCTTTCTCACCGACAGCATATATTGTCAATACACCAGATTTAATATGCAAGAAAGTTCCACCTGCTTCCGTTACATATTTCATATACCCGTCGAGATATCGAAAGTAAATTCTGATTTCCAATAGCCGTATGATAGCGTCAGCCTACATGGTTTGTTTGACACACATAGTGGACTGTTTGTATAAATTCAAAAACTTGCCAATAACCTCTCTCGTTACAAGGCACAAATAGGTAGGAAACTCGAACAACACGAGCTTCAGCCGTGTATCGTCTAGTTTCCCCTCATAGTTCAAAATGTCCGGAATGACATAGGTCTTTACCACGGAACAGATAAAGTTGTCGAAGCCTTTAGTTTCATAAATATCCACCATATTACTTACCGATGCAGCATATTTACATCGCTGATTATCAGTGACTATTCATTTTAATCGGTACAACCTCCGTTTTTACAAGTACACAGAATGTAGGGACAAATGCAAATCGTTGTATTTCATTGTTTTGCATATACGTGTTGTACCGCCTCTTTTCAGCCCTTTAGTGGAATGTCCGCTATCAGATTCAACGTGTTGAATGATAGTGGATTTCCGCATGGATTTTACAGAACGCTTGCTGAATACAAAAGTAGTGATTTTCTTGGAATTTCTGTGGTTTGCAGTGGAATATTTTAATTTGCTTGGAAAAATGTACTGATATTGGCGATTTTCATTTGATAAAATGTAATCGCAGATGCTTTATTCATTACAAAAAGTGCGGTTATGTTTGCTTATTCGCTTGGAAAAATGTATTTTTGTATTTGAAAGAACAAGCTTATATTATGCTGAAAAGAAAAATAGAAACATATTTAGCCAAGTGGAAAAGCTCCGAGAATCGAAAACCTCTTGTAATAAAAGGTATCCGTCAGTGTGGAAAGACATACATTGTTCGGAAATTCGCAGAGGAGAATTACGAGAGTGTAGTTTATATGAACTTCATTCTTGAACCAGACAAAAAATCTGCCTTTGCTGGCAATATAGATGTCGATACCATTATTCTCAACCTTTCGGCTTTGATTCCGGGTAGTCGGTTTGTTAGTGGAAAGACCTGCATTATTTTTGATGAAATTCAAGAATGCAAGGAGGCAAGGACAGCCTTGAAGTCATTCCATATAGACGGTCGCTTTGATGTCATTGCCACAGGTTCTCTTTTAGGAGTGAAAGGTTATGGCAAGAGTAAAAAGAAAAAAAATGAGGAGGAAGGGCAAGATTCCGTTCCCGTAGGGTATGAGACCGTGATTGATATGTACCCATTGGACTTTGAGGAGTTTTTATGGGCAAACGGAATTAGCGATGCGGTTATTGATTCTGTCAAATCATGCTTTGAAAACGAACAGATTGTTCCAGAAGGGATTCATAAGGCAATGATGGAACTCTTGTACAGATATGTCATTGTCGGAGGTCTGCCGGAAGTGGTAAACTGTTTCCTTGAAACGAAGAACATTGAACTTATATATAAGGTGCAGCGTAATCTTATTGCAGAATACGAAGAAGATATGGTGAAGTATGCGGACGATGCAGATAAACCCCATATTCGGGAATGTTTTGAATCCATACCTAAGCAGTTGGCTAAGGAGAATAAGAAATTCCAGTATTCCGTAGTCAAGAAGGGAGGAAGAGCTTCACAATATATCGGTAGTATTCAATGGTTGGAGGATGCTGGTATAGTCCGTAGATGTTATAACACACAAATTACGGAACTGCCGTTAGAAGGCAATTCCATCAAAGAATGCTTTAAAGTATATACTACCGATATAGGTGTTCTTATGGCAATGCTTGATTATGGTACACAGGCGGATATTTTAAAGGGTAATCTTCTTGGATACAAAGGAGCTATCTTTGAGAATCTGATGGCTGATTTTTTGTGCAAGTCCGGGCAAAAACTATATTACTTCCATAAGGACAGTGGACTTGAACTGGATTTCTTGGTGAGATTCAAAGGTGAATGCGTTATCCTTGAAGTCAAGGCAAAGTCTGGCAAGGCAAAAAGCATGACTACGGTTTTGAAGAACAAGGGGGTATATCATGTCAACAACGCAATCAAACTGGGACAATATAATGTAGGACGTGAGGGAGAGTTGCTAACCATTCCGCTATATATGGGATTTCTTGTTAAAGACAAGATTGCGGATGCTATCATTCCTGATGTGGATTTAAGTTTATTGACTACAATTTAATTTTATAGATTATGGCAAAGCAGATATTATTGGGAATCGGAGAACAGAATTTGAATGAGGTAGCTCACTACCTTATGATATACTTTCCGTATGATGAGGAAATGAGTAGTTATACCGATGCTTGGATGGGTGAACTATACGAAAACAAATATCCATTGGTTTCTAAAGGAATGTGGTCGGGGATAATCAATTTGAAGACTCATAAACTTTTGAATTGGAAGCCGGAATACGGAGATTTATATCTTCAAGCCAAAGTATGTGATAGTGGAACATATTTCTTGCTTGATAAAGATAAAAAGGTTATATGTAAAATAGCTGATTATGTACCTAACGGATTAATACCAGAGACAACAGATTGTGGCGATTATATCCGTTTAAGAATCAACAATGATGGAACAATAGAAAATTGGCCTGAAGAACCAAGTTTTTCTGAATTTCTTGAAGATGCTGATACCGTTGAGAAAATTGACATGAGTATTGAAGAAGAACCCATACTTGATGCTAAAATGGAATTCACTTATAGTCAGCTTATGGCAAAATTGCTCCGTCTTCCCAAATTCTTACAGATGGAGATAGGAAAAGCATTGATAGCTAATGCGTCCGAAGGGTTTGAAGAGGAAGAAGACGATGAACCTCTTGAATTTGGTGACGTTAAAATCGAGCTGTAAAACGAGAGTAATAGATAATTGTTGATTTTGTAAATTAGAGATATTGCGCTATGGATACATTAAGTCTTTCAAAAGTAACATCATTGTTCATCCTAACTTTAATAGAAAGAGACGATGGACAAAAGAAACAAATTTTGGAGACGCCAACAAATGGCACGTATATTTAAGGCTCGCATGATTCTTTATGCTGCTTACGGGCATTGTATCATCCGTGAGGATGGAAGCCATTATGAACATCCTCATTGGTTTGAATTGGCAAAAGAAAAATGGGCACAAGTTTACAAGACTACGGGAAGTCCGTGTAGCTGCTGGATGTGCAGAGGTGTGGAATATGATCGTAAGGAGTACAAAAAAGAAACTCAACGGATTATTAGGGAATCAATAGAGTAGCCTAAATGAGCAGAAACTGAATCTATGTATTAATTGCATAGGTTCAGTTTTTACATATATCATATAGGCAAAAGGGGAACGAGATTTTCTCAGGAAGTGATGTTGGATATGGAATTTATTTGCTAATTTTGCATCAATTTTGAAACAATATAAAAACTAACAATGCAGAGAAATAGAATGAACATATTACCAATAGTCACAATTTGGGGCAATAAATGCCTTGAATCTGTGTCGAGTGTTCATGTTTCCGGCATTGAACCTCGTATTGTAAATACTTTCCAACGAACATAGTAATAAGGTACATATTATAGTGCTTTAAATTAGAATAGAAACAAAAGTAGTTGGAGAGTCCTTACCAAACTTCCCAACTACTTTTGTTTTATACCCATCTGTGGCAGTTGTCTTTGTGGTGCTCCTCTGTCTTTTCCGTCTGATGGGTACTGATAACTGGATTATTAACGTGCAGTGATGCACATAAATTGAGAAGAATGAACTATAAATTTGATGGCAACAAGGTGTTCTTTACATCAGACACCCACTTTTATCATGGAAATATCATTCGCTTCTGCAACAGACCGTTTAAGGATGTGGAAGTGATGAATGAAACTATCATCTCCAATTGGAATAATACAGTCGGTCAGGATGATATTGTTTTTCACTTGGGTGATTTTTGTCTTGGCGGTTCAGCAGAATGGACTAAAATGCTTGACAGATTGAACGGCAAGATATATCTGATTATGGGTAACCATGATTTGAAAAATATACGCCAAGGCTACATTGACAGATTTGAACATGTAGCAATGCAGATGCACATAGAGGTCGGCAAGCAGAGGGTATATTTGAATCATTATCCTTTTCTATGCTTTGATGGTGGATACAAAGATGTGTGGCAATTGTTTGGGCACGTTCACACGAGGAAAAACAACACTGGAATTGACGCTGCCCGGCTTCAGTATCTCTATCCAACGCAATACGATGTCGGAGTTGACAACAATAACTTTACACCTGTATCATTTGAGCAGGTCAAAAGGATAATTGAAAAACAAGTAAAGCAATTTCATAAGAAATAAAAAAGGAGGTTTATGTATGAGTGAATATACAACGGTCTATTTAAGGCACAAAAATATGCCTTTGTTGAAAAAGAAAGAGCATCCGTCTCATGAAGAATGCCAAAGTCAATCTAAAGAAGATTTGATGAAAGTCATTCGCGAAATAGATGAATATAACAAACAGGTTGCAAAGTCTTTGGGGTGTAAATTGTTTTATCTTACTACTACCCCAAGTCGTGAATTGACTGTGCTTCCATGTAGTCCATCTCCAAGTGTGCTGACAAACGTCCTTCTTGATGAGGTTTTATACTTTTACAAAGAAGAAATCGAACATTGTAAAAAGGCTATTGCTAAGAACAAGGAAGATATTGTCAGATTGGAAACACGAATAGCAAAAGCGACCGTCGATTTGTATGATAAAATTAACAAGGAGATAGACAACTACTGTGAGAGCATAAACTTTGAGGAAGAAGAACTTGAACACTACCAATTTCTGTACAATAAATTTTCTTTCTTGGAGGGGATTATGGACAATGAATCGAATTCAAAGAATTATGAACTGATTTATACAAAATATTGACAAACCCGAAAAATATGAAGATACAATATATGAGTGACCTGCATTTGGAGTTTAGTGATAACAGCAGGTGGTTAAAACAGAATGAATTACCTGTAACAGGTGATATTTTGGTTCTTGCCGGAGATATATTTTACTTGAAAGACAAGGTTGCACCTTTGATGAATTTCTGGAAATGGGCATCTGCCAATTATCGTCAAGTACTCATTGTTCCCGGAAACCATGAGTATTACAATTATTGCGATGTGATGGATAGAGGATTACAATGGAAATGGATGTTCAAAGAAAATGTAGGGTATTATCAAAATCAAGTAGTACGGATAGATGATACAGATTTTATCATGAGTACTTTGTGGTCTCGGATTTCTCCTGCTGATGAATATTTTGTTTGGAAGGGTATGAATGATTTTCGTCAGATAATGTATCAAGGTAAATTGCTTCAAACGGAGGAGTTCAATCAGATGCATACTTTCTGTTTGGATTTCATCAAACAAAGTTTGGCAGAAAGTACCGCAAAACACATTGTGGTTGTAACACATCATCTTCCGACATTGGAGGTGGTAGCCAATCATCATAAAGGTTCTGTTCTAAACAGTGCGTTTGCCATTGATTTGAGTGGACTTATATTTGACAACCATATAGATGCTTGGATTTATGGACATTCACACACCAATATTGATACTGAAATAAATGGTACAAAAGTGGTCTGCAATCAGATAGGATATATCTTTCAAAATGAACATATAACTAATGGTTTTAATCCAAGTAAATGTTTTATCTTGTGATAAGTGATTGCTTATCCTGTAATTAATCTTATGCCTCAATGTATCATATAGTAAATAAAACGAATGGATTTATATACTATATGATATGTTGAGGCTTTGGGTTGGGTAAATAGGTATGCTACCGATATTCCGAATAAATATCTTGTAATGTACCGTAGAATCCCCAACCACAATTCGATACGCTATCAATAAGTTTTTCAATACGTTCGTAATAATTGGCTAACAATCCGTTGAGAAAGATAAAGCGCATAGCTTTGTCGAAATTACCTTCTAATGTTGCGTAGAATTGTTCCCACATATCGCCAAATTCAAGTGTATATTCACATCCTTGTTCAATGTAAAACAGCATTAAATCAGCAACAAAGGTTGGCTCCGGCTTTAATTTTTGGAAATCGGAAATGACTTTTCGGCATTTGGCAAATGATGGTTTCTCGGAAAATCCACGGGTTGGAAAGAACTCGTTTTGGATTGCTTTTTTGCATTTTTTCAACTCTACATTGCAGTCCGGGGCAAGATGAAACTCCAGATAGTCTTTTGCTTCTTTACGTGCATCGTATAGTTCCAGTACGATGTCTGTTATCTGTTCTTTTGTAAGTGACAACAGGTATTTCTTTAGTTTTGCTTTTGACATAATTGATTCCTAGTTAATAGAGTATTTATACTTCTGCTAATCTTCGCCAAACAATCCTTTCTCTTTCCATGCTTTGATTTCCTTATCAAAATCAGAAAGATATTCTTTATCTTGAATCAAGCGGAATTTGTCGTATTCAGCGTATGCTTTTTCTTTTGCTTGTTCTGCGGAAATAGTTCCGGCATCATTCAAGGCGTCATATTTATATAAAGTCAGGAACTCTTCCAATTGTTTTTTCCAATCTGCCATCGTGGTAATAATCTGCCTTTCTGCACGAAGCTCTGCAAAATCAAGGAATGCAGTTGATAGACGATTTAAGGCGGAAACCTCTTTATCAGATAAATAATTCTTGGCAACTATTGTGTCTGACTTTTGAACTCTGCCATCTGGTGCATTTTTCCAAGTGGTAAGTCCCATGTGGGGCATTTCGGCATCTGCTCTTGAAAATACGATTTCAGCAGCCGTTTGATGGGTAACAGCCCAATGCATCATATTCTGTACCATCTTGAAGAATAGTTGGGTCGTTTCAGATTTGGAGTCATAATCGGCACTGCATTCGGTATAAACATCCGTAATTTTTTGATAATATCGGCGTTCTGAAACCCGTATTTCCCGGATACGCTCTAATAAGTCATCAAAATAATCTTTGCCAAAATGCTTACCCTGTTTTAAGCGTTCATCATCTAACACGAATCCTTTGACAATCATTTCTTTCAGAACGGATGTCGCCCAAATCCTGAATTGAGTGGCTTGGTAACTGTTCACACGATAGCCAACGGCAATGATGGCATCTAAATTATAGAACAATGGAGTGCGTTCTACATCTCGTTCCCCTTCTGATTGAACTATCCCAATTTTTCGGATAGTTGCCTCTTTGGTAAGCTCTCCTGATTCATAAATCTGTCCAAGATGATAGTTGATAGTGCGCACATCCACTCCAAACAAATCAGCCATACGTTTTTGTGACATCCAAAAAGTTTCACTGTTGAAAAGAACTTCAATTCGTGTCTCTCCTTGCTTCGTTTTATAGAGTAAAATATTGGATGATAAACTGTTGATGATTAGTTCAGAAGTAGAAGTTTCCTGTCTGAAGTATTCTCTTGCCATTTGCACTTGTGGTTTCTTTCCATCGGCATTTTCCGCAATTATCAGACAAGCCATGTGTGATAAATGTATGTTTTCTACTTTTCGGAATGAGCCAGAACCCAATTTGAGCATTTCAACCGTATGGTTAAAATGCTCTGTTGTACTAAGTCCTTTATGGTTGGCTATCGCAATGGCTTTGTTGATTGTGCGTGTGAATTTTTGATAGGTACTATAACCTAACGCAACGCACAAATCACGAGAAGTCCAATACTCTGAACCGCTTTCATTTTGCTTTTTTATCTGCTCAAAATCAGAGCGGATAGGGGATATATTGTTTTCTTCCATTACGCTGTAGTATTATTAGAATTATAAACAGCCGACCTTTTTATAGTAATACATATTATATAGGCTGATTGTTCTCATCGACGATTTCAACGATTTCCCGACAGTAGGCATCTTGGGATATTAAAAGTTTCAACACCCTCGTAAAATTGTTTAATTCTCTATCTTCTGTCAGTTGTTGTTCTTCTGTTTTACCGATACAACCATTTCTAAAATACATATCAATCGCCTTGTCTATTCCATTTAGAATTGTAGGCATATCCGCAATAACGATTTTATCTTTGATATTCTCTTCAGAATACGATTCCACATAGATAGGATAACTGCGGTGAGCAGTATCAATCGGACAAGACTCAAAGTGCATTTTCCTAAAATATAATGTTGCTTGTCGTTTCATGTCTGCGTCAAGAGTTTTTGGAATGACGATTCTTATTTTGGCCGATTTATATGTCTTATTACCAATTTGTATGCTATTACCTAGTCTCATAATCTCATCAGTCAAAATCTTGATGAAATTTTCAAAATAGGATATAGCTATAACAGTAGATGGCAAAAGGCCTAAATGACCTAATGCCATTTTTCCATCAATGCTCTTTTTGAGAACTGCTAAATGATTTTCAAAGTCATTATCCGGTATTTTTACCCCTTGCTCAGTTTTTGTTTTATAAGACAGCAATGTTACTCCAGCCAAATCAGATGGAATTTTAACACAATCTTCTTTCAAAACATATGCTCTGTCAATTCCTACCCTGCCAAGAAAAAGACCGTATTCAAAAAGCACATTGTCACGTGTTGTATTATACTCTTTTTCTCGGATTCGGCTTATGTCGTCAGCGGCAAAGATCATAAATCCAAAATCAAATAGGCTGGCAGACTTGAGTAAGGTTTCAAGGAATCCCTCATTCAATTTGAATATACCATCATTCCATATATAGCATTCGTAGTCTGGCTCAAAATAGTTTTTTATCCTTTGAGCTACCGTTAAACCTTCTGCGGATGAACCGATAAAAATTCTTGGCTTCATTTTGATAATTCGTTAAATATTTTCCACACTTCGTTTTGTAATCTCTTCAAATTTTCCTTCTTGGACGGATTATATCTGAATATGTATTCTGTGCCATCAACTGATTTTAAGTTGTCAGCCTCAGACGCGTTCTGGCACAAGTGGTAGAGTTTGAGCCACAATATTCTAACCAAGTCTATATAATACGCATCACGGTATTCGTCAGTGTTAATGTCGTAGCAAATAGCGTTAATATCAAAGTTTGTGAGGTCAATATCTACCGGTGTATCTGTTTTTACATTTTTCAAGAAGCGAATCATCTTTTTAAGACGTCCTTCCGTGTATGTACTCCTTGTATTTATTCTATCTATGCTTAAAAACGGGAAGTCCGGACCAAGTCGTTCATGTTTTTGTTTGTCATAAATCTGAATGCCTCTATAAGTATCTCCGCTACCGCTGATGTATTCCAATGAATCATGCCACGATGCTACAACAACATCAACATCACGGTGCAAATTTTGATTAGTGATTCTAATAGATTTGGGCTTTGATATGTCGCAGAGTACATAGTGAGAGCTTAAAATGCGTTCATCCTCAAATCGGAGTTGTCTTAAATCACCATTGGCATCGCCCATATAGCGTGAAAAACTATTTACCCAATTTTTAATTCGTATGGTGCTATTGTCATACGAATAGGGATGATTCTCTATGTAAGCTTTAGCTCTCGTTAAATCTGTATCTTGAAATTTCCCCGTTATGGTAAGCAAATCAATATCACTTACACCTCGGATATGTGTTCTTGTCATTACAGAACCCTGATAACGAAAATCAACATTTTGCTGGAGTTCTCGCTGTAAATGGGATTTTGCATTTTCTCCAGCATCTAATGTTTTCTGTGTATATAGTTGGTCAACTTCGTTCATTGCAAGTTTTACATATTTTGCAATGTCTCTGTCTATGTCTGACAAGGAGGAAAAGGATCTTGTTCGTACCTCTCTGAGCGATTCCGGATTGTATCTACTTTCAATGCGGTTGATGAGTGTTGTATAATCAGCCATTCTTATACTGTTTTAAGTGAAACCTTTATTTATCGTTGCAAAGTTAATCTGCAGCTATGCACTCTTTCTGCATAGTTACAGATTACTTTCAGAAAAATAGATTTTTAATCGTTTATCAGCTTGAAATCAATTAGGTAACTTGTTCTATTATATTTCTTGTCCATCGTGAATCTATAATCTACCAGCACTTTCCAGTTCTGTAATATTGTTTCCGACTACAAACAGATACATAGCTGTTACAACCTTCAGTGCTGCATTTATCTCGTCATCAGTTGCATTAGGCGAAAGATGTGCTTCATCATTACGCCACTGACGCAACAGATTCAGGTACTCTTTGAATTTCTGTTCTCGCTCGTCTGTTGTGTACTTTAGGTTTCTCAGACAAGAAAAAGCAAAGATACATTCCGACAGTGCCGGAGTCCTATCCGGATGATCAGGATGGTGTGGCACATCATCGCTGTTTATCAAATAATACAGCTTTTTCAAAAATGCTTCGTACTTTGCCACCAGTGAGTTGAAATAGGTACGCTTCTCCAACAATCCGATGGATGTATTGGCGTACACATTATTCAACGCTGTTTTTATCAATCCATCCACACCATCAAGTTGCGGTATGCTGGCTTCATTCAGCACAAAGAAGAAGGTGTTTACAATCTCGCTGAGACTGCGCATTCTTCCAGCAAGTGATTCAAATTCCTGTTTGAATGCATTGTTGAGTATTTCTTTTAGTTCTTCCTCATTATAAGGGAAGTTGGAAAAACGGGCAGTCCTTTCAGCCAACGCATCCACAAATTTGCGAACAAGAGTGAGAGTGAAGGCTTGTTCCTTTTCAAGCACTTCGGCAAAATTGTAATATTTTTCAATCTCCAAAGCGACTTTTTCATCGAACTTCTCACGCACTATGTTAATTAGAATGTCGTAATTATTCCCAGCATGGAAAGCATCTACGACTTCCGGGTCAGAAAGGATGGCATCCCATATTTGCCGCAGAATTTTGTCGTTTTCGTTAAGCAATCCTACAAACGGACTGTTGGCCATATTCAGAATTTCAGAAACAGGAAGCTCTTCCTCCGGGCGTTTTTGCCCCGGTTCACCAATTCTTGATGAATGAAGTGTTTGCGCTTCGTCTTCAAGTTCCAGTTGTCCTTCATACGACATCTGTATGCGAAGTTTGTCAAGGTCTATAAGCTCCAGTATCTCCATAGGCAGCGTTTCCTTAGTGTAAGGCAAAAATTTGTAAAATATCTTGCAGAATACATAGAAACGCTCCAAATCAGGGTCGGTAAAATCCATCAGTTGCGCCAAAAATCCGTATTGCCGGACATAGCGTGAAACCGTTTTTCGATAACGGTCTTTTTCTTCGTCTGTAAGCGGATTTACCCTATCTTCCACAATGCCTTTCAGAATGCTTGGTACGCCATTTAATCCAGTAGATGTTACCATAGCATTTGTAACTATTTCTATTTCTGATTCATTGAATATGTTCCAATTCTCTACATCGTTTTTCAATCGATAGATACGCTGTGTATCGACTTCGCCTTCAAGAGTAATTTCCGTGTAATATTCTTGGAAAGATTTTTGAACTTTTTCCCAATCATTGCGGAAGTCAATGACCATTGTGTCTTCTTTTCCAGGATAGCAACGGTTCAGACGAGATAATGTCTGGATACACTGAATACCTCCCAATACACGATCCACGTACATTGTGTGAAGTAGTGGCTGGTCAAAGCCAGTCTGGAATTTTTCAGCAACGATAAGAATCTTGTAATCATCCTCGTTGAATTTATCTCGGATACCGTCATCGATTACATTCCCATCGTTCATGTTGGCTTCCGTACATTTGCGACCGTGGCTATCTTCTACTTCTCCCGAAAAAGCAACAAGTGTCTTTATTTTTCCTGCATAATTGTCTGCAATAAGTCTATCTAAAAGTTGCTTGTAATCAGCTGCTGCCCGTCTTGAATCGCAAACGACCATAGCCTTTGCCTTGTGCCCTATCTTATTGATAGTATGCTGCATAAAATGTTCCAGTATCATCTGGGCTTTTCGAAGCATGATGTAAGCATTCTTGTTCAATTCACTGTAGATTACACGAAGTGCTTTCTTTTCTTCAAACAGCTTTTTCTGGTCTTCGGTAGGATTCTTTTCTATCAGCTCAAACATTGTAAGATAACTCTTGTAGTTGGCCAATACGTCAAGAATAAACTTTTCATCGATGGCTTGTTTCATAGAATACAAGTCGTGAGCCTTGCCTTTGTTTGGTCCGTCTTGTACTCCAAACAAACTGAAAGTCTTGTCTTTTGGGGTGGCTGTAAAGGCAAAGTAACTGATATGGTTCATACTTCGGCGCATTACCTGCATATAAGCAAGCAGTGCATCCACTTGGTCTTCATAATCATTCGGATTGAAGTCGGACATATTGTGCAGGTCTTCATCGGTTGATAGTGCGTTTACCAAGTCTTTTGCACTCTCGTTACCGATGGCAGTATGTGCTTCATCTACGATAATAGCATATTTCCTTTGTGTGTTGCGCTTCAAATCTTTCAGAGCGTATGCGAACTTCTGAACCGTAGATATGATGATACGGTTGCCCTCGTTAAGTGCTGTAGCAAGATTCTTAGAGCCACGGCGTATATCTTTTACCGTACCGACCACAGTCTGAAAGTTTATCACATCGTCTGCCATGTTTCTGTTCAGCACAATGCGGTCTGTCACCATAATGATGCTGTCAAAGAGTGGAGTGCGGTCGGTATTGGTCATATTGGCAAGCTGATGGGCTAGCCACGCCATAGATTTGGTTTTGCCGGAACCGGCAGAGTGTTGTATCAAGTAGTTGTGTCCCGGTCCCTCTTCCGCAGCCATTTGTCTCATCTTTCGGACGGCTCTTAGTTGGTGGAAGCGTGGGAATATGACTACTGGATTACCATCTTCATCGTTATATCTCTTGATGAAGTGTTCGATAAGGTCGAGCAGTGAGTCTGCCTGTAGAATTTCCTGCCACATATAAGCAGTGGGATATTCGTTTTCAATGGGCGGATTTACGCTCTCTTTGTTAAATGGCAGAAAGCGTGTCTGTTCGCCGTTTAACTTGGTAGTCATGAACACGTACTGGTTGTCCATTACAAAATGCACCATACAGTTACGAAGCATTCTGTTTACGGGTGAGCGGTTGGAACGGTATTGATAAATGCCGTGCCCATAGTTTTGCCCTGTGCCTTCGTTTTTCAGTTCAAATGTCATAAGTGGCAGACCATTGAGCAGGATGCACAAATCCAGTTCATTGTTCTTGTCATCCTCGGCTGTGCTATACTTCATTTGTCTGACAACACTGAAGCGGTTGCTCAAATATAGTTGATAGTTTGGGCTATCTGTACTTTCAAGAACAGGCTTCGGCATCATCAGCCGTATTTTTGCGCCTTTGATGGTGATGCCTTTGTTGAAAATAGTAAGCAGACTATCTCCGCGATTCAACAATTTGTTAATCTCAGACGCTACTGTTTCAGTTTCCCTGCCCGGAAAGAAATTTTGTAGTTTCTGCCACGTCTGTTTTTGGGCTTGCAGAAAACGCTCCAGCATCTCGTGGTCAACGAGGTTGTCTATATCAAACTGCGAACTCTTACGCTGGTTGTACAAAGGGCTTCCCGCAAGATATTCTGCAACATGCTCCTCGAACCGGGTTTCGTTTAATGGGTTCATATATCTAATCTTTTTTATTTACCTATTAATGTTCTATGAGCTTTTAAGAGAGCTTTAGGATTTTCCGCATCGACTGCCAAGAAAAGTTCAATAGTTTCTTTCTTGCTCATTTTTACCTTATCTTGATTTTGTTTCCACCATTTGTAGAATTTGACAGGATACATCTTATAGGGCACACTAGCCGAGACCAGTCCCTCATATCCCGGAAATTCTATCAGTAGTCTTAACCTCATAAAATCTCTATAATAATTGAAATGATGAAGTCTTAATCTATTGGTCAGTATTTTGAAACTCTCTTTTTCTATCCTAAGATTGTATTCTTCAATTGTCCTATGCAATGTTACCGGGTCTTCTGTTATCCACTTTTTTATGGGCATTGTCTGTATGCCGATAGTCAGCATATTGTCGTTAAAGTAATACTGTTCTTCTTTTGGCTTGAATAAATCAGAATGAATGTTTCCTCCTTTCAGAACTTCTGTAGCCATACGTTCGATTATTTCAGCATTTCTTTTTAAGTAGTCAATGATATTCACATGATTGACCATTTCGCCAGGGTACTTCTCAAATATCTCGTCATTTGACATCCCCAAGAAGAAATCTTCAATCATATCCCATCTCTTTTCGTTGCTGAAATAGTTGGTAAAGAAGTGTTCAAATAATTGGCAACTTACCTTGTGCCTGTTTTTGACAGATTCAAGAATAAAGTTCTCATACTTTTGACTATTGGAATCTTTTTCAATTCTACGAGGGTCATTCAAACGCAGGAATATCTTAGGGTCATCACCACCTGTAGTTTCAAAAGTTCCCAAATTCATAATTTCCAATAGAGAACCCAGTCTGATGTGGTTCTTTAATGGAATTTCATTAATAGAAAGGAAACGATGAGAGGTTTGCTTGTCGTTACTTTCATATAGTCTTGAGAAAATAGAAATCAATTGCGTAGTTTTAGCCTCATAGTTTGTACTGAATACTTGATACTGCATTGTATTTCCTTGATGCCGTTGTTGGAGAAACGAGTCTCCTTCTAAGGCACTGGCAGATGCCATATAGCCTGAGTATGTACCAAGTATAAATGATGCTATCTTCTCCGCATTATACTTGTTGCTTAAATGGAATTTAAGTCTCTCGATATATTCGTTTTGAGTAAAAAACTGATTTCTATATCTAAATTCTGAGAATGTAGCACTTACAGCTTTAAGTACGGAAGTCAATTCGTTAAGAACAGTTTTATACGATTGCTCAATGTTGATGGAAACCTTTATTTGAGGAACCAGCTCTATGTGGTGTTCCCATAGGAACTGCTGTTTGTAGAACTCGCTTTTTAATCGCGGAAAACTCTTATCAGAGAAGTGCTTGGACCAAATACTGTCCAAATTGAGTTCAATTGTGTGGTAGTTATGCTTTGTTTTGCTGATTTCAACAAAGCAGTTGCCAAACAATTCTTCAAGTCTTTTAATGCCAATGTCATTTGTACGAGCATAGACTTTTGTGAATAATTTCTTTGGACGCGCAATAAGTACATTGAATCGTGTCTTGATAAGATAATCCTTTTCAATCATCATCAATGCAGTGGCAATTTTCTGATCAACTTCTTCGGTAGTATCAAATATATAGGCAAAGTCGTTTGCCGCTACCAACATATTACGCTTCTTCCCATTACTGTTAAAATGACGGATTATCTTTTTCAACACCTCTTGAAGTTGGAAAGTCTTCAAAGAAGATATTCCGAATAACTGTTTGCTATATCTCAAATCTGACTTGGAAAATGTCAATGCTGCATAGCCTTGAATATTCTCTTTACGTGCAGCACGGCCGATTTCCTGAACGTAATCCGGGAGCAACCCTGATGGAGCATGGTGATATACGACCTGAATGTCCGGTATGTCCACTCCCATACCGAAAGCCTTTGTTGAAATCATAATCTTGCACTGGTTGTTTCTGAATGCTTGATATGAAAATTGTTGTTGGTCTCTAAGCATACCACCGTGATAAGCAACAACCATATTAGGCTCTATAGCATCTGCTTCATCTTTAAGTCTGTTGATATGGCGTGTATATGGCGCATACACAATCCCTTTCATACCAAGAGAGTGAATACCCTTGATGAACTCTATGGTTTCGTTTTCTTTGTTTTGGTCATACTTTCCAGATGTATAGTCATCATGCGTGTCTATGACAAATTCAATATTCTTGCGGCGCACATTTCCGATAAATTTATGAGGGTCGTGCATGTTAAGGCTATTGATACTGTCAAAAACCATGTCATTGACTCCACCATAAACCGCTGTAGCTGTAAGTGCGACCAATGGAAACATATAATTGTTGTATTTCCTGATTTTATTGATATGGTTTCCCAAAAACCAATAGTCGACACGGAAATCTCGTCCCCATGTAGTAATAAGGTGAGCTTCATCCACTATCAGAAGCCCCAACTTTCTGTCGCCCAAGAAATAGTGTATATCGTATGAAAGCAATAACTCCGGTGACAGATACAGAATGTCTATATCGCCTTTTTTGCAACTGGCTATGATTTTATCCCTGTCAACAAGTGTCAGGTCACTGTTAAGAAATTCGACCTTGTGGTATTTTCTCTGATTGTGCAATATTTCGACTTGGTCTGTCATTAACGCTTTCAATGGCGAAACTACAATTGTAACATCACTATTATTTGCAGCATAAAATGCAGGTAACTGGAATATTAACGATTTGCCGGCTCCGGTAGGTGCTGTGATAAATATATCACGGGGGAGTATGCCCTGACAACCTTTCTTATATTCATTGATAATTGTATCAACTATCAATCCTTGGGAAACGGGTACAATATTATTGCTCGTTTCAGGATTTTCGTAGATGAGTATGTCTCGAAACTCAGATGTCGGTCCCCAATATTGTTTAAGCAGGGATATAGTTTCTGCTTGTGGAGTATATTCCTGCAAAATCGGATTTTCATGCAAGATAAAAACGCCACCACTGAACTTACTTAAAAGACTGTTTAATTCCTGTAGGGTCTTGTGCGTAGATTTGTTGAGTATGTTCTTCCCGGAAACCTTGACAAATACTTGTTGCTTGAAATCATTTTCAGATATACACTGATTGACAAAGCAATCAATGGCGTATGGGTCTGAAATGACATCCAATACTTCGGCTTCATTTTCAGCGCTGCTTGAAGTCAGTTCTTTACATACACTGAAAAAAGCCCTTCTGTCAAAATTGTCATCAAATGCTTTCAGAGTATAGAAGTAACTGTCATTGATTTTCAATTGGTCAGCCTGGTATACCGGCAATCCTTCAGGTCTTTCTTCATTGGTAGATTCAGTATTGTTCTCAATGTAGTTCTCTTTTTTGAGCGAGAATAGTGAACGCAAATTATCATAGACGATAAGAATCCGTTCTTTGAAAAAATCATCTGATAGGTATTCGTTGATGTATGCAAATTGCTGGTGAGAGATGATCTGATAGTCTTGAGCAGTCATCAGTTTGGAAAATATGGCACCAAACCAGTTTCGATTGAATATCTCTTCATTGCCATCCATATCAAAACTGGCAAGATCAGTAATGTGTTCTGCATAACTCTCTAAACCGATATATGGAGTTATACCGGTAAATACAAATATTGTATTTGCCTTAACACTTACCTGCTTTTGAATGATTTTATCAAGAGTTGTGGTGTATTTATTTTCCCAATCTTTGCTCATACTGTCTATATTACAATGTATTGAATACTTTTATTTTACCTGTTACAGCTTCCGTTATTATGCTTTGCTTCAATTCATCCAAAAGTTCGATTTTGCGATTGGCTTTGAATATTTGAGCGTCTATCTTTTCCACTTCCTTTTCAATGTGGGCAACAATGGCTTGTTGCTCTTGAATGGGAGGAATAATCGCTTTTAATGCTCTTAAATCAGTTTTGTTGAACTTACTTTGAGCTGCTGCTTGTCCAAGTAGTATTAGTGCTTCTTTCCATCTTTTACTACATAATAGATAAAAAAGGAATTTATTGTCAGTCTTTGAAATTAACATTATTGAGTTTGGGCCTAAACTTGTCTTATCATGCATATTGTTAGGCATGATATAAACATCACCAATGGAAGCTCCAATATTTGGTAGTATTACTTCTCCTCCAAATAGATTCGAGTTGGATAAAAAGTGATATGAGTGTTTAGTAATATATACTTTAGCTACATTTTTGTCTTTTCCAGATAGGTCAGCCGTCCTAATAAGCATTGCATAATCAGGTTCGTCTAAATATGTAACATTTGATCTTAAATCAGCAAAACTACCGCTTGCAACAAAATCTGTAATTTTATTGCATGCAAAGTTTAATTTCATTACCTCCCAATGTTCCGGCACTTCGCCAATCCATTCCACACCGCTGTCTTTCATCGGAGCATTTGGATTGAGGCCTTTGGTGACGGTATTGGTAATAACCGTTTGCTTCAATTCGTTGAGCAAGTCAATCTTCTTTTTCTGCACATCAATAGCACGGTTTATCTCTCCACATTTCACATCAAGATAATCCGCAATGGCATGTTGTTCAGAGAGAGGAGGTAGAAAAAAATGTAAACCTCTAATAAAACCAGAAGACACTCTTGGCATTTTTGCTCCAATAGTAGCACCGTTACAAATTGCAGTGAAGCCATCCGAAACCATTACATAAAACAGATATTTATTGTAACAATTTTGCATTGCCTTAAAAACAAAAAAATCGCCCACTGCATTACCGGCAAAGGTAGCAAGCCAAACTTTTTGTAAATATGGTCTTAATTTTCCATATACAATGTCACCGATATTGAAACCTACACCGTCTCCCTCAAATTCAGAAGTGGATTCAATATAGCGTCCAGTCTTCCCCTCGATATTTTCAAGGCCTATTTTATTTTCATTATTAGACGCCTCGGTTTGTAGTGAAGTGAAATTCTTAAATCGGTGTATTCCCCAATGACTCGGCACCTCTCCAATCCATTCTACGCCGCTATCTTTGTATTCTTCGTACTTCATACCGTTTGCAATTAGATATTGATACTGTCATCCAGTGAAGCCAATTCTGCTAAGATGGCATCAGCAGAGCGTAACGGACGGTATTTATAGAAGATACGTGTAAACGGAAACTCCACACCGAGTTTGTCTTTAGAGCGATCCATCCACGCATCTGGAGCGTATGGCAATACCTCTTGCGAGAAATATTCGTCGATGTCCTGTTTTTGAGGAATCTTTTCAGTGTCGTTCAAGTTGGTATCGGCAACAAAGTCACTATTGGCAGTTAATGGCTTCTCATGCACTTCCGGAGCATCCTCACTGATAGTGCCGAATGTGGTACGCAACAGTTTAAGTTCGGCTGCTGTGTATTTTACTTTCATTTTCTTCAAGAAAGCGAAAAAGTCGCTGTCCGAGCGTTTGTCGTTGATTCCGTCCAACCCTGTCACGGTTTTTAGGATAGCGTTTTTCTTATTGTCTGCATCAAAATCCTCAGCATTGCAAAGAGCGGCATATTTGCCGGTTATGTTTTCGAACCACAAGCGCAAAGGTCTGCGTGTTGCTATGGTAGTATATCGGAAGTCATCGTAATCCAGCAGTCGGGCTATCTGAAGCCGTTCCGTTTCCCCTGTCTTTTCATACTCAATGTCACGAACCGCATCTTTGTACTCTTTATACAAAGTAAGAATATCGGCAGCACCATCCTCGCTGATTTCAAAACGTTTTTTACCTAAGTTCTTTTGCAGTAACTTGGTGTATTCTGCATGTGCGGCATCAATGAACAGCACTTTGTCGTGTCGCTCAGCCGGTCGCTTGTTGTCGAGAATCCAAAGGTAGGTTGTGATGTCCGTACCATAGAACAAGTTTTTAGGCAATGCCACAATGCAATCGAGTAGATTGCGGTCGAGCAGCATTTTACGGATATTGCTCCAGCCGCTGCCAGCTTCGCCATTGAAAAGCGGTGAGCCATTCAGAACAATACCTATGCGAGAACCTTTCTGGTCATCCATCTTGGCTATCATGTGTTGGAGGAATAGAAGCGAACCGTCATTGCTGCTTGGCAATCCTGCCTCAAAGCGTCCGCCGGGACAGTTGTCATCCTGCACACGTTTTTTTACTTTATCGTCTTTTCCCCACTCCACGCCAAAAGGAGGATTGGCCAACATATAGTTGAATGTCTTTCCCTCCAGGCGGTCGTCTCCCAATGTATCGCCACGGAAAAGCTGTTGGTCAAGGTTTTGGTCTTCGCCTTTCATCAGCAGATCGGATTTGCAGATGGCATATGTCTTTTCATTCAGTTCCTGCCCATACAGGTACACTTTCAAATCCTTGCGTCCTGAAACCTCTTGCAGGTATTCACGCCCGGCGGTAAGCATACCACCGGTTCCGCAACATGGGTCGTAGATGGAAAATGCTCTTCCCACTTCGTAAAGCTCTTGCTCTTTTCCGCACATCGTAAGCGATACGAGCAGACGAACAATTTCACGTGGGGTATAGAACTGACCTGCCTTTGTGTTGCTGGACTCCTTAGAACGACGAATTACAATTTCAAACACAGTACCCATCATGGCGTTGCTTACCTTACTTGGATGCAGGTCTGCACGTTGTACAAAGAGCTGAATTACAGAAAATAATTTATCGTGACGGTCTAACCTGCTGTAAATAGGTGAGAGGTCAAGCGTTTCGCTTGAAGTATCGGTATGTACAAAGTTTGCAAGTATGTCTTTTACGTTGTCTGTAAAACCATCTAAATAGGTCTGAAAGGATGCTCCTAACTGACCGGGGGCACCCAACAGACGCTCCAAAGACAGCCCTGAGTTGTTGAAGAATGTCAGCTTATGCTGTTTCAGCAAACTTTTGAGTTTAATTTCCTGCATGAGTGCCGGTTTGTCTTTGATTGCATTCATTTCTTTCATGATTGCATCACGGTGTTCGTCTAGAACACAATCAAGACGGCGCAGAAGAGTAAACGGGAGAATAACATCTTCCACTTCCGCATCATCATACAGATTTCGGATAATCTCTTTGATATCCCATATCACGTTGGCTAATTCTTGCTCAGTCATATATAGTTCTTTTTATTATTCAACTGTTTGTAATTCTGTTTCTTGTTCATTTGTGATTGCAAAGATAATCATCTTCTGTGCAGAGGTTCTGCATAGGAAAATATTTTTTCATGCAATCACGTATTTTTCTACCAAACTCTTCTCTGAACCAAGCAGGGGATAGGACTTCCACATCCGGTCCGAAAGAGAATATTTGCTGTTCCAATTCCAATGTATGATACAATGTGAGTGATATGATACACTCATCCTCACTAATTGTTTTTTGCGATTTATGAATTGGCTTGGAGGTCACATATCTAAAGCGTTGCGGAGTAAACTTTAATTTGAACTCTTGCAATTCAGCTTCGTATGGCACGGTGACACCAACCACATGGTCGAAATATGAGTTGAAATCAACCACTTCGTTTTTGCGAAATGCCAATTCACTATCGACCAAACTTTGTATTCTATCAAAGGCAAGACTTTTAATCCTTTTTTCTTCTTCGTCAAGACCAAAGAGAAACCACCGACTATTGTACTGCTTTACAAAGTAGGGGTGCAGTATGTGTTTATGATACTTTCGATTTGCAGAAACATATTCAATATTCAGTGGTTGATGATTTATGGTGGCATCAATAATGGTAGAAAGATATTCAATCCCTTTCAACTGTTCGTTTTGCCCAAAAGAGATTAGGTTTTCTGCATTTCCCTTTACACCAAACCTAATTTCAAGATTAGAGATGACTTCTTCCAACCAACCGTTAGAAGGTAAACCTCTGTATTTGCTTAACATTTCTATTGTTGAACGCAGATTCTGAACCTCTGCCACAGAAAGTTCGTTTTTATAAATTGAAAAATCTGGCTCAGAGTATCTGTAATAGCACTTTTTCCCATCGTATGGTTTGGCCTCAAGATATATGCCGTCTGGAAGCATCTTACGAATTGCACTGAGGTCGCCTCGTAATTGACGCTCCATAATCATCGACTTGCTTCCATTCGCATCATATAACTTATCGTTGACTTTATCAAGTAAGTCCTCAATGGTATATTTATGACGAAAGTCGCTGAAACAACGGTCTAATACTGAAAAACGATATTCGGCATTTTTGTTCTTGGGCATAGCTTTTTCTAATTAATTTACTTATCAGATGAGAATATAAGTTCTTTGACATCCACGTTCAAAATTGTAGCAATCTCAAACAGCACTTCTAAACTAGGTTGCCGTCTGTTGCATACATACGCATTAACTATACAGAAACTTTTGCCAAGTTTCTCTGCCAGCCAAGTTTGTTTGATGCCTCTTTCTTCAAGCACCTCTTTTATCCGATTCATGGGTTTATCCATCGCTTTATCTTTATATCATCAATATGTTTGCAAAGATATAAAATTATCTGCTATATAAAGAGCAAAGGAGAGGAAAATTCCCCTCCTTAACCTTAAACCAAATATCAGACATTCAAATCTTTCATCGCCAATCCATAGTTCTCTTGACCAAACAGGTCTTGATGGATGAGCTTCAAACCGAGCGTCTGATAATACTTGTAGTCATCACCTTCGGTACAGAGGTATTTGTAGCCGTAGCGTGGCATGTACTCCTTGGAGAAGCGAGCCAAGTCTTTCAGACTTTCGGCTTGGTTCTTCTTGAAGTTGCTGCGCACAATGATGATGCTCCAGTCGGGGAAGTTGCCTCTTCCGTTGCTGTACTCCCAAAAGCGGATGTAACAGTCCAAATCACGCTCACGGATGTCCACGCAAAAACCATTGGCATTTTGCATCACGCTACAACTGTTTTGGTAACCGAACTTCTCACACAAGTAGAGATTGAAATCAAGAATTAAATCGTTTTGTAACATAATTAATTGAGTTTAAAAAGTTAATAAATGGTGAATTATAAACGAAAGCCTCGCTTGCGCTTAGCCTTTTTCTTTTTCATCAGGCGATTGAACTCAGC
>OGEG01000926.1_pt1 | contig 24025 bp, 25 predicted proteins | sample 1570621 | NCBI WGS metagenome assembly OGEG01 (sample SAMEA2582130, study PRJEB24529) | metagenome | biome: Human gut stool | place: China | collected 2011 | reverse complement strand
CATTTGTATTAGACTGCAAAGTTGCAAAATCAAGTCCGTTTCATTTCAAAAAACCGTGTAATTGACTATATTTCAATAATTTCAAAGAACTATTTATCCACTTTTACGGGACAGTAGTGACTGGAAATAAAACTTCAAAAAAAGTAATCAGATAGGATATATGTTTCAAAACAAAGGCGAGAATAAATCTCGCCTTTGTTATTCCCTACAAAATCATTATATTTGCATTGCTAAATCAAAATGCGATACAAACATATCCAACCATATTGGGTATTTTGTATCTATACATACAGTTAAATTTAACTGCGTCGAGTTCGGTAGCGGAAACGCCCGACGGCTTGCATTTTGAGCCGAGCAACTCGTAACGCAGTTTTTTATTGCTAAATCAAAATGAAAAAGCGCATCGAACGCATGGGCCGCATCGAAGCGGCAATTAACCCCATGTACTGCGTCCCCAAACGCAGCGACCTATCGTTAATCGGATCGGCTTTCGAGGCCGCAGGTTTCCGTTGTGTCCGGATCCGCACCGAATGCGAGGCCGAGCACCGCACAAAAGGTGGTGATCCCCGTCGGCACGGGATGCTGGTTCTCGACGGTGACCGAGTGATATTGGAGGTATTGCGGTCGAGACCGACTAAAAAAGATAATCAACTCACAATCCCGCCTCAATCATGAACCGAGAAAATGACATATCGAACCGTACCCTATTTTTGATTCGGTCGGTTTGAAATGATAAACAGAAAGCCGAGTTCCCTCGGCTTTTTACATTCTCGCATCATATATCTTTTCTACATTCAGCTCCGTTCCGGTCAATGTAAAATATATATTCTGGAGCTGGTGCAGATACTTTATGGGCACATCCACATTGCAATCGTCGATTTCGTCTTCCACCTGCCAACAGAACCCTTCTTTTTTAGGAGATAAGCATATCACACGGGGGATGATATAGTAGTCAAATCGTTGGTAACAGTCGCTAAATTCTTTCTCAAAGCCGCATTTTTCCAATAACGTTGGAGTCAAACGTATAGGCCTAACATCTCATAATACTACTTTATCTAAAATCTCATGATAAAATCCGGCTTCCTTAATTAGCATCTCACCATGAAATAACGTCATGTCTGCACGCGTAATTTCTGCAATATACCCAATTCGCTCAAGATGGGGGTTATACACTAAATTGCCTATTCGAAATGATCGAATATTCAGAGACGGTTCCATATTACATTTCATATTCTAAAACGCATCGAATTCGATGCGTTTATTACTTTAGTTTCATTTGTGTTTTTAAGTTGAGAACTATTTATTCCTCCTCGTTTGAGGTGTCGCATGTAATCGGTTTCGTCGATTTTACCGCTGAAGTAAGGTGCGCTGTTTCGGGTGGCGGATTGTCGGGCAACGTTCCGAGGTATTGCCGAGCGTTGAGGGGTGATACGACAGAGTGTCCGAGTTGGCTTTCGAGTTGTTGTCGGGCAACTTTAGCTACTGTACCGCCCCGTTTGGCGACGTTGGCGTTGGCCTTGAAACCTATTGGATTTTCGTTTCGGGAAAGTTCGGTAGCAGAGGCCTCGGCCAATGAGTTCAACAGCAGTTCGACATTGGTCATATTATCCCGCAGGTTCTCCTTTTTCAACCCCTTGTAACGTTTGTAGGCTTTCGTGGTACGTCCGGCCCACTCCTTCGTGATAATGTCCGTAAGGGTGGCATATTGCGTTCCATCAACGCCCCCGCGTTTCCACTCGTCAGTGAGAAGTTTACGGACTTCGATACTTTTCAAGCGTTGGTTAATCCATGTATCCGAATATCCAAGGCGTTTATAATCGGCTACGGCCTGCTCAATAGATAACTCAGGGTCTTGCATTTGGTCGAGGCGGTCGCTTGCCACCTGCGCCATCCATTGCTTGAAAGGCTCGGCTTTCTGTGACGGAATCGACTGGATAATCCGCAGGACGGTTTTCACATCTCCGGCCAGCGTCTTGCGCATCACTCCCGTTTCTGACCTCATGGCTATCTGGGGACAATTTGTCCCCACGAACGAGGCGAGCGCTTCATCCCGCTTGCGCATCTTCTTGAAATAATCGGTCGGATTCACGGTGTCCGTCAGAGCGGAGATCACGTCGAGAACGGAAAAATACCACGTCTCCGTCCGCTCGTCCCAAACGGTGCGCACCTTGCGGTCCTCGAACAACTGTATGGCCTGCTTTTGTGTCATAGGAATGTAGTTTTATTTATTCCTTTTCTTTTACCTCCAGCACCGTCCCGCACTTCGGGCAGGTGATTGTGTTCGTCGGGTACGTTGCTACTCTTCCGCCTTTTGCTCCGCTTGTTGGAATCCAATTTTGCGGGCGGGTTTGCGTGCCTGCGGTATCTTGACCGACAACGCCGCAATAGCGTTGTAGATATTATCAAGCTCCTTGCGCATATCTTCCGACAGATCGCTGACCGCCTCGGCATTGTCGGCGTCCACCCGCTCCAGTAACGCCAGTTTCGCCCGAATTTCGGCCAACTCGGCCGTTACTGTCGTCGTGGTCGTGATGTAGTTCCGCATCGCTACGAAAGCACGCATAATAGCGATACTTACTTGTATGGCAACGGAGCTTTTCAAAACAGCCGATAACATAGAAACGCCTTGCTCGGTAAACGCATAGGGGTTGCGGCGTAAACCCATCGTGATGGAATTGGTTATCACAATTTGTGATTTCCAATTTTCAGTTTCGGCATCTGTCAGTTGAAACATGAAATCGGGCGGAAAGCGTTCGATATTACGCTTTACCGCTTGATTGAGAGCGCTTGTTGTTACTTGGTACAATTCCGCCAAATCACGGTCCAGCATCACCCGCTGGCCTCGTATTTCGTAAATTTTGCTTTGGATGGGTTGCAGTTCCATATCGTCGTGTCGCTGTGGTTATTCCACCTTTATGGTTATCAATTTCCCGCAATGCAGGCAGGTCTTATTTTCGGTGTTTGATTTCGGATTCCAGCTCCTTTAACTGTTCCATATCCTCCCGATCGGCTTCGATTGCGGCCTTACGTTTTCTGCGGGCGTTGAACTCTTCATAAACCTGGTAGGCGAATGCGTCTTTTTGCTCTTTGCCAACCGTACCGGCATTGGGTAAAAGGGGCTGATCGTTCGATACCAGAATTTTATCTACGTTCTCCCTCCAAAATCCCATCGTAAGGTCTTTCCTGCTCTTTGCCCTGAACTCGGCTGTTTCGAGGAAGATCACAACCAACCGGTTCAAAGAATCGAGTTCGTCGTGTGTCAAGTAGTTTTTAGCAATAATAACGTCCTGCTTGCGTACTACGGCACCTTTCCAGGAGGTAAGCCCCATATTGGGAGCATTTGCATCGGCTCGTTGCATCACGATCTCCGCGGATGTATGTCCTGTTACGGCATAGAGGAGCTTATTTTGCGTTTCGGCATAAAACATTTGCGTAGCCTTGTCCGTCGTGTCGTAATCGCTGCTCAATGCAAACAGATCGCGCACCTTCTGATAAAATCGCTTTTCCGAGGCACGTATATCCCGAATGCGATCCAATAACTCGTCGAAATAGTCGGGGCGGCCGTCTGGGTTTTTCAGGCGCTCATCGTCGATAACGAAGCCTTTACGGAGATATTCGGCGAGATTGCGGTTTGCCCACTGGCGGAATTGCACGCCACGGATGGATCGGACGCGGAAACCTATTGCCAAAATCATTTCCAGTGAATAAAATTTTATTTGATACGATTTGCCGTTTGGGGCAACTGTTAAGTATTCCTTAATAGTTGATTCATCTGGTAACTCACCATCTTTTAATATGTTATTTATATGTTGGCTGATATTGGGAACAGAGGTGGCAAAAAGTTCTGCGATCTGTGCTTGATTGAGCCAAACGGAACCGTCGCGTGCTAATAAGGATACGCGACTTTTCCCATCCACCGAATTGTATAGGATCAACTCTTGCTCCATGATTATTTCCTTTCTTTGACCTCTAACACCGTACCGCATTTCGGACACATTATCGTGTTCGTCGGCTGAGGGGCGAAAAAATCCCCCACGTTACAGCCAATAGCAGCGGCGATACGTTCAAGCACTTCTACACTCGGATTCCCATTAATATGTTGGCTAAGTCCTACGGGTGTAATTCCCATTCTTTCGGCCACTTCTTTAACAGTTAAGCCGTTAGCTTTTATTGATCTCTTTATATCCATAGCTTTAAATGTTTGGTGTTGGTACAAATGTAGCTATAACTTTATTTTTCTACAAAAATAATAGCAAAAACTTTAATTTTTATTTGCATAATTAAATTTATAGCTTTATATTTGCATCAGAAAATAAAACCAATAGCTATAATAACTATGACAACGGCAACCTATACCACGATGCAAAACCTCGCCAAGCAGGCGGCAGCGTACATTACGAAGCTCAACGGCGAAGCCGAGACCTTCGAGATCGAGAGTAACGGTATTACGGCCGTTATCGCATACGACGCCGAGATCGTCGAGGACAAGGGTGACTACTGGACGGCGCCGAGCTGGTCGATCGAGGACGAAACGGTAGCCGTTGAAGCAGTTTATGACGAGGACGGCGAAGAAGACAAAGAAGCTGCTGACTGGTTGAAGAAAATGTTGAACTAACAAATAAAAACAATAGAACTATGAACGCATTTGCATTTAAAGTGATCGACGCAATCAATCGTGATGGTATGGACAATGGCAGCTGGGGTCTTGTCAAAGACGTAGATAATACTGTCGCCTATTTCGGCACCAGAGAAGAAATCGAACTGAAAGGCCAGTGGGCGTACATCTATGCAGAGAAAGACGATACACTGTCTTTGCAACTCGAAAAAATCGAACCTACGAGAGTTCTGCACGTTGAAGATTGTGAACTGCTGCTCTACTACCTCGACGAATAAAGCCGTTCGGGCGGCTATAAACAGACCTCAGGCCCGAAGCGTGGCGGCACCTGCCGCCGGTGGTAAAAATGAAAGATATGAAAGACATAAAAATTGGCGACCCGGTGAGATTCGGACGCAATACTGGTGAATATCGAGGACAGTTCGATAAACTGAATATCGCAATGGTACTCGTTGGCAATAGGCTGTATTATGTTACATTTGAAAAAATTGAAAAGCTATGAAGACAAGAAAATCCTTCAAGGTGAACAGAGAGGCTGCGATCAAAATCGCAATGAACACAAACGGCATATCACGAGAGATCGCCAAGAAATACACAGACAGCGAGTTGAAAGAGTGCTTGCGACTACTCAAACTAAAAACCAACTTTTAACCTATATAACAATGAAACGAACCGACCTTTCCATCATCATGCGCACGGCGTGGCAGATGTGCCGCGCGACGGGTGTAACCTTTGCTGAGTGTCTGCATAAGGCATGGCAGGTGTTCAAATTGAAGATAAAGATGCGCGCGGGCATCGTGCAGTTCTTCTACCTCAAATCGAGTACGGGTGAATTGCGACAGGCATTCGGTACGCTTAAGGACGACTTATGCCCCGAAACAAAAGGTGACGACCGTAAGCCTAACAAACACCTCGTAACCTATTACGATACGGTTGCCGAGGGCTGGCGGTCATTCAGAATGTTCAACTTTGTAAAAGTTATATAATATATGAAACCAACGATGTACGTAGAAAAACGCAGCGATTTGACATTACTCAAAAAGGCATTCGAATTGACGGACGCGACATGTCACCGCACGCGGCTGAAGTGTGGGTGTAAAGCCTACAAAGGTGCAGACAACAATCGCGACGGCCTATTGATCGTCAAATATGACGCAGTAGTGCTTGAGATTATCCGCTGCAAAGGGTGTGTGAAGAAAAGACCTTAAAAATTGCAGCTCTCAATAAAAAATCGTATTTTTAATAAATAATTCAATAGTAAGATTTGCATAATGTGCCGAACGTGTCCACTTTTGCATCGAACAGATATATGCGGGGTAGTGCAGAGGTTACCACGGCGGGTTAGTGTCCCGCAGGCGCAAGTTCGATTCTTGCCCCCGCTACTAATGAAATTTACGGCTATGAAAATTTTAACGCTTATCATCAAACAAAAATGGTTCGACGCCATTTTGTCGGGTGAAAAAACGGTCGAGACCCGCGAAGTACGCCCGACCAACACGAAATACATTTCATACCGAGACAACAACACAGGCAAAGTCTACAAGAAAGACAGTGACGTGCCCGAATCGGCGTGGGACAGCGAGAAGGGCGTTGATACGGTTATCAACCACTACGATGCCATACAGTTCTGGGTAGGTTACGAAAAGAATCGCCCCGGCGCGCTGGTCGAAGTCAAAGGCGTCGAGCTGGTAGATGTTTGCGACGAAGAGACGAAAGAGCCGATTGTGTACGAGCACAACGGTAACGAATATACCATGACCGAGATCGACTACCACCTCGGCAAGGTAATCGAGAAAATGAATTGTTAAACCCTTAAAATCATTGCTGCACTCGAAGACGAAGACAAAAAACAGCAACTCAGCTTGACGCGCAATACAGCCGTATAACGAGTGAATTGCGACGCCGCACGCCTAATCCTGCTGTAGGATTAAGTAGCCTCGCAAATATGGGTGGCCGAAATGGTGTTATTGCGAATAGGTATGCAAGGGCGACCAGTGCATATACAAGAGCTAGGCAATCTGCCGCCCGAGGCCTTTCCGTAGGTTAAATCATATTGTCAAACTTCTAAAATTCAAGCTGCACTCGAAATTCAGTAAGAAATCGAATCAATCGGACGACAGGCGCTAGCCGTGTTCGTTATCGTGCAGTAGGCGGTCGTGCGACGAATCGTGCCGGTCGTGCACGCGACATTCGCGCCGCCTTTGGCATGGCAACAGGTTAATCATGACCCCGATAGACCATGCAAACGAAGTGATTGCCTCTGTCCGTCAAAAAACGGACAGGGCGATCCTTTTTTATTCATGTGGCAAAGACAGCGAGGTATTGCTCGACCTAATGGCTCCGCACTTCAAAGAGATCGTTTGCGTGTTCATGTATTTCGTCAAGGGCCTCGACCACATTGACAACTATTTGCGAGCAGTCAAAGCTCGTTATGCCAATGTTACCATACTGCAAGTCCCCCATTGGACGTTGACGCGTGTTTTGCGTTGTGGGCTATACTGCATTCCTAACCCCAATGTAAAGCTGTTATCGTTGAAAGACGTTGATGAATCCGTCCGGATGAAGACGGGAATATCTTACTCTTTCTATGGAATGAAGCAGTCGGACGGAATGAATCGCTGTCTTATGTTGCGCGGATACGAGAACGAAGCTATAAGCAATACGAACAAGGTATATCCTCTATCCAAGTGGAAGAAATCGGACGTCATGGCCTACATCAAGGCAAAGAAACTGCCTGAACCCATATCCTACAACAAGAACAAATCGCAAGGTCTGACGTTTTTGCCGGAGGTATTCGATTACCTCCGCCGGCATTATCCGCAAGACCTCGAAAAGATTTACAAAGTATTCCCCTTATCCCGAAATATATTACTGCGATATGACGAAGAGAAAAGAGCAGCAGCCCAAATACAAGCAAAGTGAAACGGTCGTAATCAAGCGATCACAAATCAACTTTGCTCCATACAATCCACGCAAAGAAGACCCTGAAGTCATCAAGAAGCTCAAAAAGAACTTTAAAACTGTCGGCTATCTGGGCGGTATCGTATGGAATCAGTTGTCATCTTATCTGGTTTCAGGGCACAAGCGCGTACAGACGCTTGACATCATCAACAATTACGACGGGACACCTGAAACGGATTATGAGATCAAGGTAGAAGCTGTAGAGTTAGACGACAAGACAGAGCGCGAACAAAATATCTTCATGAACTCGCCCTCCGCAATGGGAGAATTCGACATGGAGAAAATAAAAGTACTTGTACCGGAAATAGACTATAAAGCCGCTGGCCTTTCTGAAGCAGACATGAACATATACGGTATATCCGTCATGCAGGACGAAATAAGTTCAGAACTGTCTGATACGTTAGGTGATTTCGAAGAGATACAACGACCGTTTGAGGAACGCAAGGCCGCGGTAAAGGAGATGAAAGAACAGATTCGTCAACAGGCAGAGCAAAAAGCGGAAGACATCGAATCCTATGTAATGCTCAACTTTAAGTCTTATAGGGCGAAATCATCATTCATGCTTCGGTTCGGGTTCAGGCCAGACGACAAAATAATCCCCGGCGAAATGTTCTCGGATATGGTTGAACGGGTCGAATAACGACAAAAACGACAGTATAAAAAATGGCAATGCCCTCCAAAAAACCGAAATTAGATACCTTTCGCAAGGTTGCAAATGCTTGCGGCGGTATTTTGTCAGACATAGCTGCTAATTTAGGTGTAGAGCGTAGCACAATTTACACATGGTGCAATGATGATGAGCAATTCGCCCAAGCCCTCGAAGATTCCCGTGAACGGTTCGTTGATTTGGCCGAAAGCAACCTGCGTAAATTGGTTGCCGGCGTTCCGGCCATCGAAAAGGACGAGAATGGCGAAAAGAGATTTGCCGGTTGGATCGAACGTCCCTCCGAAACAGCGATCATTTTCACTCTCAAAACACGCGGAAAAAAACGGGGATATGTAGAACGTCAAGAGGTTACAGGAGCAGATGGTGCCGAACTTATTCCACCTCGCACTCTCTCTCCCGAAGAGGCAAGACAATATGGGTTAAAACTTAACGAAGAGTATTAACGCACTACTCCGATTCGCGACATAGACATAGAGCGTACCTTCTGTCTTTCCGGTATGCTGAATTTCACCCGTTACATGTTCAAGCATAAGACGGGGATGCGGTTTATTGTCGGCGATCATCATCGCAAAATATGCGAAGCTCTTGACAAAGTCGTCCGTGGCGAAATAAAGCGTCTTATTATCAATATTGCGCCACGATATGGCAAGACCGAACTTGTCTCTAAGAACTTCATCGCCTACGGGCTGGCGTTAAACCCCCGCAGTAAGTTCATACACCTATCATACTCCGATGATCTTGTTCTCGACAACTCGAAAGAGATCAATGAAACGGTACAATCAGACTACTACCAGCGGCTTTTCCCTGAAGTAGTCGTCGAAAGCAAGAATGCTAAAAAGTGGTATACATCCGTCGGAGGCGGACTGTATGCAGTAAGTGCAGCAGGACAGGTTACAGGATTTGGTGCAGGTCAAGTAAATGATCCGTATAGGGAGCGGCGCGAAATGGGTGATTTTATTCCTGCGTGGGAAAGCGATTTTGCGGGAGCTATTGTTATCGACGACCCGATCAAACCGGAAGATGCACTATCCGAAACGATCCGCGAGCGGGTGAACAATCGCTTTGAATCGACTATCCGCAACCGCGTGAACTCGCGCAATACGCCTATCATAATCATTATGCAACGGCTCCATGAGCACGATCTATGCGGCTATCTTCAGGAGATCGAGCCGGAGGAATGGACGGTACTTTCGTTGCCCTGCATCTGGCATGACGAAAACGGACAGGAACAGCCTCTCTGGGAATTTAAGCATACGCTGGAGGAACTGCACAAAATCGAGAGATCGAACTCATTTGTCTTTGAAACGCAATATATGCAGAACCCGAAGCCGCTGGAAGGTTTGATGTATGGAGAGTTTAAGACATACGACATAATTCCATATGCAGCATCTATGAAGCGAAAGAACTACACGGATACCGCTGATACCGGCAGTGACTATCTGTGTTCTATTTGCTATACGGAAACTCCCATCGGCAATTTCGTGACGGACATTTTATATACACAGAAACCGATGGAATATACCGAGCCGGCAACAGCCGAGATGCTGTCCCGAAACAAGACGGAGATCTGCTACGTCGAGAGCAACAATGGCGGCAGGTCTTTCGGGCGCAATGTTGAGGCGCAGTGCCGAATAATCGGTAACAACTTTACATCGTTCAACCCATTTACGCAGACCGCCAACAAAAGGGTGCGTATTTTCACGCGATCGAATGAAGTGCAAAACCTTATTTATTTTCCGACCGGATGGGAGCACAAATGGCCGGAGTTCGCCTCGCATGTCAAATCATACCGTAAGCAGCAGGAGTTCAACAGCCATGACGACGCCGAAGATGCCCTGACCGGAGTAATCGAAAAGCGGGGGTATTTCAACAATGAAGAAGATTTAGACAAAGAGGATTTAGGAATTTGGTAAAAAGTACGGATATGGGATTTATAGACAACCTACTCAATGCGATACGCAATAAATATCTGAATGCAACCGGTGCAGAACGTGATCTGCTTACGCTTATCAAGGACAAAGACATTACACAGGCTCAAACACTTATGCAGAATCGCGATACGGAGGTTTTGCAGGCGATTCAGGAATATAACCCCGAACTCCACCGTATTATGCGAAAGGCCGATAAGATGCGGAAAGGCCAGGAGCCTTATCGTACCGAGAAGTTGCCTCGTGCACGACAGAAGTACATCAATGAGGTGGAACTATTCTTTCTGCTCGGGAATCCGATACGATGGAAGAAGGTGAACAACGAAGGTTCGGACGAGGCTTTCGAAGCATATAATCAATTTTTGCAAGATACACGATTCAACGTTTCCATGCGTAAAGCAAAACGCATTGCGGGAGCAGAAACTGAATGTGCCAAGCTCTACCACATCTATCGGGACGAGAATTTCCAACCGCAGGTAAAAGTTGTGGTAATTTGCAAGTCGAAAGGATACACCCTACGTCCATTATTCGACCTATACGAGAACCTCATTGCATTCGGGTATGGGTACTACCTTAAAGAGGGGACATCAACTATCGAGCATTTCGATATTCAAACACCTGATACGATCTACCGATGCAAACGAGGATCTCTTAATTGGGAGGTTATTGCAACTCCCAATCCAACCGGAAAAATCAATGTTATCTACTACCGACAGGATAAAGCGTGGGGAGGCCTCAACCCCCGCATAGACCGCGAGGAGGATATAGACAGCAAAATATCCGACACAAATAACTATTTCGCAGACCCTATCGCCGCAGCAACGGGCGATGTCGTAGATTTTTTGAAAGGTCGAGCCGACAAGCCCGGGAAAATGATTCGGATGACCGGAGCGGATTCAAAATTCGAGTACATCAATCCACCGACCTCTTCCGAGACGCAGCAACGGGAAAAGGAAGACCTCGCGCAGTCCATCTTGTTCGACACTTTCACGCCCGAGTTTACACCCGAGAAAATGGCTGGGCTGGGAACTTTGTCGGGCGAAGCGATCAAACGCGCGATGGTACTGGGATATATCAAGCGCGAAAATAATAAAGAGATATACGACATAGCCGTAGATAGGGAGAAAAATCTTATTCTCGCTATTATGATGAATGTAACCCATATTCATTTGCGTCCTGATTTGGCTGCGCTCAAAATAGAACACGAATTTGCCGAACCGTTCAATGAAGATGTCACCGCACGTTGGGCGGCTATAGGCCGTGCTGTGCAGGATGGCGTTATGTCGCTGGAAAAGGGCGTTGAACTAATGGGAACGGCCGATGATGTTACCGCTGAAATCGAGCGAATAAAGCAAGCGAAGGCAGAGGCATCTATGAACAATATTATAGAGCCAACATTCTAATTCGAAACGATGCCCGGATTGAATTTGAAAGCCGCCCAATGGGAGCAACAGCATAAAACGCATGTCGAAGAATATCTACGACAGATAGAGGCTTTGTATGATGTGGCCTCGGATGAATTGATTCGACTGGGAATGGGATATAAATATCAACCCAATACGGGGCGATTGTTCGCCTTCTCATCAAACAAAAGCCGTAGTAAACAAGCCGATGCCTCGTTATCTTCATTCCGAAATAAGTTGTCCACTATAATTACAGCGGGGATCACTTCGGAATGGTTTTTTGCCAACGACAAGAACGATTCATGGGTAAAACAACTATTCGACAATCCGAAAAAAGGATGGATGCTTCACAATCTCGGTGCACTTGAGGCATTTCAACGTAGAACAACTTACGGGCATAATTTATCCGAAAGAGTTTGGAGTATCGCCAAGCAGTTCGAACGGCACATAGAATTATCCTTATCTATAGGTATCAGCGAAGGCCGAAGCGCTGCCGATATAAGCCGTGATGTACGCGTCTATCTGAATGAGCCGGACAAACTATTTCGACGTGTCCGAAATGCGTTCGGCAATCTTACCCTGTCGAAAGTGGCGCAGGCTTATCACCCTGGGCAAGGCGTTTACCGGTCATCTTATCAGAATGCTATGCGTATGGCTCGCACCGAAATAAACAGCGCTTATCGTGAAGCCGACAGTATCCGCTGGCAACAACTTGATTTTATTGTCGGATATGAGGTAAAAACATCAAAATCGCACGTACAGTGGCTGGCAAAGTTCTGGTATCCGCGCTTCAAAAAAGGGCGTGCGCCGCTGGAAATATGTGACGCAATGGAGGGAAAATATCCGAAATCTTTCAAATTCATCGGGTGGCACCCGAACTGCAAGTGCTATGCAGTGCCAATTATAGCCAACGAGGGCACGGATAGGGATTTTTGGGAGGAACCGCTGAATGAGGTCAAGGATGTGCCCGACAACTTCAAACGATGGGTCGAGGACAACACCGAAAGAATCGAAAAGGCGAAGAATTTGCCGTATTTCATAGGGGAAAACAAAAAACACTTCAATGATTCGCTGTTCATCAATCGCGATGCCGTATAACTCTTGGCAAAAGCGCAGTACGTAGGGAATAAGTTGCAAGGTGTTGCATAAGGAGTTGAGGCAAAGTATGAGGCATCGTGCACGCCTATAAACTACAAAAGCAAGAATAGCATCGTTCGCAAGGTGAAACAGGAAAGGCAAAATCTATTAACACCAGGTTTCATCGTCCATTTGGCGGACATTCTCTCCGTCACTGTAAGCACTGTTCCAAAATGAAACACCCTTTGTCCGGCGAAATAGTGCGTCGGTTAGGCGTGAGGTTGTTGCTATTCACCACATCCAAGAGGAGAAATGCAGTAAAAACGGAATGACCGACGGAAATAAGATGTGCCCCGCCGATCATTCCAACTAAAATAACACGATATGACAAAGGTACTGCACTGCGGCGCATTATGCAAATAATCGTATTAAAAATTCGTCAGTAATGCAGCATTTTTCTCTCGTTCCTCTCGCTCGAAGCTGGCAAGGTAGTTTTCCGTCGTCTTCAGATCTTGGTGGCCGAGGCTTTCCGATATGTAGGCGATATTCGCCCCGGCACGCTTCAACACCGTAGCGAACGAATGACGCGCCGTATAGGTCGATATGTTCCCAATTTCGAGCTGCTCCCCGATCATCCGCATCCGTTTATTGATTAACCCGGTAGCGGCTATTGTTTTAGCGTGGCTCTGCACCGCATCCTCCGACCCGTCGAGAATTGGGAAAATAAAGTTATTCGGTGCTGGAGTATTACCCCAGCGGTCGATAATAGCTTGCATCTGGGGAACTACCGCGACCCGGATTTCCTTACGGGTCTTAGTCGTGCGCTCGGTCTTTTGACGCACGAAACAGATTTCACCGTCCACAATATCACGATACCGCAATTTCACGAAATCGGCGACGTTGATCCCGTTACACAAGTAGAGGAACAGCCAATAATCCCGGTATTTGGCCGTTGCTTCGTTCCCATCCTCATAGCGGGCGATCTGCCCGATCTGCTCCAGCGTTAAAGCCAATTTACGGCCCTCACCGGCCTGTATTTCATATTTCCCTCGGCCGAACGGGTATTGCGCGGGTTTAATCGCATCGCATCGACAAGCATCGTTCAATATGGCTCGTAAATGGCGCATGTGTATTCCGATCGTTGTACGGCTCTTACCTTCTCCGAGTAGAAAGCGCTCATAACGTCTTACCCAATCCACCGTTATAGATTCAAGAGCAATACGATCCCCGGCAAACCGCTCCAATCCCTGTATAACAACATTATAAACCAGCATTGACCCGATACGATCCTGCTCTTTTAATTCCGCTATTTTAGCCGCAAATGCACGGTTAAGAGTATCAACCCCCGAACGTTTCAATCGCTTGTTGAGGCTATCGAATGAAAAAATACCGTCGCGTGCCAATTCCTCAACAACCCCACGAACAATTTGGTAACTGCTTTCTATATCTTTACGAACGGCCACAAGGGCGCGAACCTTCGTTGTAGTCAGACCTTCCCACTCATCCAAGGTAAGGTCTTTGCCCGTCGGATAATAGCGACGATCCCGGCGATAGGTTACACGAATTTTTACGGGGCACTTTCCGTTCTTTTTCGGATGACTCGTATCTATTATGGGCGCAACTGTTATTCCGTCTTTTGAATAGTTCATTTGATAGGATAATTATTATTTCAACACACAATTTCGACACAAAAATACAAAAACAAACAAAAATAGATAAAAATAAACAAAATAAAATCGCCACATTTGGAAGCTTAAAACATTGATTTTCATATAAAAATTCAAACAACACATAATTATTCAAAAATATAATTATGGGACTGAAAATCCTTGCACCGCCGTGGGCTGAATTATCCTCCGCAGTCGGATAATTTCGGGGTTCTTTAATCGGAGATTAGACTATGAATGAATCATTAAACTAAAAGAATAAGAAGAATGAAAAAGAAGAGCAAGTACGGGAGAAATCCCAAGTTGAACCCGAAGACACACTGCGTGATGGTGCGCTTCGATAATGTGGAATGGAACAAGTTCCTCACCATGTACGAGGAATCACAGGTATACGCGAAAGCCGTCTTTCTCAAGGCACATTTCTTCGGGCAGAAGTTTAAGGTGCTAAAGGTGGACAAGGCTATGTTGGAATACTGCACCAGACTGTCCGACTTTCACGCCCAGTTCCGAGCCATCGGCACGAACTACAACCAAGTCGTGAAGGAATTGCGTTGCCATTTCTCAGAGAAGAAGGCGATGGCATTGCTATACAAGTTGGAGAAGCAGACTATCGACCTTGTGAAACTGAACCGGAAGATTGTGGAGCTTTCGAGGGAAATGTATGCCAAGTGGGAACAACAGAAGGAATAATCCCATCGCTCACTGGAGAAGCACCGCAGATACGCAGTCCGGCGAATGAGCGAAATCCATCAGGAAATTTCATCGCAGACCATATCATCATCGGACGTCCGGGATTATATGCGAAAGATGAGAATCGATCGAGAGGAATGAAATTGTGAGAAATAGGCGTATTGTTTAAATTAGTTTTCTAATTATTGGTGTCCGATAAACATGGACAACCCCTTATTATTGTTGATTTTGATAATGGACAAGCCCCCTTTTGTCAAAGAAGAACGGCTGTCCGGCAAAAATCATCCTCTATTTTTAAGTAGAGGCAAGCATGACACTATGTAAAACCTACATGGAACGCATTATAAGAGGCATACAAGTCGTCTTTGTGCGGTTTCAGTGTCCCTATACGCTAGACATACCGGCTGTCCGGTAAACTTTGAGGTGGAAAACACTTGAATAAGTTTTACCGGACATCAATACCTCAAGAACATGAATTTGAATGAGGGGGCTTGCCAAAGACGAATAGTAAGCCAAACTTCTTCCTTTCAATAAGTTGGACTCACTGCTTTGCGGTTTAGCGGACAGTAATAAAAAAATATCCAACGTATGGCTTTATTTTATCTTTATTCTTTTATATTTCGGTAACTGGCAGGCGATATTCCCAGTTTTGCTTTCACATATTTGCCAAAAAAAGAGGGATTCGGGAAGTCAAATTCTATGGCAAGCTCCTTAATTGATTTGTCTGAGTGCATTAACCGGTATTTGATACGTTCAATGACATTCTCATTAATCAGATCCAATGCAGTGCGACCACTTGCCATTTTTATACAGGTGGACAGATATTTAGGACTATAACAAAGTATATCTGCATAATATTTTACAGAACGGTGAGAACCATCATCTTGTGACAACAATTCCATAAACTGGTATAAGATGTAGTCAGCTTGTCTGATTCCATTTTCTTGAGTTTCACCATCCTTTCGCTGGTGACATGAACTTTTACCAAGGATTCCTATCAAGTCACAGAATAAGGCTGTAAACAGATGACGTATCACTTCATTATTATAACGATGAGGTTCCTCTTTGATTCTTGTCAGAATCATTTCCTTATACGCTTTGAGAAGTTTTAGATTGCTATTTTTTTCGTCTGCTGGCTTCACAGGATTATTGTAAATATGCACTGTTGTGTCCCATATTTCTTTACCAATTTTTACAGTTTGTTGTAAAAATGAAGAGGAGAAACCGACAAGGCTGATTCTGTTATTTGGCGTTATCATAGTATGCTGGATTATAGATCCCGGTTGCCCTAATAATAAATCACCTGCTTGTAATAAGCATTTTCTATTATCAACTTCCAATTGAACACTTCCTTCCAAACATAGTGCTACGAGAAAACATCCCAACTTAACAGAATCTTCAATATCGGGAATTCCTGTCCATGTGTCTATGATTACAAAATCATCGTCAACATAAATTGCCTTCTCTTTATTCTTTTTAAAATCTTCTATATAGATGGTTTTAATTTCCTTTTCATCCATTTTATCTATAATTTTTATGCAAAAGTAATGATTGTGGAGAAAAAAGGGATGTTCGATTATTCCTATTTTATATCCTTTTCTTATATAATCGGACAATGAAAAGAAAAATAGGACGCTTATGACAATGAACAGGACATCAGCATCTGTCCCCATTTGCCTACTTTTGTCATCCATTTTAAAATATGACAATAATAAGTATGATGACAAGAAACAAAAAGTGGGTGCAATTGATGACATTCATTGGTTGCACAATGTTGTTTGCATCTTGCAAACAAACAACGGAGAGCGAAATTCAGTCTTCTTATTCTACTATGAAAGTGGAAACTGCGGAAAAGGTTTTGACTTCTTCCTATTCAGCAACCATCCGTGGACGGCAGGATATTGAAATCTTACCACAAATTTCCGGAACAATTGAGAAATTGTGTGTCAAGGAAGGAGAAGTAGTACGACGTGGACAATTGCTTTTTACAATTGACCCAGTACCCTATCAAGCCGCTCTTAAAACGGCAATAGCCAATGTTGAAGCTGCACGTGCAGCATTGGGAACAGCCCAACTCACTTATAATAGTCAAAAAGAACTTTACACAAAGAAAGTCGTATCTGAATTTAGTTTGAAAACTGCGGAAAACAATTATTTGACTGCCAAAGCACAATTGGCACAGGCTGAAGCACAAGAGATAAATGCCCGAAATAGTCTCTCATATACGCAAATCAAAAGTCCCAGTGATGGTGTGGTAGGAGCATTGCCTTTTCGGGTAGGAGCATTGGTAAGTCCCGGTTTGTCCCAACCATTAACAACGGTCAGTGACAATTCAGACATGTATGTTTATTTTTCCATGAACGAAAACCAATTACTTGCCCTGACCCGACAGTATGGAAGCATGGAAGAAGCTCTGAAAAATATGCCGGATGTGGAATTGAAATTGAATGACAACTCAATATATGAAAAGAAAGGTAAAATAGAATCCATCAGCGGTGTCATTGATCGTCAAACAGGAACAGTCGTAGCGCGTGCGGTATTTCCCAACGAAGCGCGAATACTCCATAGTGGAGCATCAGGTACAATATTAATACCCAGTTCTTATCATGAATGTATTGTGATTCCACAAGGAGCTACTGTGCAGATGCAAGACAAAACCTTGGTTTATAAAGTAGTGGATGGAAAAGCTGTTTCCTCAATTATAACTGTTGCTTCTATCAATGATGGACGTGAATACGTGGTACTTGGCGGATTAAAAATAGGGGATGAAATTGTATCAGAGGGAGCCGGATTGTTGCGAGAAGGTATGCAAGTCAAATAACCATTTGTTGGAAAATTGTAGAATAGTATGAAAGGAAATATATTTATCAAACGACCGGCAATGTCTATTGCCATATCCATATTGATATTGGCGATTGGGTTCATTTCTCTCTTCTCATTACCTGTGGAACAATATCCTGACATTGCGCCTCCTACGGTTTATGTGACAGCCAATTATACTGGTGCTGATGCAGAATCTGTAATGAATAGTGTGATAATGCCATTAGAAGAGAGTATTAATGGTGTGGAAAATATGACATACATCACATCATCAGCAACCAATTCCGGCTCTGCAACAATACAAGTGTATTTCAAACAAGGTACAGACCCAGACATGGCCGCAGTAAATGTGCAAAACAGGGTATCTAAAGCTCAAGGTTTGTTACCAGCAGAAGTTACTAAAATTGGTGTTGCCACCGAAAAACAACAGACCAGCTTCCTTCAAATTAATGCGTTAGCTTGTACGAATGGACGTTATGACCAGACATTCCTTGGAAACTATCTGGACATCAACGTAATTCCACAAATCAAGCGTGTCAGTGGTGTTGGGGACGTAATGATGCTGGGCGATACTTATAGTATGCGAATATGGCTAAAGCCTGAACGAATGGCACAATATGGACTTGAGCCATCAGATATTACAGCTGTCTTAGGTGAACAAAATATAGAAGCTCCTACAGGTTCATTGGGAGAAAACTCGAAGAATGTCTTTCAGTTAACGATGAAGTATCGTGGAAGATTGAAGAGTGTGGACGAATTCAAGAATACTGTTGTCAGGGCAAGAGAAGACGGTTCGGTTTTACGTCTTAGTGATGTGGCTGATGTCGAATTAGGCACTTTGTCATACAGTTTCAAAAGTGGAATGGATGACAAAGCAGCTGTGACATTTATGATTCATCAAACAGCGGGTTCCAACGCGACAGAGGTAAATAAGAACATTAAGGAAAGAATGGACGAAATGAGCAAGAGTTTACCCGAAGGCGTAGAATTTATCAACATGATGAGTTCCAATGATTTTCTTTTTGCATCTATTCATAATGTGGTTGAAACATTAATCATTGCTATATTATTGGTTGTTCTGGTAGTTTACTTTTTTCTACAAGATTTTAAAAGTACACTGATACCTTCGATTTCTATTATTGTTTCGTTGGTTGGAACATTTGCTTGTTTGGTCGCAGCGGGATTCAGTATCAACATTCTTACGCTATTTGCTTTAGTGCTTGCCATTGGTACAGTGGTAGATGATGCCATTGTTGTAGTAGAAGCCGTACAAGCCAAATTTGATGCAGGATACAAATCATCTTATTTGGCAACCAAAGATGCGATGGGCGATGTAACTATGGCTATTATTTCTTGTACTTGCGTTTTTATGGCGGTGTTTGTACCGGTAACTTTTATGGGAGGTACATCCGGTATCTTTTATACCCAATTTGGTATCACAATGGCTACATCGGTAGGTATTTCCATGATTTCCGCATTGATTCTTTGTCCTGCCCTTTGTGCCATTATGATGCGGCCATCTGATGGAACAAAGAGTGCGACAAGTATCAATGGCCGGGTACGGGCGGCATACAACGCTTCATTTAATGCCGTATTGGGTAAATATAAGCGAGGAGTGTTGTTCTTCATTCGCCATCGTTGGCTGGTATGGACTTCGTTAGTTGTTTCCATCGTATTACTTGTTTATTTTATGAGTACTACGAAGACTGGTCTTGTGCCACAAGAAGACCAAAGTGTTATTATGGTAAACGTAGCCACATCTCCCGGAAGTACATTGGAAGAAACTAACAAAGTAATGGACAAATTGCGAGGCATTGTAGATAATACCCCCGAAGTAGAACATTATGCGCATGTAGCCGGATATGGCTTTATGTCAGGTCAAGGAACATCTTACGGTATGATGATTATTCGTCTGAAAGATTGGGATGAAAGGAAGGGAAACGAACATTCTTCAGCCGCAGTAATCGCTCGCATGAACGAACAATTCTATGCCATTAAGGATGCTCAAGTGTTCAGCTTTGAACCGGGGATGATTCCGGGATATGGTATGGGTAATTCCATTGAACTTAATCTGCAAGATAAAACCGGTGGTGATATGATCACATTTTACAATTCCGTCATGCGTTTTCTCGGCGCATTAAATGAACGACCGGAAGTTGATATGGCTTATACTTCCTATGCCATGAATTTTCCACAGATTGCAGTTGATGTAGATGCGGCAAAATGCAAACGGGCGGGTATTTCTCCCACAGCGGTACTGGATGTATTAGGAAGTTATTGTGGAGGCGCTTATATCAGCAACTACAATCAGTATGGTAAAGTATATCGTGTGATGATGCAGGCGGCACCGGATTATAGATTGGATGAACATGCTTTAAATAATATGTTCGTGAGAAATGGTACGGAAATGGCTCCAATCAGTCAGTTCGTAACATTGAAAAAAATACTTGGCCCAGAAGTTGCTAACCGCTTTAATCTTTACAGTTCCATTGCTGCCAGCGTAAACCCTGCAATAGGATATTCTTCAGGGGAAGTCCAAAAGGTTATTAAAGAAGTAGCCATGCAGACATTACCATCAGGCTATGATTATGAGTATAGTGGAATGTCACGCGAAGAGGCGAGCAATGGAGGTGGAAAAACCGCATTTATTTATGCTATATGCATCTTGTTTATTTACCTGATTCTGGTCTGTCTTTATGAAAGTTTTTTGATACCATTTGCGGTTATTCTGTCTGTTCCATTCGGTCTGATGGGATCATTCTTGTTCGCTCGTATTTTTGGGCTGGAAAACAACATTTATTTGCAAACAGGAGTCATCATGTTGATAGGTCTGCTTGCAAAGACTGCTATTTTAATTACGGAATACGCTGTTGAACGACGACGTAAAGGAATGGGCATAATCGAGTCTGCTTACAATGCCGCACAGGTTCGTTTACGTCCGATTCTGATGACGGTATTGACCATGATATTCGGTATGCTTCCACTCATGTTTGCTACCGGAGCTGGAGCAAATGGCAATTCTTCACTGGGAACAGGTGTTGTGGGTGGTATGGCTATCGGCACTTTGGCTTTGCTCTTTGTAGTACCAGTATTTTATATTGCATTCGAGTATTTGCAAGAGAAGATACGCAAACCTTTAGAGGAGGAAGCTGATGTTCAGGTATTACTCGAAAAAGAAAGAAGCTATGCAGAACGTAGTTCTTTTAATCAAAATGGAAAATCGAAATAAACGAAGATACAGCATGAGGAAAATAATATTATCGGTAACTGCAACTATTTTATTAAGTAGTTGTGGAATATACAAAAAATATCAACCAACAACGACTGTCCCCGACAATCTGTATGGAGAGGGAGTGTCTGTAAATGATAATGATACAACCAATTTAGGTTGTTTAGATTGGAAAGATCTCTTTACCGATTCTACCTTACAAAGGCTTATTGAAAAGGGATTGCAGAATAATGCAGACTATCTGTCAGCACAGCTACGTGTAGAAGAAGCCGAGGCTACCTTACTTTCTGCCAAACTTGCTTTTTTACCGTCCTTTGCCCTTGCACCGCAAGGTTCAATAAGCAGTTTTGATAAAGCCAAAGCTACTCAGACATATAGTTTGCCTATTACTGCCAGTTGGGAAATAGACATCTTTGGTAAGCTACGTAATGCAAAAAAACAGTCCAAAGCTTTGTACGCCCAAAGTCAAGATTACAAGATGGCGGTTCGTACGAAATTAATTGCAAGTATTGCCAATACGTATTATACGTTACTGATGCTGGACGAACAATTGACTTTGGCAAATAAGACAGAAGCTGCATGGGAGGAAACGGTAAAGGCAGCCCGGGCATTGATGGAAGCCGGACAATATAATGAAGCCGGAGTGGCACAAATGGAAGCAGCATACTACAATGTGCAGACATCCGTCCTAAGTTTGCAAGAACAAATTAATCAGACTGAAAACAGTCTTGCACTCTTGTTGGCAGAAACTCCTCAACACTATGGCAGAGGAAAATTGTCTGCACAGCATTTTCCTGAGATATTTTCAGTAGGAGTTCCTATGCAAATACTGGCTAATCGTCCGGATGTCCGATCTACAGAACGGGCATTAGAGGCTGCTTTCTATGGGACTAATCAAGCTCGCTCTGCTTTCTATCCTTCTATCACGTTGAGTGGGAATGCAGGTTGGACAAACTCGGCAGGAAGTCTGATTATTAATCCAGCTAAATTTCTTGCATCGGCAGTAGGTTCACTCATACAACCATTGTTCAATCGCGGTCAAGTTATAGCTCAGTATCGTATTGCTAAAGCGCAACAAGAAGAAGCGGTTCTTGCCTTTCGACAATCTCTGTTGAACGCTGGTAATGAAGTAAATAATGCTTTAAAGGCCTATCAAACAAGTAAGAGTAAGACATTGTTGTTCAATAATCAAATAAATTCTTTACAGAAAGCAATGGAAAGTACGTCTTTGCTTATGCAACATGGTACTGTCAACTATTTGGAAGTGCTTACAGCCCGACAAGCATTGCTTGATGCGCAACTGGCACAAACAACCAATCAGTTTACTGAGATACAAAGTTTGATTAATCTTTACCAAGCGTTAGGTGGTGGACAAAAGTAGAAAACCATCATACTATTTTTCTATATATTCACTTTAAAGCGGAGAATAGGCTGTTCGGAGAATATTCCGAACAGCCCATGTCTATTAGAGTCGAGAAATTATTTTTCTTATAACCGTGCAGTTTCGTTGTTGCTATGTTAATAATCAGATATTCTAATTGGTGAGTATAATTACTGTTAAAAGAAAGAATAAATCATAATAACATTAGAATTATATGAAATATGTCCAGAAACTAATTGCTTTTGGCTATTTGCTGATAGCATTGTTAATCGGATGTATCGCTTATATTTGGCATGGCGAATGGCAAGAAGTGGAGGCATTAGAATCTGATAACCGTCAGATTGACGAATTCCGCAAAGACATAAATAATATCCATATTCAACTGATAGAGTTTTCTCTTTTGGGTGAAACGATATTGGAATGGGATGATAAAGAACTGGAGCATTATCATACCAAACGTATGGTAATGGACAGTATGCTATGCCGTTTCAAAGTTACCTATCCGGCAGAGCGCATTGACAGTGTGCGTCATCTTCTCGAAGATAAGGAACGACAGATGCGCCAAATTGTACAGGTACTCGAACAACAACAAGTAATTAACGATAAGATAACCAATCAAGTGCCAGTAATTGTACGGCGAAGTGTGCAGGAACAGTCCAAGAAACCGAAACGCAAAGGATTTCTTGGCATATTCGGCAAAAAGGAGGACGCAAAACCTACCATAACTACCACGATGCTCCGCTCCCTCAACCGGAATATGATAGCCGAGCAACAGACTCAAAACCTGCGTTTGTCTGAACACGCCGACAGTCTTGCGGCACGAAATGCAGAATTAAACAGGCAGCTGCAAGGACTTGTTGTTCAAATAGATGGGAAAGTACAAACTGACCTACAAAATCGGGAAGCCGAGATAGCAGCCATGCGGGAACGGTCGTTCATTCAAATAGGGGGCTTGACAGGGTTCGTTATATTGCTATTAGTCATATCATATATCATCATACACCGAAATGCCAACCGCATCAAACGGTATAAGTTGAAAACGACTGATTTAATCGGGCAGTTGCAACAATCGTTAGAGAGAAACAAAGTACTGATAAATTCTCGTAAGAAAGCCGTGCATACCATCACACACGAACTGCGTACACCCTTGACGGCGATAACCGGATATGCCGGGTTGATGGAAAAAGAAAGTGATGCGGATAAATCCGGGATATATATCCAAAACATACAGCAATCATCCAATCGGATGCGTGAAATGCTCAACACCCTGCTTGATTTCTTCCGTCTGGACAACGACAAGGAACAGCCCGTCATTTCCCTATGCAAGATTTCGACAATCACGCGCATTCTTGAAACGGAGTTTATGCCAATCTCCATGAATAAAGGGCTGGTTCTTACCGTAACGAACCGTACGGATGCGGTTGTCCTGACCGATAAAGAGCGTATCCTTCAAATCGGGAACAATCTGCTGTCAAACGCAATCAAGTTCACGGAGAACGGCAGTATATCTTTGACAACGGATTATGATATTGGTGTGCTGACAATTATTGTCGAAGATACGGGAACAGGCATGACTGAAGAGGAACA
>OGEG01000918.1_pt1 | contig 24221 bp, 21 predicted proteins | sample 1570621 | NCBI WGS metagenome assembly OGEG01 (sample SAMEA2582130, study PRJEB24529) | metagenome | biome: Human gut stool | place: China | collected 2011 | reverse complement strand
GGCGTGCTCAGCATCTCCGCAATAATAAACGCTTCAGCACCCATGATCGGCGGCATGATCTGTCCCCCTGATGACGCAGTTGCCTCCACTGCCCCAGCGTAATGCGGCTCAAATCCTGTCTTTCTCATCAGTGGGATCGTTATAATTCCCGTTCCTGCCACGTTCGCAGCCGCACTTCCGGAAATCGTACCAAAAAGCGAACTCGAGACTACCGCAATTTTTGCGGCTCCACCAGTAAATCGACCGAATAATAAAATTGTCAGATTCATAAACACTTTTGAAGCACCAGAAATCTCCAAAAAGCCAGCAAACACAAGTACCGCTCCTACCGTCGATACAATTGCTCCAAGCGCAGTTCCCATGATTCCTTCGGTATACAAACCCAACGTACCAATCATTCTCTTATAAGACAATACTGGATGAGAAATTCCCGATGGCAGATATTGCCCCAAAAGCATATAAAGGATAAACACGCCAACAACACATGTAAGTGAAAGTCCATACTCTAACCAGGTTGCCACCAAAGTCGCCACAATCAGGATAAATCCCGCTATGTAATCGGAGGTGATGTACATGCCTAATCGTGTTCTGGATAGCGGCGTAGAGTTCATATCAATATAGATCATTGCATACGCAGTGATCAGGCTTAAAATTACATACAATATTGTTCTAAATTTCTGTCCTTTTTTCTTTTGGACGATTCCTTTCGACAGAAAACACATCGGCAATGCCATTAAAAGATGTCTGCTGCGTCCTGTCAAAAGATCATATCCCATAAATGCATATGATATCGAATATACTGAAAGCAGTGCGGATAGAACATTTATGATGATTTCTGCCGGATTTTTTTCTTTGCTCTGTTTTTCTCCCATTTTCTCCCTCACTTTCTTTCTAAAAGTGCTGTGATCCTTAGGAAAAAGATTACAGCACTTTTGATTTCCATGTTTACTTGATCATATCATGTTCTTTTAACCAACTCTCAGCACCCGTATGGAACGGAAAAACATCATTGTTTTCATATGCTGCATCGTAGTTATCATTATTGTATCCCCAACTATCACCATAAGAATACAAGGTTGTCAGATCCATTCCGAATACAACATCCAGAAATTCTTTTACATCCTCGTCCGGAATATCTTTTCGGCAGATAATACAGCTATAGTTACCAAAAGAAAGAACATCTTCATCCACACCCTCATATGTTCCTGCCGGAATTGTTGCTCTGATCCATTCCGGATGTGCATCAAGGATCGTCTTTAAGGTTTCTTCGGTCTGTCCCAAAATTCGGATTGGTTTTGCGCTGATCATTTCCATAATGTAAGACGATGGATTCGGTCCATGCGCGTTCACAACATCGATCGTTCCGTCTTTGATTGCTTGAGCCATTTCTCCATATCCCATCGTTGCAACATTTTCCGGAATCTCCACACCCCAAGCCCCATAAGCAGCTGAGTCAAGTGCGTGGGCTGAAGTACCGGAAGCCGTTGCAAGACGTGCACCTTTCAGATCTGCAATCGTCTGATATGGGGAATCTGCCCAAACAACAATTGTCTTTACTCCTGTGTGCCCAAGCATCACAACACGAATATTATCGTATTTTGCTCCACCTTCATATTCACGCTGATTGGTTGCCGCCATATAACCAGTATCATATGTAACAAATCCAAAGTCCGCTTCATTCGTCTGTACCATATTAATGACTTCAGATACTCCGTTAGCAGTTAATGCTGTGATATTGATCTTCTCTGATTTATTGTTGATCTCATTAGCCATGGCAGTTCCAAACGTAAAATACTGCGCTCCAGATGACCCTGTTAGTAATGTATAATTATTCTTTTTTCCTGATGTCTGTTCTATTGTCTGTGATTTTTCGACCTGAGTGTCCGTTCCTGAAGCTGTAGATGCGTTTCCTCCGCATGCTGTAAGCATTGTCACAGTTGCAAGTACTATAGATGCTAATCTTTTTTTCATTTTTCCCTCCTGCATTCCATATTGCATTTGAATTATCTCCAAGTTTCCGTATCCATATTTCGTCATGACGTTATGCATAAATTGCGTTCTTTTTTTGCCTATTTTTTATGCACTTTTTATAATTATATTGTACCGATAACCTGTCCCAAAGTAAAATATTGGAAATGCATGTCGACATAGGTGTTGCCTATAAAATGCCTATAAAAAAAGCGGAAGCTCCATATCGAAAGCCACCGCTCTATTTCATATCTTATTTAACTTTCCTCGCATCAACGATCGACATTCCCTGACGGATCAGTTCTTCCATTTTTGCTTCTCTCGCATTGATTCTTTCTGCTTCTTTAAGCACTTCATCGATCTGATCAACAGGAATTGCTACTGCTCCCGTGCGATCCATAAGGATCAGATCTCCCGGAATGATCTGAACTCCTCCGAGCATAACCGGCACATTTACACCAATCGTTTCGATATCACGCGCGCTTTTTACTGGAAATGTTCCCGCACAATACACCGGAAAACCAAGCTCTGCAATTTCATCAGCATCCCGAAGACAGCCATTGGTCAATTCACCGGAAACGCCGCGCAACTTTGCCCGGAGTGCGAGAAGCGCTCCCCCCGTGCAGACATCCTGAATCCCTGCCATATCAATTATAAGCATATCATACGGATTCGTCTCCGTATCAATGATCCCGCCCTGACGTGCCAGATTTTTCCCAAAAAACTTCCACCTACGAAGGGTTTGACGGATCGTAAGCGCAAAACCTGCCGCCTTTTTCTGCTTTGGATCAAGCGCATGAACTCCAGCTATTGCTCCTCTCCTGATCCCAAGATTGTCCATTGCATCCGAAATATTTCCGGTCGGATACTGCAAGACTTCCTCTACAATTTTCTTTTTTTCTTCTATTTCCATAATTTTCCTTCTTTCCTCATATCGTCACAAGTTAAAGTCTTGCCGTCATCTTTCTGATATCACAATTTGTATCTAATTCCATCAGGCTTTCATAGATGGCCACAGCATGTTCCCCACCAATTCTTGGGATCATGATCTCATTAAATTTTCCGGTAACATCCTCAAATACCTCATCAAGATCAATCTCATGGCCAAGAAGATATGTAGAATTGGAATAATGGGTTCCATCCTTAAAGTAGATGGTTGCCTTTCCGCCCCGGGACGGAGTAAATTCATCATTTGCAACAAGTTCCATACGTTTTAACAGATACTGTACCTGCGGGTTTTTCACATTTTCATCTGTAAATGTCTCAATCGTTACCTGACCAAACACGATCTGAGCTGCTGCGGTAAAAGAAATGCTGAATTTTCCTTCAAGCCCTGTCTGCGGGTCCATATTTCCCACCAGACGGATCGCCCGCGGATACGGCTCAAACACGATCTTTTCGATCTCTTCAATCGCATGCGGATGTTCTGCCAGAATCTTTTTGCAGTTAATGATACCACTGTGAGTCGGTGCGCCGCATGGGTAACGTTTAAAGCGAAGTTCATGAATTCCATAAGGACCATAAAGCCGCTCTAATAACTTTTCTATGTCTGCTTTGCGCGTACAAATATTATCAAGAAAATCTGTATCGAAAATATCAGCCCTGCCTGTAAATCCTCTGCCTGCAAGAATAGCTGCCATAAGTCCATTCTTTGCCGCCATTCCGGCAGCCATCGGTTTTGCCATCGTTCCAAAATTCAGCTGAATACCGCTGCATAAGCCAGCACACACTCCAAAAGCATTGCACATTTCTTCCGGGGTCAGTCCAAGAATCGCACCTGCTGCTGCCGCCGCTCCAAATACACCAATCGTACCGGTCGCATGCCAACGACCCTGATTATAATGTTCCGGCATGATTGCGGCAGAAATTGCGACCATGATCTGCATGCCCACAATTGCTCCATTGATCAGCGCTTTTCCACCTGCATTGTTATACTCCGCCGCCGCCAGCGCAGCCGGAAGAACCGGTGAACAGAGGTGCAGGGAGAGAAAATCATGGATATCATCAAAATCAATTGCGTGAGATTCTATTCCATTGATCAATGCCGCCTGAACTGCGGAGGTCGTCCGTCCCTGACCAATAATCACGCAATCTCCACTGATGTTTTCCTCTTCAGCCATATTCATAAACAGCTTTGCGCTTTTTTCTGTCACACCGGTCTGCGCCGCTGCAAGCCAGTCAATGAACGCAAGCTTTGCCATTCGAATATCTTTTTCTGTAAAGCTATCCCAACGATTCTGAACGGAATATTCCGCAATTTGCATGGTAACTGTTTTTTCTGCCATGGTAACCTCCTCTAATACAATTCACGATAAATCTTTAAAACACGTTCTGCATCAAGAAATACGAAATTATTCTTCATAAGCCGCTGCTGTCCAGTGATCACTTCCTCTGTCCAGCGTTTCAGCATCTCATCGTCTGCCCCATAGGATTTCAGTGATTTTCTCTCCAGAATTTGATCGAGAAGATTGAACATTTCTGTAAATGCCTGCTCCTTTCCACAGGAGAAAATATCTGCCAGATAGCCTGCCAGTTCGTCAATCGCGCCGTCTTTTTTGATCTCAAGATAATTATCGATCACTCCTTTAAAGATCGCATAGTTCGCTTCGCCATGCGGAACATGGAAGGTTCCTCCAAGCGGATAACTCATTGCATGAACAGCTGCACATCCTGCCGTTCCAAATGCCAGCCCGGCATAATTCGATGCGATCAGGAAATCACTCAGCAACGGAATTCTTGCTTCTTTTCCCTCTTCGGACATTTTCTGATATCCATTTAAGATCATTTCAATAGCCTTATATCCAAACAATTTCGTATATGGCGTTGCTTTCGGTGAGAGACTGGACTCTACTGCGTGCACCAGAGCGTCGAGAGAACTGGTTGCAAAGACAGGATACGGCAGGTTTTCAAGAAATTCCGGAATCAAAACCGCTTTATCTGCATACATCGCATTATCTGCAAGACCAAATTTTGTATTTCTCTTGAGGAATGCAAGGATTGCAATATTTGTCACCTCAGATCCTGTTCCGCATGTTGTCGGAACGAGGATCAGTTCTCTATGTTTTTCAACCGGAAGTTCCCGGTCATATAATTTCTCGATGGGATGAAGATATTTTAATGCAAAAATTTTTGAGATGTCAAGGACTGTTCCACCTCCTATCCCAATGACTCTTTTATGCTCGCCCATTTTCTGCATATCCGCGATCATCGCTTCCACCATCTCGTCATTAGGCTCGCCCTTTCCATACCTTTCCTGATAAAGCACATCACACTTTAAATTCAACGCGCCAAAATATGGCTGATAAATATACTCGTTTGTGATAACGAGATCTCCCTCTCCGATTGAAAATTCGTTTGCAAACTCTTTCACCTTATCGAAATGATATAATTCCGGTCGTACAACAATCTCCAGCATATTTTCTCCTTTCACGCGCCTTGATGCGAACGCTTTTGAACTCTATGTATAAAACTGGCTGCCGGACAGGAATTCCTGATTCCGCCGGCAGCCTACAACAGACCTTTTGTCTTCTCATTCCGTCTCCGCCTGTTTTTCAGAACGAAGTGCCCTGCGGATCTGAGAATATACAAATGATAGGATCTCTATTTCTTATTTAAAAAACTCTGCCCCCTGCGTCTTGATCTTTAAACGATAGATTGTCTCGCACGCAAAATACAGATAATCTCTGTCCGGACCACCGAAGCAGAAGTTACGACACTGTCCCGGCACATTGATCTCTCCAAGTTTTTTTCCGTTTTTATCGAAAATGTAAACATCTCCTGTCGCTGTTGTAAAGATGTTGCCATCCTTATCGATCTTTGTTCCATCCGGGCGTCCGCCGACCTCGCAAATAACCTCGCCACCGCTCAATGTGCAGTCATCCTCTACTTTAAACCGGCGGATTTCCTGTCTCGGAGTATCGTTCACAAGCATAGTCTTCTCACCGATCTCCATACATAAACCGTTCGGCTGCTCAAAATCTTTTCTCGCAAGTACAAGCGTTCCATCCTCTTTGATGCAATATACACCCTGAAATCCCATTTCTCCGTCACGCTTAATGCCCGCAACCGGACTTGTTCTTCCATACATTGGATCAGTAAACCAGATTCTTCCTTGAGAATCAACGATCACATCGTTTGGACTGTTTAACTGCTTTCCATCATAATGAGATGCCAGTGTCTTCATATAACGGCCATCTGGCTCCATTCTTGTAATAGAGCTTGTTGCATGTTCACATGTAACAACTCTGCCTTCCGTATCGATAAAGTTACCATTGGAAATATTACTCGGGAATTTAATAACTGTCGTCTCGAATGTTTCCGGATCCCATTTAAATACTTTTCCGGCTGCCATATCAGAAAAGATCAAGCAGTTATTCTGCGGCCACCAGATGATTCCCTCGGTTACTCTATGACCGACGGAAACCGGCTCAAGAACGGCTTCTGTATCAATTAATTCATGGAATTTTGGATCTGTTTCAACAAATAATGGTTTCATGCTTTTGTCCTCCTCTGATTTAATATGATTTACTTCTGTTCCTCTTCATGGAAAAATTCATCCAAAGTCAGCATTGCCATACGGAATGATGGGAAACCGCCCATCGTAAGGACCTGTTCTACTGTTCCAAGGATCTCGTCCTTTGTTGCGCCATTCTGATATGCAAGCTTCGCATGTGCAAGGATAACCGGCTCCTGCTTTAAAATACATGCCATTGCGACATTGATCAGCTCACGGTATTTTCTCTCCAGCTTTGTATTGTCATTTACCAGCTGAGTTCTCCATGCAGTAATTTTGTCATTTAATTCCGGGTCAAGTTCCCCAAGAATCGTCCAATGATTTCTTGCCATGATTCATTCTCCTTTTCCGTCATTTTGTATTTTTTCTTCGACTTATTTATGTCTTTTTTGTATCTAATGTCATTCTAATGGATTCTTAGATACTTGTAAAATATGGGATATTAATGAAAACATAGGCATCTCCTATATTACAGATAGAGAGGAATGCGTCTGCCACTTTCAGGCGTCTCGCGCAGTCGCTTGCGACAATCTACATCTTCACGCAAATGCGCATCTTGGGTACGTTAATGTCTTTATATGCAACAGGGATTTCCTCGGAATTTCCTGTTGCATAAAAAAACAGCAGGGCTCATCTGCTCTGCTGAATTTCTTTAATAAATGCATCCACTGCCACATCCGGTTTTCTTTTTCTGTTTGTCAATAATCCAAAACTGATCTCCTCCGCATCTGTGATCTCTAACGGATAGATCGCACCGGATTTTACATAGATATCGTCTTTTAAGGAAATATCCGGTCCAAACCCCACTGCCTCTGTCTGCATAACAAAGCGCTTGATTGACTCCGGATTATAGGTTGTTGACATGACATTGGGCTGTCCATATTTGCTGATCTGTTCCAAACAATACCGATGAAGAGAAAACTCATCGCCAAATAAAAAAAGCTGGAACGGAAGAAGCTCCCGGAACGTAATCTTTTTTCGATTAGCCAACGATGATTGTTTTCCAACATATGCCATTAATCTTCCATCCATCAAATGCTGGTAAATCAGTTCTTCATCAAATGCTCTCTTTCCATGTCTGGATACAAGCCCCAGATTTGCATCGCCCGACAGACAATCTTTGATGATGCGTTCCGTTCCTTCTTCACGGATCCGCAGACTGACATTGGGAAATACATCTCTGAAATGTCGAATTACCTTAGGAAGTATCACTGCGCTGAGAGTTGGGATCGCACCGATCGTCACTCTGGAATTTATCTTCGAATAATCACCGACGGACAATTTCTCGATCTCTCCAACACTTTTTATCACCTCTCTGGCATGTGCAATGACTTTTAATCCTAACGGGGTTGGCACTGCGCCGGTTCGGTATCTTGTAAACAGAGTCATATTTAATTCTTTTTCGAGCGCAGTCACCGCCTGACTGACACTGGGCTGGGCAATAAACAGCCGTTCGCTTGCCATTGTAAAAGATCCTGTATCTGCAATTTCTATAATATAACGAAGCTGTTCAAGACGCATTGCTGCTTCCTCCTATTTTATCCAATGTACAACTATGCCACATATTTATGATCGCTTCCTCATATGAAAGTCATACGCAAATCTTTCATTCTTTCGGCTGGAATCTATGTTTAATATACAAAATTTAACTTAAAAATTCAAGGTCTTTATTTACCATTTATGATAGGCATCGCCTATGCTTGTATTCAAAGAATATATTTTACACAAATATCTTTTTGTTTTATACTGTTTTCAGGTAAATTGATACAGATTTTGAAGATCCGGAGCTTCAGACAATTTGCTATCGTGATTTGCATCTTGTAATTTCACCTAAACAAAAGCAGTATTGACTGCACTAAAAATTAAAAAAGGAGAATGTACTATGCCAGTATTAGTTACTGCACCATCCCTTCTGGCACTCATCCCTATGGTTCTCTTTCTCATCCTTACACTGCGCGGAAAAAATTACACCTTAAGTGTTGGTGTTGCCGCGATCCTTGGATGTATTCTCATGGGACAGGGGCCAAAGGAATTTGCTGGAATTCTGGTTGATAACCTTGGGGGAACGCTTGGCCAGGTAGGATTGATCATCATGTTCGGAAGCGGACTTGGCGTCGTTATGGATGCTGCCGGAATCAATCAGGTCATTGTAAATTTTGTTGTGAAAAAAATCGGTGTCGATAGTGAGAAAAAGGGTATTTTTGCATGTTATCTTGTTTCTCTGATTATGGTATGTCTGATTGGAACCTTAAACGGAGGCAATGCAGTTGTTGCTCCGATCATTCTTCCAATTGTTGCTGCTGCCGGACTCACTCCGACAACTGTTTGTTTCTTAATGTTTAATGCCGGCCTTGTCGGTGTTACGATCGGACCCTTCTGTTCCGCAGTTGCTGCTGCGCTCGGTGTCAGTGGATTAAGCTATCAGGATTACATGCTCTACTCTGCTTTACCGTACTCCATTGCATGGACAATCGTTTGTCTGATCCTCTCCTTCTATATTCAGAAGAAGACAAAAGCTGCCGGGGAAAAATACGATGAGATCGAAATCCCAGCTGAATTTCATGCTACAGCGCGTCAGAAGAATGCCTGCATCGCATTCCTCGTAACCTTCATTGGCTGCCTTATTTTTGGGCTTATGACCGGAAGCAACATGAAATATGTAATGTTTGTTATTTTACTTCTCAGTATCGTTGTTGGTCTGTTCATTGACCAGAAGTTTGAGAAAACCATCAAAATGTTTGGTCAGGGCATGGGCAAAATGGGCGGAATGTTCCTTTCCTTCCTGCTTACTGGTGTCATGATCGATACGATTACTCTTGGTGGTGGCTGGGAAGCTCTGTCAGAGCTGATTCTTCATCTCGTTGGTTCTAATGGAAAATACATGTTAATGGTAATTGCATCCTTCGTTGGCGGATTTGGTGTTGAGGGTGCCGTTGTGACACAGATGCAGATCATCCAGAGTGCCTTCTGGGACATCGCATCTTCCATGGGAATTCCAATGACCGCCTGGTCGATCGTACTGATCGCAGCAGTCCGCATCACATCCATCGTTTATCCGTCCGCAAACTATGCGGCACACCTTGGATTTGCACGCTCAAATAACATGAAGACCCTCTTAATTGCAGGCTGGATCACCTCCGTTATCATGATGATCTTTGTACCGGTATGGGGCTTCGTTATCATGAATGTTTTTGCTTAAATTTATTTTACCTCCTGACGTACACCACCTGATAAGCGGCAAGTCATAAGAAACCCTCCGGTCACCGCATTTTGCGATTCCCGGAGGGTTCCTCATTCTCAATTTGGCAGGGTTTTCTCTATTTTCTCATAAACTCCCCATGTGCCCTCTTCTCCAGAAACGCCGTCGTCGCTTCCAGATGATCCTGCGTTCCAAAGCAGGAAGCGAAGATATCTGTCTCTGTTCCAAGGCTTTCCTCCAGTCCGGCGCTCATAGCGGTGTTGATGGACTTTTTCATATTTTCCACTGCAAGTGGTGCCATATCCGCGATCGTATCCGCTAATTCAAAGGCTCTCTTTAACAGTTCATCCGGCTCAACGACATCCTCCACAACACCAAGCTTCAGCGCTTCCTCCGCAGAGAGGCTGCGCCCCGTATATAAAAGCTCCTTGGCTCTGGAAGCGCCGACCGTTCTCGGAAGAAGGACTGTACTGCCCCATCCCGGAATCCCACCGAGCTTGATCGTCGGGATTCCGATCTTCGCGTCCGTGGCTGCCACAGTGATATCTGCCGCCAGGATCATCTCCATTCCACCACCGAGAGCATAGCCGCGGACCGCGCAGATCACCGGAACTCTGTGATTTAAAATTGACCGGATCATCTTTTTCCCGCGTCTTGAAAATTCTGCCGCTGTTGTTTCATTCAGCTGAACTTCCTCCTTGATATCTCCGCCTGCCGTAAATGCCCGCTCCCCTGCTGCCGTGAGAATCACGCAGCGGACTCCTGTATCCTTCTCCGCCATCTCCAGCGCCTCTGTGAGCTCGTCCAACATCTGGGAATTGAACGCGTTTAACGCTTTCGGACGGTTGATCGTGATCAGTGCTGTTGTGTCTTTTTTCTCGTAAATCATGAATTCCATGGCAATTTCTCCAATTCTTTGTAGATCGTTTTTCCGGACTCAGTTTTCGGTACCTTGTCGATGGGAAGAACCCGGACACCTCCCGGGTAAAGTCCTGTTTTCTCTGTCAGGAACTCCGCTGCCTCCTCACAGGATGCCGGATCCATTCCTTCCATATAGATCCGCATCCGGTCATCCTCGCCGGTACAGGCGAGCTCCACGCCCTCATAGCGGCCGCGAAGAAGCTGCTCGATCTCGTCCATATTGACGCGCTTTCCATACATCTTCAAAAACCGTTTTTTCCGTCCGGTGATATAGTAATATCCCTCTGCATCGCGCTTTGCCATGTCTCCGGTAAACAAAACGCCTCCGCGCTCGTCTCCCTTTTCAAGATCTGCCGCACATTCCGCATATCCCATCGTGACATTCGGACCGCTATACACAAGTTCTCCTACCGTATCCGGCTCTTTAATCTCCGTCGAAGCATCCTCCATGATCCGAAATTTTCCGCCCGGGATCGCGATTCCCATGCTGCCGCATTTTCTGATGGCATCCTTTGCGGGAAGGTAACTCATTCTCGCCGTCGCCTCTGTCTGCCCATACATGACAATGAATTTTCGTTCTGTGGACATCGCATATTCCGCAAATTCCCGATGCAGATTCACCGGAAGCTTGCCTCCTGCCTGCGTCATCGTCCGTAAGGACGGCAGCTCCATTTTAAAGAAATCAAGTCGCTTCAGGATCTGATAGGTGTAAGGGACGCCGCCAAAGGAAGTTGCACCCTGCTCCCGGAAAAAATCCCAGAACTCCCGCTCAAACAACGTATGCTCTGTCAGCAGTACCGCTGCTCCCACCTGAAAATGGCTGTTCATGATCGAAAGCCCATACGTGTAGTTCATCGGCAGCGTTGTGATCGGACGTTCTGTCGGATCAAGCTCCAGATATTCCGCGATCGACTCCGCATTTGACGTAACATTTTTCCGGCTCTGTCTTACAAGCTTCGGGCTTCCCGTACTGCCGGAGGTCGTAAGGAGAAGCGCAAGCTCCGGATTCAGCCCCGTTTTCCGTTTGGCATCCCGCTTTGCAAGCTGATAACCAAAGCACTCCGAGCCCTCCAGTACCGTTCCATCCGTTCCTGTAAGGTCCTCCGGCATTCCGATCAGATAATCCGGCTCATAGGTCCCGATCAGTGTCCTTAAAAGCTCTCGGTCCATTCGATGCTCTAAAAGCAGAGGAACCACATGATTCCTAAGACAGATCCTGTAATAAAGAACTGCTCCGACGGTATTCCTACAATACAGGAACGCAAGCCTTCCCTCCTCCAGAAATTTTGATCGTTCCTCATATATCTTCTCAAATTCTCCGTAGGTGATCCGGTTTCCCTGATCATCCGCAAGCATCAGATTCTCTGAAAATTGATCATTTCTTTCAATAAAATCCATCCGGCACTCCTTTCTGCCCTACCGGATCGTCCGGGACAGAAGTTGGATCATGTCCTTTCCGTCCCAAACCAGATCCATCCATAGTGTCTGCCCCACAGGGACGATCTGATGGGTACCGCGAAGCCTGTGATGCAGAACACATTCACGGAGTTCCTGCTTCTCCACGCCGAAATACACCAGGGCCTGTGTTTTTTCGGACACGGCAGAGATCCATTCTTCTCCGTTTTTCATATGATATTCCAGAAAGCTTCCAAACCGCATCCTTTGTTCCGAGGCTGTTCCGGGGATATCCTTCATTTCCGTGACATAAAGTCTGTTCTCGAATTTTCTGACCTTCACGATCCGCGCCCCGCCGGCTGCTAGCTCCCACAGATCACCATATTTCACGCTGACCTTGTGCTCTGTGAGCCCATACCGCTTCGCAGTCTGGGCAAGCGCCTGCCAGAATCGCCCGGCCGCCGCTTCTCCCGTTTTTGAACAGCTCTCCCTCCAGAATACTGCCCGAGGACACGCGCAGGCGTTCTGATCCATGCTGAAGGTATCGTTGTAAAAACGCATTGCCGTCTCTGCCAGCCCCTCTTCCGACAGGGCAAGAACGGCATCCGCGTCAAACACAGCTATGGACGCGCGGTCCGGAAAGACGACCTCCGACGCTGACGGGCCGATCGGAATCTTCCGGATCTCTTCCACAGTCATATCACCGCCCCAGATCACCCGGCCGTCACACTCTCTGCTGAATTTCTCCGTTGCCTCCCGGTTTTCCCTCCCGTATGTGACGATGGAGATCCGTCGTTTCAGAGCTTGAAATTCCGGCAGTCCCAAAAGCTCATCGATCAGCTCACAGACCTTTTCGCTTTCCGTGTTTCTTCGCGCCGACACCCGCACCCGGCAGGAATTTCCTGCCAGCAATCCGATCGCCATCGTGTATACAAACAGAAGCGGAACATTCGACGGCGCAATATGAAATGTTCGTCCCAGCCCAAGCCGGAAACCACAGTTTTCATACCGTTTTTTATAGCTTTCGAGGTTGGAACGCCTGAGCCAGAATCCGAGAGAACGCATTTCCTCTCCGGACAACATTCTCGGAAGTTCCCGGATCCGCTCTGAGAGTGCCGATAGAAACTCCATGGTGGTCTCCTCAAACGGGATTTCCGGTACCGATGTGATCTCCATCTCACCTGCTAAAAGAGTGACCGCCTCATTCTCCCCACGAAGCTCTTTTCCTGTCTCAAACGTATCGCTGCAGCCTCGGATTTCCGCCTTTGGGATCCTGCCCGTGATCTTAATATATTTTCCTTTTCTTCCGCATGGGCAGTCATCCTCTCCAACGATCATGCCCTTATCTTCCGTCAACACCGAATGGCCCGGATAGGACCAGGCCATCGGTGTCAGGACCTGGATCACGCCCTCTGTTCCATTTTTGCAACAGGAAAAGTCTTCCATATTTCGGATCAGAACATCCGAATAGCTGCTCACATGCAGATGACCGCACTCGCATTCCATATAGATGCAGCCGGTCTGCTCCGCCATTCCGTAGTAATTCCGTACATCGAGGATCCCGCAGACTTCCCGGAGTCCGTCCCGGAATTTCTCTGCGGACACCGCCTCCTTCGCCAGCTTCTTCCAGCCGCCGCCATGGATCAGGAAACCATGTTCCAGATGAAGCCTGTGACCCGATCTTTTCAATGGCTCATAAAAATATTTCCAGACCATATAGGTAAACCCGAATACAAGGACCGGTCCGTCACTGGCCTTCTCAAGAAATGCCTCCACAGTCTCGAGATCCAGAGACATATCTTCCTTCAGCGCATAACAGCGTTTTGACCCGAAGATCGAAAATCCCAGAATCCCGGCTCCTCTCGCGGAAAACAGTGCCCGGTCCCGCAGGACATTCGGCGCATCGATGATCAGCATCGGGATCCGCTTTTCCCCGATAAAATCGGCCATGATCCGCTGCAGCGTCTGCTGCTGCCAGGCTGCTGTCCACTCGTCCAGAACGATCTTTGAGGTCTTCTGTCCCGTAGTCCCTGAAGAGGTCACCGTCTTAAACACAGCTCCTGTGGGAACGCTTCGAAGCTCCATCTCCTTAAACATGGAGACCGGGACCATGGGAATTTCTTCCTCTCTCCGTTGGCTTCCCGACACATCCCCCAGCGCACTGCAGCACCAGTCATAGATCAGGCACCGGTTTCTGTGGCTGTCTGTCAGCTCACTGAGCATATCCGCATAGATTTTTTTCTTCTCCTCCGCTCCCAGCTCATAGGGGCCTCGTTTTAAAAGCTCTTCATAATTCATGAAATTCCCTCACCTCCCTGTTCATCCGGAACGGCTCTCCGTGTCCCGGAAAGATCCATGTCCCATCCGGAATCGTTTTCAGCCAGGGTTTCGCGTATTTTTCATATGCGTCCCCATCTCCTCCCGGCAGCCTCGTAACGACCCTGTCCCCAGGAAGAAGATAGTCCCCGCAAAAGATACATCCGTCATATCGGATCACCATACTCCCGGGGGTATGCCCCGGAAGCGGGATCAGCTCCAGCTGCCTTGTTGCAAATTTGCAACAGATCCGGTCCGTAAATGTCAGCTCCGCCTTCCGGCACTGAAACGGCGGATAATGTACAAGTTTCTTTTCCCCGCTTTTAAAGTACAAAAATGTCTCCATCATGCGGGACATATTTCTCGTCTGGTTCCCGATTCCCGCGCTGCAGGCCTCCGTTGCCGCCACTGTCACCGGATATGTCCTCCGGAGTTCATTTAATCCGCCGATGTGGTCACAATGTTCATGGGTCAGAAGGACCAGACCCGGCATCAGGCCCCATTTCTGCAGCAGCTCCCGGATCGCTGTAAAATCGTTCGGATCGATGATCATGCATTTGTCCTCTTCCCGGATCACATAGCAGTTGCTCTCCGTCACCGGTTCCACGATCCGGAAGATCCGGTCCGGATATGGATTATTCAATCGTTACCCCGTAGCGCCCAAGAACTTCTTTTCCCTTTTCATAGGACGTGAAGTCCAGAACATCCGGTGTATCTATATGAATATCAAACGCCTCTTCCAGCTCCCCTACGAGATCCATATGTCCGATCGAATCCCAGAGCGGAATTCCGCGGTACTTTAAGCCCGGAAGCTCCTCCTCTGTCTTGTGAAACATTCCGATAAAAATTTTGTTGTATTTTTCAAGATTTGTCATTGTATTTGCCCTCGCTTGATTCTTTATATTTTTGATCTCTGCCATGAAATATCTCTTGTCTCATTGCATCAAAAAGATTGTGCCTTTTGTGTAACAGGGAATTCCTCGGAATTTCCTAATTACATAAAAACAGCTCCTTCGACATGAACTGTCTGCATTCTGCCCATACCACCGTCTCATGATCCTGGTTTTCACACACTCCTGAAAACGTCCCGATGTAACCGTCCTCCCGTTCCTTACAGGCTGTAAATGTCACCTTTGCGGTGATCATATCCCCGTAAAAAACAGGCTTCAAAAACCGCACCTGCTCTTCGATAAAGACAGTCCCCTCACCCGGAAGCTTCGTGCCCATCACCGTTGAGATCAGGCTTGCCGCCAGAACACCGTGAACCACCGGCTTTCCGTAAGGCGTTTTTTTCGCGAATTCCGCATCCGTGTGAAGTCTGCTGTAATCTCCGGTGAGCGCTGCAAACCTGTCCACGTCATCCTTAAAGAACGTCTTTGTAACCTCTGCCGTGTCACCGATGTGAACATGGATTCTACTGTCTGTCTCTTCTTCCGGCACCGCGTCTTTTCTGCCGCAAACTTCCGCGTTCTTTTTCGCTTCCCTGTCCTGCTCCAGATACGTCTTTACCTCAGAAAAGCTCCGCTCCGTCGGGAGAAGAAACAGCTTTTTCTTTGGTGTAAGCCCATCCACTGACGCACAGGCCCGGACGCAGCCGCAGACAACAAGTCCGATCTCGCATTCTTTCATGTCCCCAGCTGCAAAGTCAAACTCATGTTCCGGATATTGTTCCTGCAGGCGTTTTACCTGCCGTCCCCTGTTGTATACAGGATTGCAGCCGCCACAGTATTTGATGCCAATCCTCATATGCATTCCTGCGCTTCATGGTTATGATTCAGAAGCTTTCTCGCGAAATCCAGAAGCTCCGGGCTGATCTCATTGACGAGAACAACCTCCTTCACCTCCGGGATCTCTTTCTGGACCTCTGCCGCAATCAGTTCCTCCGTTGTCAGTCTCGCTGACGGACATCCGGAACAGTGTCCGGTCAGGCGGATCTTTAAAATTCCATCCGCGTACTCTACGATCTGCACGTCGCCCTCATGGGATAACAGCGCCGGACGGACCTTCTCTTCCAATACTTCATCGATTCTTTCTATCATTGTGATACCTCCTGATCTGCCCTCGAAAGACCGGGGTCTTTTTCGTTGTTCCGAATCCGGAACACACACAGCGCTCCGAATTCTTTGTCCTTAGTTATGAGCAATTTTTATGCCAATCACCCCGGTTTTCAGGGAACCGGATCGTCCGTCCACGAGTTGCCCGGTTTTCAGGCCTTTCATCCGCGTACCATATTCCATTTTTCTTTATCTCAGTGATTCTCATTCCATATCCCAGTGCCTTTTTGTTGCGTTTTTGCAACAAACGACAATTTATTTCATTTATGCAACAGATTTTTCCGGAAATCGGGGAGAAAATCCCTGTTCTGGTCCCGGATCTCCGTTTACTTCCGTCAGGATTCTGTTCGATCATATTTCATTTCTTTTTTTTATTTTTATTTCCTGTCATTCTTTTCTTCCTTAATATATTCTTTCTGGCTATCTCCCGAAAAAAATAAATTTCCCAAAAATCTCCCTCCCGCTTTTGTAACTTTGGCACATGGATTGCTTTATAGTAGGTCAGTTCCGAAAACGGAACACAAGAGCTTATGAATTCCAAAAAGGACCTGCAAACCAGAAGTCCTTCGGATGTATAGCAGCTACTCACAAAAACTTATCAGGAAAGGATGCAGCCGCAACGAAAATGGCTGCGAAGGGAACATGTGTTATGGCATTAATGACAGGTGAACAGTATGTAGAGAGCATGAGAAAATTGAATCTTCAGGTTTATATGTTTGGTAAGAAGATCGAAAATCCAGTTGACGATCCGATCCTCCGTCCGTCCTTAAACTCTGTAAAAGCAACCTACGATCTGGCTCAGGATCCGGAGTACGCAGACTTAATGACAGCAAAATCCATTCTTACAGGTGAGACCATCAACCGTTTCACACATATCCATCAGAGCACCGATGACCTGATCAAGAAGGTTAAAATGCAGAGACTCTGTGGACAGAAGACCGCAGCCTGTTTCCAGCGCTGTGTCGGCATGGACGCGTTCAACGCCGTTTACAGCACAACCTATGAGACAGATGAAAAGTACGGAACACATTACCATGAGAACTTCAAGAAATTCCTCCAGTACGTTCAGGAGCATGACTACACCGTTGACGGCGCTATGACAGACCCGAAGGGTGACCGTTCCCTTCCGCCGCACTTACAGGCAGATCCGGATCTTTACTTAAGAGTCGTTGAGAGAAGACCGGACGGAATCGTTGTCCGCGGCGCGAAAGCTCACCAGACAGGTTTCGTAAACTCTCACGAGGTTATCGTAATGCCGACACAGGCGATGGGCGAGGACGACAAGGACTACGCAGTTGCATTCGCAGTTCCGACAGACGCAAAGGGCATCTTCATGATCGTCGGCCGTCAGTCCTGTGATACAAGAAAGCTTGAAGGCAGCGAGATCGATGTAGGAAACTCCCAGTTCGGCGGAACAGAGGCTCTCGTAATCTTCGATGATGTATTCGTACCGAATGACCGTATCTTCTTAAACGGCGAGAATGAGTTTGCAGGTGTTCTGGTTGAGCGTTTCGCAGGCTACCACAGACAGTCCTACGGCGGATGTAAGGTTGGTGTCGGTGATGTCCTGATCGGTGCTGCTGCCGTTGCCGCAGACTTCAACGGTGCTCAGAAGGCATCCCATATCAAGGACAAGCTCATTGAGATGACTCACTTAAATGAGACCCTTTACTGCTGTGGTATCGCATGCTCCGCAGAGGGCCGTCCGACAAAATCCGGCAACTACCTGATCGACCTTCTTCTCGCAAACGTCTGCAAACAGAATGTTACAAGATTCCCGTACGAGATCGCTCGTCTTGCAGAGGATATCGCCGGTGGTCTTATGGTTACCGCACCGTCCGAGAAAGACTTAAAGGATCCGTTCCTGGGCAAGTACGTTGACAAATATTTCCGCGGTGTAAACGCTGTTTCCACAGAAAACCGTCTCCGCATCATGAGACTCATCGAGAACCTGACTCTTGGCGCAGCCGCTGTCGGATACCGCACAGAATCCATGCACGGCGCAGGTTCCCCGCAGGCACAGAGAATCATGATCTCCCGTCAGGGCAACCTCGCAATGAAGAAGAAACTTGCGAAAGATATCGCAAAAATCACAGAATAATAACGGGAGGTATCTTCCATGAGTTGGGAAAACGAATATAAATCTAAGCTCACCACTGCCGAAAAGGCAGTGGAGCTTATTAAATCCGGCAACCGCGTTGTGATCGGCCATGCCTGCGCAGAGCCGTCCTATCTGATAGACGCAATGGTTGCAAATGCTGAAAGCTACCACGATGTAGAGATCGTCCACATGGTCGCTATGGGAAAAGCCGGTTATGCACAGCCGGGAATGGAATCCCATTTCCGCCACAACGCTCTTTTCGTTGGCGGCACTACAAGAAAAGCAGTCGCAGAGGGCCGCGGTGACTATACTCCGTGCTTCTTCTACCGCATTCCATCATTATTTACAAACGGAAGTCTCCCGGTCGATGTAGCGCTCGTTCAGGCTACTCCGCCGGATGAAAATGGAAATATGAGTCTCGGAATTTCCATCGACTACACACTTCCTGCAGCAAGAGCCGCAAAAAGCGTAATCGTTCAGGTAAACCATGAGCTCCCGAGAACCGGCGGTGACAGCTGCATCAATGCATCAGACGCGAATATTGCGGCGATCGTGGAGCATGATGCCCCAATCATTGAACTTGCTCCGCCGAAGATCGGCGATGTGGAGCGCGCCATCGGAGCGAACTGCGCATCCCTGATCCATGACGGTGATACCCTTCAGCTTGGGATCGGCGCGATTCCGGACGCTGTTCTTCTCTTCTTAACAGAAAAGAAAGATCTCGGCATCCACTCTGAGATGTTCTCTGACGGCGTTGTGGAACTGGTTGAAAAAGGTGTTATCACAAACAAAAAGAAAAAGACCCATGTCGGTAAGTTTGTCGCAAACTTCTTAATGGGTACGAAGAGACTTTACGATTTCGTCAACAACAACCCGGATGTCGAGATGTATCCGGTCAGCTATGTAAACGATCCGGTCGTTGTCATGAAAGAGGATAACATCGTTTCCATCAACTCCTGCGTCCAGATCGACCTGATGGGACAGGCTGCTTCCGAAACAGTCGGTTATACCCAGATCTCCGGTGTCGGAGGTCAGGTAGATTTCGTCCGCGGTGCTGCCATGGCAAAGAATGGCCGTTCCATTCTCGCCTTCCCGTCCACAGCCGCGAAGGGAACCGTTTCCAAGATCGTTCCGCTGCTTGACGAAGGCGCAGCCGTTACAACCTCCAGAAATGACGTGGATTACGTCATCACAGAATATGGTATAGCAAAATTGTCCGGAAAGACCTTAAAACAGCGTGCGCATGCTCTGATCGAGATCGCCCACCCGAATTTCCGCGACGAATTAAAGAAAGTTTACGAGGAGCGGTTCCACTGTTCCTATGAGTAAACGGCGAACTCCCTGCCGTTAGTCCGGTGCCCTCGGGATACGGCAGGATAAACCATCAGTCCTGTATCGGACTTTCAATTTCTGATCACCTTCCGGTACGGGACTGCACTTCCATAATGTATGATAGGAGTTACACATATGGCCTTACATCGTGAAAATGGCAAAGAACAGCCCTTTATTCCGGCCGGTCCATTTAAGATCCGGATCCCGTTTATCCATTATCGCTGGGAAATTTCCGAATGTCTCCAGGCGATCTTAATGTGTGCGACCTGTCTCGGTGCGATTCCGGTTCTTCAGGAGCTCTTAGGTGTTCCTTACGAAGTCGCATGGAGCATGGTCATCATCAACGGCTTCTTCTACAATCTCCACTCTTTATTAGGAGATCCAGTTGTACCGGGATGGATCACACCGGCAATTCCCCTTGTAACTGCATTTTTAACGCTCACAGAGCAGGGACCTGAGCGTGTCCAGACTATGATCGCCTTACAGCTCGTTGTCGGACTGATCTTCCTCTTCATGGGAATCACCGGTCTTGCAAGCAGAATCATCGGTGCGATCCCGAATGCAATCAAATCCGGAATTCTCCTCGGCGCAGGCTTCTCTGCGATCATGGGTGAATTCAAAGCAGGCGGACGTGCCGGTCTTTATCCGGTAACCGTTCTCGTCGGTTCCATCTTTGCATACTTCCTTCTCTTCTCTCTTTTATTTAAGAAGATGAAGGCAAAAAATAAACTCTGGTACATGGTCGGCAACTTCGGCATGCTGCCGGCGGTCATCGTAGCCGTGATCGTAGGACCTCTCTCCGGTGAGCTTCCGGCACCGAATCTGGTTCTTGGTTCAATTATCAAGATTCCGGATTTCGCGATCATCTGGAATACCTTAAGCCCGTTCGCGATCGGTTTCCCGAGCATCGGAAAGATCATTTCTGTTATCCCGACCGCCATTGCCGTTTACATCATCGCTTTTGGCGATTTCGTTTCCAGTGAGCAGCTGATCCGCAGTGCTGAGGAAGTCCGTACCGATGAACATATCGACTTCAATGCGAACCGTTCCAACATCATCAGCGCGATCAGAAACATCATTCAGGCGTTTATCTGCCCGTATCCGAGCCTTTGTGGTCCGCTCTGGGCAGCCGTTACAGCCGCAGTTTCCGAGCGATACAAAGACGGCAGAAAAGCAATGGATTCCATTTTCAGCGGAGTCGGTACATTCCGTTGGTCCACCTTTATCTGTGTTGCCCTTGTTCCGGTTGCATCTTTTGTACAGCCGATCCTTCCGGCAGCTTTGTCTCTGACTCTTATCGTGCAGGGCTTTGTCTGCTGCCAGATCGGGCTTAGTATGATCCACACAGATTCCGAGCGCGGACTCGCCGGTGTTATGGCAGCTGTTCTCGCGATCAAAGGCGCAAGCTGGGGACTCGCAGTCGGCGTTATCCTCTACGTTCTGATCTACGGACATTTCAAGAGCGTTGAGGTTCCGGAAAAAGCATTAAACACACAGACAGAATAAAATCTCCTTTTATAGTTGAAATATTGAAATAACCTCCAATACCCCCTTTTTCCCGGCAGACCACCCACAGGTCTGCCGGTTTTGTGTTGTCATACCCTCAAACACGCATCAGTCAACACATAGTTTTCGGAGTGCAAAGACCATGCTAAGAACATGCTCAGTTACTTTTTTAAAGAACTGCCATGAGTTTCTGTATAGATATTGAATTAACAATATGGTACAATGAAGGTTGGAATTTTCGAATCGATACTGATCAAATTAGGTAGGGGAATTACATATGGGATATACAAAAACAAATGAAGCAGTGTTTAGCAATGAACTGCTGGACACTGTAATTGAACATTCCTTTGACGGGATCTACATCACGGACGGCCAGGCAAATACTTTGAAAGTAAACCGCTCCTATCTTACGATCTCCGGACTGAAGGTGTCCGAGGTATTAGGCGTCAACATGAGGGAGCTTGTAAAAAATGGAACGATCTCCGCTTCCGGAACGCTGATGGCGATGGATCAGAAGCGGCCGATCACGATCCAGCAGGAATTTAAGACCGGAAAACGGGCGCTTATCACAAGCAGTCCAATCTTTAACAATAAGAATGAAATCGTTCTTGTGATCACGAACGTGCGCGACATCACTGAGCTCTACCACCTGAAGGAAGAGGCCACACATCTGAAAACCGAGGGAAATCTCCTGAGGGAAGAGCTTTTAAGAATCCGAACGAGCCACCGGAATCAATGCAGTATGGTGGTGGAGGACTCCAGAACCGAAAAGGTCCTGTCCATGATCGACCGGGTAGCGCCCCTTGATACAACCGTGATCCTGTTCGGTGAAACCGGAGTCGGAAAAGAAGTCTTTGCGAAATATATTTATCAGCACAGCGCCAGAAAAAATAAACCGTTTATCAAAGTAAACTGTGGCGCGATCCCTGCCAATCTGGTAGAAAGTGAGTTATTTGGATATGAAAAAGGTGCATTCACGGGAGCTGACAAAAATGGAAAAATGGGCCTGTTCGAACTGGCGAACACCGGAACGATCTTCCTCGACGAGGTAGGAGAACTGCCCCTCGATATGCAGGTAAAACTTCTGCGCGTCTTACAGGAGCAGGAATTTGAGCGGATCGGCGGAAGAAAGCCGGTAAAAGTGGATGTCCGGGTCCTTGCCGCTACAAACCGTGATCTCGAGGAGATGGTAAAGCAGAAGACGTTCCGCCAGGATCTCTACTACCGTCTGATGATCTTCCCGGTCCATATCCCGCCGCTCAGGGAACGTCCGGATGACATTCTTCCATTGGCGCAGCTCTTTTTACAGACTTTAAACCGAAAATATGATTTTAAAAAATACCTCTCCCCTCTTTCCGTCAAGATGATGCAGGACTACAGCTGGCCCGGAAATATCCGTGAGCTCAGAAACATTATTGAGCGGGCTGTCATCATCAGCAACGAGGATGAGATCGGTCCCGATGCTCTCCACTTATTCACAGTAGAAGATCGCCCGGAGACAAAGTCCAGAGTCCTCGACCCTGTAAAGGACTTAAAAACCGCTATGGAAGAGCTGGAACTGGAATATATCAACCATGCCTACGAAAAGTACGGAAACGTCCGTGAGGCCGCAGAGAGCCTCGGAATGACACCGTCAACGTTCGTCCGGAAGAGACAGAAATATACGAAAAATGTGGATTGATAGATGGGAAGCACAATGTTTATCTATCTTTGAGGCTGCAGATGTGATATATTGATGATATCTAAGAAAGGTATCATGTACCTGTGGACTGCCACAGGCAGCCCTCAAACCAATGATTCTGAAAGGGGTATCACTATGAAAAAAATCGGCGCGATTACTGTCGGCCAGTCTCCCAGAGTTGACCTGATTCCTGAGATCCAGCCCATCCTCGGAGACTCGGTTGAGATCATTCAAGCAGGAGCACTGGACGGACTTTCAAAGGAAGAGATTGCAAAGTTTGTTCCACGTCCCGGTGAAAATGTCCTTGTGTCCAGGCTTACGGACGGAACCTCAGCGACATTCGGAGAATCCTACATTCTTCCCCGCCTGCAGCTTTGCATTGACGATCTCGAACAGCAGGGTGTTTCCCTGATCCTTTTCCTCTGCACCGGAGAATTTCCGGCTGAATTTCGCTCCAATGTCCCCCTTATCTTCCCTGATCATATCTTAAAGGGACTGATCCCGGCCATCGGCGTGAAAAATCTGTCTGTCATCATTCCTACAAAGGAGCAGGAGGCACAGATGCCCGGAAAATGGAAAGACTGCTGTGACTCTCTCCACGTGACCTCTGTATCCCCATACGGTGATCCTCTCGCTGTTTTTGCAGCATCAAAGGAGATCCCCGCTGATACAGATCTGATCCTTTTAGACTGCATCGGATACACCATCGAAATGAAGGAGCGCATCCAGGCTCTGACCCAAAAACCAGTCCTTCTTTCCCGTACACTCGTAGCACGGGTGATTCGTGAATTAGTCTAAGCTAATTTAACAGTCCTATAGAGCATTACCCATATCCCAGCAGACAACGGATGCATAGTTTTTCATCTATCGTCCGCAAAAAAATGAGAGCAGCGGCTATCTACATAGCTTCTGCTCTCATTTACAAACTTTTCATATAATGAAGATATGAAGATAACATGTTTCATGTCTCTCTTCTTTCATCGAGCATTTGTTCTATTTTATTTTAATCGCTTCACAGTGCACTTTAAAAAGCCCTGCGGGGATGATCCGCAGGGCTTCCGATCCGCATACATGCCATCTCAAAAATAGCTTCTGCTTGCGCAAACACGCGCAAACATCAAAATTATAAAGCAAAAACCCCAGAACTCTTATAAATAAAGGATTCTGAGGCTCTCATAAGAGAGGCGACAACCAGATTTGAACTGGTGATCAGGGTGTTGCAGACCCACGCCTTA
>OGEG01000917.1_pt1 | contig 24236 bp, 18 predicted proteins | sample 1570621 | NCBI WGS metagenome assembly OGEG01 (sample SAMEA2582130, study PRJEB24529) | metagenome | biome: Human gut stool | place: China | collected 2011 | reverse complement strand
GACGAGAGAACGCACATGAAGAGGTTGATGCCGTGTCCCAGCAGCAGGATCAGCAACATCACGAGCTGCTTCACGACCGGAATATCGGGACTCATACCAACGGCCAACTGGTTGAAGACCATCGCCAGAATACCACCCGAAAGGCCGATGGCGAACAGACGGATGTACGACAGCAGATCGCCCACCAGCCCCGACACATTATTATAGGTATTCCAGATACCGAGTCCGAAGTTCACGAAGATATTCTTGCCCGGCGTATTGAAGAAGAACATCAGCACCAGGCCGATGCCCAGGATCACCAGATAAGCGACCGAATGGAACGTGAAGCCCACGCTTTCGGGCAGCAGGAACGCAACGGCACTATCGACCAGCACGATGATCCAGCCGATCAGTCCCAGCGCATAGCGCAGGCCGAAGCTGCGGGCCGTGACATAAGCGTTGATCATCATGGCGAAAAGCACCTGCACGGCACCCAGTCCGATCGAAAGCGGGAAGAGGATGTCCGGTGTCAACAGATGATCGCGCAGGCTGCCCAGCCACTCCCATTCGGAGAGCTGCAATCCGAAGAACGAGCCCGACATCAGGCCGAAGACCATGCCCGAGAATCCGCACAGCATCGTCAGCATACCGATCTCCTTCATGGCCGAACTCCCCTTCTTGCGACCCAGCATCACTGCGGCCAAACCGCCCAGCATGATGACCAGTCCATAACCGCCCTCGGCCATACAGAAGCCGAAGAAGATCATATAGAAAGGAGCGAAGAAGCGTGTCAAATCGATCGTGCCGTATTTAGGCAGCGCATACATCGCGCCGATCACCTCGAACAGATGGGCGAAGGGACGGTTGCGCAGCTGCACCGGGGAATTGTCCTCGGGGGTCGGCGTACTCTTCAGGAAAATCAGATTGGGGTATTCGGCCAGCAGAGCATCCACCTTCGCGGAATCGGTCTCCTCGGCCCATCCCTCCAGAATAACCAGCGTACCGTCGGCTTCAGGCTGCGCAGTATTCTTCACGCGAATCTCTTCCAGCTTCCGCTTGAGCTCGATCCCATGCCGGCGGATCGCCTCCACCGAAAGAGCCGCACGGGAAAATTCCCGATCCAGCTCCGCGAGCTTCCTGCGGGCCTCGGCGATCTGCGCTTCGGTCTGACGGCAGTCCATCGTCGGCGCCTTGACCTCCTGCGCATCGAGCACCACCTCCTCGCCCGGCCGGGTCACGACCACGAAGTAATCAAAGGTTTCACCCTCGTGCACCAGAGCGATCGTATAACGCTCCGACCACGCTTCGATATCCTTCTCGTAAGCCGCACGGCTGGTGAAGAAATAGCGTAGCACCACGCCCCTGTCCGCTAACTTGCGAAGCGTATCGACCGAAAAATCGCCCCAGGGACGCAGCTCGTCGGCGGTTTTCTGCAAGCGTGCGATCTCCGAACGGAGCGCCGCTGCCTGCTGCGTAGCGGCCGTATAGCGATCGAAAGCCTCGCCGCCGTCGGCGATGGGCTGCTCGTCCCGAACGAAACGTTCGTCTTCGAGAAACCGCGTCAGGGCATCGACCGCCTTGTGATGGTTGTCGATCGAAAGCAGCAACTGACGGTCTTCGTCCGAAGGCTCCCACCCCGTAGTGGTAATATCGACCAGCCCCAGGCCGCGCAGCTTCTCGATGAAGTCGCTGCTCTGACCCGCATAGAGTACCAGGTCGTATTTCGACATTCTCGCTATCATAACATCGCGCCCTCCCCGGCTTGCTGTTGTTTGGTTTTCACGATCTTCTGGGCCGACTTGGAGAGGTTCTCCTCATCCTCCATGAAGCGTTTGATTTTGCGTATGGCATCCTCGTACCCGGGTATCTGCACCTTTTCGTAGAGGTTTACCTTTTGAGTAGTCTTGCGGCGTGCGAAATCCAGCAACTCCATCTTGCGGTTGAACACCTCGAATTCGATACCCAGACGCGCGAGGCGCTTGAGAATATCGACTCCGTCGGCGAACCACACGGGAGCCGAGAAGAGGTCGTAGTCCTTCTCCTCGAAACGGATGTCCTGCAACACCGGCGTACGCACGCCCGCGATCTTCTGCTCCGCAAGATCGACGTCGGCGATGCGCAGCAGGTCCGCATCGAACTCACCCCACAGGGAAACCATGTAGTCGTACTGCGCCGTGAGCGCGTCCAACTGCCGCTGGAAATCCTGTGCGGTGTCCTTCGCCTTCTTCACTTCGGAACGCAGGGCCGACTCCTTACTCTTGATCGTAGGGAGCGCCTTCTGCCGCATTTTCAGCTGTTTTCCGAGTTCGCCCAGCGAGGTCTTGTTATATTGGAATTTTATAGCCATTCTGTTTGAGTTGAATTGCTCTACTCGGTTTTAGGCCAGTATTTCTCCACCAGTTCGCTCTTGATGGCCACCTCTTCCTTCGAGAAGTATTTGGCGAAGAGCTCCCACGCCGTGTCGAGCATCTGCGTAATTTCGATATTGACGTCGATCGCCAGCAGTTTCTCCGAATAGTCGTAAGCGAACTTGAGCGCACGCTCGTCGTAGTCCGAAAGGTCGAAGCCGTTCTCCAGTTTGGTCTTGGCATTGGCCGCATCGGCGTAGAGACGCACGGCAGCGTTCATCACCTGCGGATGATCCTCGCGGGTCTTCTTGCCGATCACCAACTGTTTCAGACGCGACAGCGAACGGAACGGATCGACGATAACCTTACCCGTGTCCGAATCGTTGCACAGGAACAACTGACCCTCGGTGATGTAACCCGTATTGTCGGGGATGGCGTGCGTGATGTCGCCGCCCGAAAGGGTCGTCACCGCGATAATGGTGATCGAGCCGCCGTTGGGCAACTGCACGGCCTTCTCATAGATCTTCGCCAGATCGGAGTAGAGCGAACCGGGCATCGAGTCCTTCGAAGGAATCTGATCCATACGGTTCGATACGATGGCCAGCGCATCGGCGTAAAGGGTCATGTCCGTCAGCAGCACCAGCACCTTTTCACCCTTATCGACGGCGAAATATTCGGCGGCGGTCAAGGCCATGTCCGGCACGAGCAGACGCTCCACCGGGGGATTCTCCGTGGTATTGACGAACGAAACGATGCGATCGAGCGCACCGGCGTTTTCGAACACCTGCTTGAAGTAGAGGAAGTCGTCGTTCGAGAGACCCATGCCGCCCAGGATGATCTTGTCGGCCTTGGCACGCAGGGCCACATTGGCCATCACGGCGTTATAGGGCTGATCCGGGTCGGCGAAGAAGGGAATCTTCTGGCCCGTCACGATCGTATTATTGAGGTCGATGCCGGCGATACCCGTGGCGATCAGCTCCGACGGCTGGATGCGGCGGAACGGATTCACCGTCGGACCGCCGATTTCGCGGGCTTCGCCCTCGATCTGCTCGCCGCCCTCGATGGGTTCGCCGTAGGCGTTGAAGAAACGGCCCGCCAGGTTGTCCGAAACGCGCAGCTTCGGGGGTTCGCCGTGGAAAATTACCTCCGAATCGGTGGTAATACCCTCCGTGCCCGCGAAAACCTGCAAAGTCACCTGGTCGCCCATAATCTTCACCACCTGGGCCAACTTGCCGCCTACGGTGGCCAGCTCGTCATTACCCACGCCTTCGGCACGCAGCGTCACGGTCGCCTTGGTAATGTTTTCAATCTTGGTATATATCTTCTGAAATGCTCGTGTTGTCATACCGCGCCTTATTTGGATTCTTTTTCACTCACTGTTTTCTCGATCTGACGGCGGTAGTCCTCGAATTTCTCCGATTTCCACTCCGAATAGTTCATCTGACGGAAGAGGTTGATCAGGCCCTTGAAGAACGAAGCGCACTCCTCGAATCCGGCGAACGCGAACTCCCGGTCGCAGATGTCGAGCACCATCTCGTACATCATCTTCTGGCGTTCGATCGGGCAGTTGGCGTCGATCTCGTCGAAAGCATCCTGCTGCAGGATCACGAAGTCGATCAGCTCCGATTTCCAGAATCGTTCGTGGTACTCCACCGGCACGCCGTCGTCGCCCAGGATGTTGATCTGGTCGTTGGCCTCCTTGCCGCGCTGCACGAGCGTCTTGCCCGCATAGACCTTCTCCACCCAGCCCTTTTCGATACGGCCGTCGAGGTACTCCTCGATTTCGGGATATTCGAGGTATTTCGAGTAGGACTCCAGCGGGTCGATAGCCGGGTAACGCTTCGAGTCGGCGCGGCCCTGCGAAAGGGCGTAGAAACAGCGGGCTGCCTTCTTCGTCGATTCGGTCACCGGCTCCTTGAGGTTACCGCCCGCAGGCGACACCGTACCCAGGAAGGTCACCGAACCCGTCTTACCGTTGTTGAGTTTCACCAGGCCGGCCCGCGCATAGAAGTTCGAAATAATCGCCGAAAGATCGACCGGGAAGGCGTCCTGACCCGGAAGCTCCTCCAGACGGTTGGACATCTCGCGCAGCGCCTGCGCCCAGCGCGAAGTCGAGTCGGCCATAACGAGCACCTTGAGGCCCATCGAACGGTAGTACTCGCCGATGGTCATACCCGTATAAACGGACGCCTCACGCGCCGCGACGGGCATGTTCGAAGTATTGCAGATGATGATGGTACGTTCCATGAGCTTGTGGCCCGTGCGGGGATCGACCAGCTCGGGGAACTCTTTGAAAATCTCGACCACCTCGTTGGCACGCTCGCCGCAGGCCACGATGATAATTACGTCGGCATCGGCCTGCTTCGAAATCGCATGCTGGAGCACCGTCTTGCCCGCACCGAAAGGTCCGGGGATGAAGCCCGTACCGCCCTCGGCCAGCGGGTTGAAAGTGTCGATGGCCCGCACGCCCGTCTCCATGACGCGCGAGGGACGCGGCTTCTCCCGGTAACAGCGCACGGCCTGCTTCACAGGCCACCGCTGCACCATCGTAATATCGTGATCCCGGCCGTCGGCATCGGTGATGACGGCAATCGTGTCCGTAACCTTGTACTCTCCGGCGGGCACGACGCTCTTGACCGTATAGGTTCCCTCCATCGTGAAGGGTACCATGATCTTGTGCTCGACCCACTCCTCCTTGACCTGCCCCAGCCACGACGCGGCCGAAACCTTGTCGCCGGGCTTGGCCAGCGGCTTGAACTCCCACTTCTTCTCGAAGTCGATAGGGTCGGTGATCGAACCGCGCGCGATGAACAGACCGTCCATCTTCTCCAGGTCGTTCTGCAGACCGTCGTAGTTGCGCGAAAGAAGACCGGGAGCGAGCGTCGCTTCCAGCATGTGACCCTCGAATTCGACCTTTTCGCCGATCTTCAGTCCGCGGGTCGAGTCGAAAACCTGCACGTAGGCATTGTCGCCCACGACCTTGATGACCTCGGCCATCATCTTGGTATCCCCGCAGTAAACGTGACAGATTTCGTTCTGGCCGACAGGGCCGTCCGCCTTCACGATCACGATGTTCGAGATGATACCGTTTACTCGTCCTGTTGTTTTCATTATCTGTTTTATTGTTTATTGATCAAATCCTTGCCGTCCAGACTGGTCATCAGGCGATGCAGCATTTCGCGCCCCTGCTTGTCGTCCAAACGGGTCCAGCGCGCCACGATGTTCACCTTCACCAGGTAAGCCAGCAGCGCGTTGATGTCGAAATAATCGAAAGTGGAAAGCTCCTCGGCCTGGTTCCAGCGGATCGCGTCGATCTTGCGCTCCTTCTCCACCAGGTTGGTTTCGTCGTTCACGGCGGCGATCACCGCCTCCAGGTAGGGAACGTCGCCCCGCAAGCCGAAATCGGCGGCCGACGAGCGTTTGAGCTGCTGCGAAGTTTCATCCCCGCCCACGACAGACTGCTCGGCCGAACGTCCCGTAACGCGGGCTACGACGGCGGCAGAGATGTTGCGCAGGTTGCGGTCGAAATCGGCCCACTGGCGCAGGAAACGGCTCTTGGAGTGGGCGCACTCGTCGTAGTAGGCCGAGAAAAGAGCGTTCTCGAACGATCGGTCGGTGTCGATCCCGTCCTCGTTGTCGGCATCTTCATCGACGATGGCCGAATAGGAACGGACCACGGTCGCCATACGCGCCGGAAGCCGGTCGGGGTTCTTGGTCTGCTCCTCGATCTCTTCCCGCGAGAGGTTGCCCAGCGGGTTGTGCGCCGCGCGTCCCTTGCGGAAATTAACCAGGTTCTCGCAGTCGTAGTAACCGTAAAGCAGACGCACGCAACGTGCATCGCGGGCGGAAACCCCTTCGAGAATCTCCTCGATGATCGCCCGGGCATTGAAGCCCTTGGTATCGGCATCGAGCGAATACTCCCGCAATCCGGCTACCAAACAGTAGTAATTCTTGTCGAACATGGCGCCCGGCTTAAGCGTTATACAGCATTTTATAGACCTTGTCGCGCAGGTACTCCTTCAACAGAGCGTCGAAATCCTGGTCCGAAAACGAAATGTAGTAGCCGCCGTCTTTGGCACCCACCTTGAATCCCGTCCTGACCTCCTTCGAATAACCCACCTCGACGCCTGCGGCCAGCAGCTCCTTCGCAGCGGCTTCGAACGTCGCTTCGAACGCCTTCTGTTCCGCCTCCGGCAGCAGGGCCTTCAACTGGTTCTTCGACGAATCGGCGCCGCTCCAGTTCTTGGCGACGGTAAGCAGCATCTGCTTTACGAATTCGGGATCGAGCGTCGCGGCTTTCACGGCGGGAGCGGTGCTCTTGGCGATAATCATGGAGCTGATCTCGGCTTTGATCTTCGAGAGGGCCTGCTTGCCCGCGAGCGAAATTTCGGTCATCGCGTTCTTCTCCACGTCCTGTGCTTTGGTATTGGCTTCGGCGAGGATCTTCGCAGCCTGCGCCTCGGCCTCCTTCACGATCTTGGCCGCATTGGTCTTCGCTTCGGCCACCAGACGTTCCGCCTCGGCACGGCCTTTCTCCAGTCCCTCGTCGTAGAGCTTCTGGGTTAACTGTTGAAGTTTGTTTTCCATAAGAATTTATGTTTATTATATTTGAATTTCTTATTCGTCACTCCATGACCTCGCGTCACGGATTCCGGGATGCAGCCCGGCCCCGCACCGACCCCGCCGACCGAAACGCACGGCATACAGCACCGCTTTCCCCGCCGGCAAATCCGACCGCAGGCATTCGATCCGGGATCACCGGAATCTTTCTCTTCCTCACCTCCATCCGAGACTCGATCGCAAGCGATCTCTCCCCGACTCCGACCGGAAACATCGGAACTGTTCCCGAAATCACACTCCTCCGAATTAGTTCCTACAAATATATAAAATCCATTTTAACCCACGCATATTCGGCGCATTTTTTTTCGGATCGAACCATAAAATATTGTCTTTGAGTTTCGATTTCAACAATCGATCAATCACATTAGTTTTTATCTAATTAGAAAAATCAATAGCATATGGTTCTCCTGATATTTTTTTAAGCACTTTATATATCCACGGATCTTTGTAGTCGCTTGTAAAAATTTCTATTTCTTTCGATGGCAATACAAGCTGTCCATTGTAATATACTTTTACATCGGGAAGGATTTTTAGCATATCAAAAGTGTAATCGTGTTTTGGAGGAAATAATTTTTCCCAACGATATAACGCACCAAACATGCCGATATTGGTAATACAAATAGTATTTGATCGACATGGTAGAATTTCAAGCTCATTTTTATTCCATCCACTCAACCACCCGACACGATTATTTAGATATGTAGCATAATTCGAAGAATCCGGGAGATTGATACGAACTGTGTCCGCACTATTATTACGAACATTTACTTCGTAATTAATCTCGATATCCGAATGTTCGAATTCGGCGTAAAATCGTTTATCGGCCAAGGATAGGGTTATGGACCGAATACTTACGGTATCGCTGTCCTTTGCAAAATCTTCGAAAGAATCGATTACTAAATGGGTTACATTTTGTGTTTGGTAACGATCATCTGAGCAAGCCGCTAATCCGAATAGCAGAAAAATAACACTGAAAATGTTATTCAATTTGTTTTTTATATTTTTCGATTGCATTTTTTCAATCGTTTGGGACAACCAACGTCTTCATCTCGAAAAAAGCTCCCTCCGAATGAAAATCCGAAGGGAGCAATGGCTTATTCAAAATTCATCGCCCTGATGTTCGGGACGCAGCAGATCGGTGACTACCTTTACGGGCGAAAAAGTCGTGATGGGGACTTCGACGAAGACCGTATTCCACCGGGCCATGGCACCGTTCCAAAGACCGGGCAGTTCCTGCGCGAGCAGCTCGCGGCCCCCGTCCGACTTGCGGGAGATAAAACCCGTAGCGGGATCGACGAACTCCCGCAGATCGAAACGACCGCCTTTCGAGGTGCGGAAGCTGCAAACCAGATCCACCGGATTGAAATGAGTCGCCGAGCGCATCAACTCCCGCTTTTCGGGAGCGATCTGGTTCGATTCGGCGATCTGGAGCGTCTCCAGCCCGTCGGCCCCAGCCACCCAGAAGGGGCCGCCGCCCGGCTCGCCTTCGTTGCGCACCATGCCGCACACCCGGATCGGGCGGTCGAGCACCTGCCTCAAAAGAGCCGTGCCGTAGTCCTTGGGCAGTTTCACGCAGAGTTCATTCTCGATGAACGCGGCGATAGGCTCCAATTCGGCACCCGGCACTTCGAGGGCCATGAGGTATTCGAAAATCCGCTCCTGCAATGCGAGCAATACTCCGGCCAGCGCTTTTTTATAAAGCACCGTATCGCTCCGCCGGGCATCGGTAGTAACATTGTCGATATTTTTAACGAAGACTATGTCCGCATCGATCTTTCCGAGGTTCCCGATCAGCGCCCCGTGTCCCGCAGGACGGAAGAGCAGCCGCCCGTCGGCACGTCGGAAAGGCGTACAGTCGGGATTCACGGCCAGCGTGTCGGTCGAAGGGTCCTGCACGGAGAAGGAGATGCGATACTTGACCCCGAAACGGGATTCGTAACCCGGTATCTTTTCGGCCAGCAACGCTTCGAAACGGGTCAGATGCTCGGGCGAGACGGTAAAGTGAATCTTCACCTCGCCCCCGGCGGCGGCGTACTGCGCCCCTTCGACCAGATGCTCTTCGACGGCTTTGCGCACCTCGTCCCCATAGCGGTGGAACGACACCAGTCCCTTCGGGGTTTCCCCGTAACGGAGCCCTTCGGCGACGATATTTTCGACCGTCCGCAGCTCGTCGGCATCGTCACCGATGATCGTCCGCAGCTCGGGCCAGAAGGCGAAGCGGCGGCGGTTGGCCAGCAACTCCCCGACCACAGCCGTACGGCGCCCCTCGCGAACGAACTCGAACAAATCCTTGAACATACGGGTCGCGGCGCCCGAAGCGGGCACGAATTTCACCAACCGCAAAGACTCCTTCGCACGGTCGTAACGGGCCGCCGCCTGCTCGATCCCGGCAGCATCCAGCACCCGAATACCGTCGCCGCACGAAGCGGCCCGCGTCACGGGAAGAAAGGGAAAACCTTCCCGAAAATTTTTCAACTGGGTTTCGAGAGCCGCCGGCGTCAGGCCGTGCTCCTCCATTTGCACAAAATCCTCTTTCGTAAACATATCGGAAACCGTTTATCAGTCACATTCATTCTCTTTCAGCAAGATCGGCGCCACATCGACCGACGCCCGACGAAGCGGGCGATAAAAAACAGCGACTCCGCCCGTTTTTCTCTTCACGCACACGGCGCCCTGCCCGCCTGTTACAAAAAGCTCCCTTCTCACTCGCATAGATCGAAACCGTCGAACGGTCGTTCTCCCTGCCCGACACAACGTCCCGCACCACTCGACCGAAAACGGCGAACTGCGGGCCCCGTTCTCTCCGCCGGGCAAAAAGTCGTCCTCTCCTGCCTCGCTTATCGGAAACATCGAACTGCATTCTCTGTTTTCTCCGTCCGGCAGAGCGAGTGAAGTCGTTCTGCCCTCGCTTGTCGAAAACATTCAAATTAACGAAATAATTCCTAACTTTGCAAATATGATACGAGAATTTAACAATCCCGAACTCGCCCCGCGCAACAGTTTTCACGTGGCGCAGCGGGCGGCACGCCTCATCGAGTTCGACCGGACGGAAGATTTGCAGGAACTCTTCGAGAAAGGAATGCCTGATCCGTGGTACGTCCTCGGAGGAGGCAACAACGTCCTCTTCACGCAAGACTATCCCGGTACGCTGCTGACCCCTGTGGCACAGGGTATCCGCATCGTGGACGAACAGCCGGACTGCGTGACGGTCGAAGCCGACGCGGGCGTCGAGTGGGACGACCTGGTCGAATGGGCCGTACAGCACGAACTGTGGGGATTGGAAAACCTCTCGCTCATCCCCGGCAAAGTCGGGGCCGCTCCGGTTCAGAATATCGGGGCTTACGGCTGCGAGGCCAAGGATGCGATCCGAAGCGTCGAGATGTTCTGCACGGAGACCTTCAACACGCTCGTCCTGAACAGAGAACACTGCGCGTTCGGGTACCGGGACAGCGTCTTCAAACGCTCCCTGCGGGGACGTGTAATCATCACCTCGGTCCGCTTTGCGTTGAGCCGCACGCCCCGGCCCCGACTCGAATACGGGGATTTGGCCGCAGCGGTCGAAGCGCGGGGAGGCATCACGCTGCGCAACATCCGCGAGGCCGTCTGTGCGATCCGCCGGGCCAAGCTGCCCGACCCTGCGGTGACGGGCAACGCCGGGAGCTTCTTCAAGAATCCGGTCGTCGGCCGCGAGGAGGCCGAACGCTTGTCGGCACTTTATCCCGATATGCCGCACTATCCGGCAGCCGACCCTTCGCAAGTCAAGCTGGCCGCAGGCTGGCTGATCGACCGCGCCGGACTGAAAGGCCACAGCGAAGGACGCGTGGGGATCCACCCCCGGCAGGCGCTGGTGATTATCAACCTCGGAGGCGCTACGGGTACGGAGATCGTCGCTTTCGCCCGCAAAGTGCAGGAACAGGTAAAGAAACGCTTCGGCGTGGAGATCGAACCCGAAGTCAATATATTATAAAACCGACAAGGCACTGCCTATGAACCTACTGGACAATTTCCAACGCTACATCCGCCGCAACGAGCTGGCAGCTCCGGAGGATTTCATCCTGCTGACCGTTTCGGGCGGCGTGGACTCGATGGTCATGCTCTCGCTCTTCGTGCGAAGCGGCTATCGCGTCGGCGTGGCCCACTGCAATTTCCAGTTGCGGGGCGTGGAGAGCGAAGAGGACGAGGAACTCGTACGCCGCGAGGCGGAGAAGTACGGCGTGCCCTGGTACAACAAACGCTTCGACACCAAAGGCGAGATGGAGCGCACGGGCGAATCGATGGAAATGGCCGCACGGCGGCTGCGCTACGCCTGGTTCGACGAATTGAGCCGCGAGCACGGTTACACGGTGGTAGCCATCGCCCACCACATCGACGACTCGATCGAAACCTTCTTCATCAACCTGTTGCGCGGCACCGGCCTGCGGGGTCTGACGGGGATCACCACCCATGCCGGGAAGCTGATCCGCCCGCTGATGTTCGCTTCGCGCAAGGACATCCTCGAATACGCCGTAGCACAACACATTCCCTACCGGGAAGATTCGTCGAACCGCTCGACCAAATACCTGCGCAACAAGATCCGCCTGGGACTCGTACCCCGCATCAAGGAGATCAGCCCCAAGTTCACCGACCTGATGCGTCAGAACATCGGCCGTCTGACCGACGCGCAGCTCTTCATCAACCACGGCATCCAGCGCATCCGCGAAGAGGTCATCACCACCGAAAACGGGATCGACACGATCCACATCGACCGTATCGACCGGGCTTTCCCGCTGAATTTCGTAATCTTCGAACTGCTAAAGTCGACGTGTCGGACGCCCTGGTCAGGGCGCTGGAACAGAACTCCGGCACGGGCAAGCGGTTCTACTCCAAATCCCACGTGGCGTACATCGACCGGGGACGGATTATGGTAACCCCGATCCCGGCGGACGACCCCTGCCAGGTGCAGGTCGAGGCGGGCGCCCCGCGCTGCTACTGCGGCAACTCGGTGCTCTACTTCGAGCTGCGCGACATCGACGATATCCAGGGCTTCGGCGTACCCGAACACATCGCCCAGGTGGATGCCGACAAACTCAAATACCCGCTCACGGTGCGCCGCTGGCAGGAGGGGGACTGGTTCATTCCCTACGGCATGTCCGGCCGCAAGAAGGTCAGCGACTACCTGATCGACCATAAAGTCCCGCTGCCGGAGAAGGCACGGCAGTTCGTACTGCTTTCCGGGGATGAGATCGTCTGGCTCGTCGGGCGGCGCATCGACGACCGCTACCGGCTCACGGCCGAGACCGAAAACGTGCTGCGCATCACCAAAGAGATCATTTAAGCCATGGCGAAAAGCGGCGTAAAATTCAAAGATACGATGGCGGCCTACGACCGTCTCCGAGGCGAAATCGCGGGACGGAAGTTCGCGCCCGTCTATCTGCTCATGGGCGAAGAGGCCTTCTTCATCGACGCTCTCTGCGACCTGCTGGCCTCGACGATCCTCCAGGAGTCCGAACGGGCTTTCAACCAGCTGACCGTCTATGGGCGGGACTCCGACGCGGGACAAGTGGTGAACCTCTGCCGGCAGATGCCGATGATGGGTTCGTACCAGGTGGTGATTCTCAAGGAGGCGCAGCAACTGCGCGGTCTCGACAAACTCTCGCTATACACTTCGAAACCCTCGCCCACGACGATCCTGATCGTCTGCCACAAGGAGAAGAACGTGGACAAGCGTTCGCAGCTCTACAAAAGCATCGCCCAGCACGGTGCGGTGCTCGAATCGGTCCGGCCGCGCGACTACGAGATCGGCCCCTGGCTCGCGCAGTTCGTCGCCTCGAAAGGCTGCACGATCGACGCGAAAGCCCAGGCGATGCTGACCGACCACCTGGGCACCGACCTCGCCAAAATCTCCAACGAACTGGGCAAGCTGCTGCTCTCGCTACCGGAAGGAACGAAGAAAATCACCGACGCACACATCGAACAGAACATCGGCATCTCGAAGGATTTCAATAACTTCGAACTCTGCAAGGCCGTCACGGGACAGAACCTCGAACAGGCCCTGCGCATCGCCGACCATTTCGCCCGCAACCCCAAAGACAACCCCCTGCTGGTAACGATTCTGGCCCTTTTCAATCAGTTCCGCGAAATTTTCCGCATCAACTACCTGCGGTGGCTCAGCCGCCACAAGGGAGTTCCGTTTCCCTCGGACACGGAACTCATAGGCATCCTGCGAATGAACAACGCCTACGCTCTGGGCGAACTGAAGCAGACCTCGGCACGGTGGGACAACCGCCGAGTGTTCCGCATCCTGGGGCTGCTGCGCGAATACGACGCCAAATCGAAGGGCATGAACGCGGGCGGCGCCCCGGACGGGGAGCTGCTCCGCGAGCTGCTTCTCAAAATCTTCCTCCAATAATGGAACGCATCCTGCTGCGCAACGGTATCCCGGAGCCGATGCCCCGCATCGAAGGCACATACCTCTATCAGACGCTTCATGTCCGGGGACGCCGCCCCCTCTGGCTCGACCGCCACACGGAACTGCTGGCTCGCAATATACAAGAGCTTTTCGGGCTGCGCTGGGCCCCCGACCTTCGCCGACTGGAGGCACAGATCGCCACTCTGCTCGACGCCAACCGTCACCCCGTCGCAGGCTCTTCGTTCGTACGCATGGCCTTCACACCGGCGGGCGACCTGCTGCTGATCCCCGGAGCAGTATCCCTCTACGACGGGTATACCCTGCGGTCGCTGCGGCCCGCTGCGGCTGTCGTGAACTACGGCGTTCCCTACCCCGAATACCCCACCTCGGCACGCGAGGCAGCCTGCATGCTGGCTTTGCAGGCAGCGGTGACGGCGGACAACCGGGCGGCGGAAGCGGACATTGAACGGGCGGCAGTCCGGACAGGCGTACAAGCGGTGATCCGCTGCGACGGCGAGGGATTCGTGCACGTATGCGACGAAGCGCCCCTGTTCGCCGTGAAAGGGAAAAAAGTCTATACTCCGCCCGCCCCGCCGAGTGTCGAACGGGAATTGGCGTACCGGGCCGTCGACCCCGCCTGCCTCTGCTGGAGCTGGAGATCGGCCGGGAGCAACTCGCCCGTTTCGACGAAATTTTCTATGTCGATCACCGGGGCCTCACCTCGCTATCGGCCTGCGAAGGGCAACTCTACGCCGCAATCATCACCGAACGTATCGCCCGCGTCCTGAACAAATTATACTAACGCATCCTGCCCGATACAAACCGGACAGGTTTCCTTTGTCCCACCCTATTTGCAATACCTTTACAAAAGATCGGAATACACTCGGCATAAAAAACAGTTCGCTCGTTTCATTCTGCACTCATTTTCATTACTTTTGCAGAAAGTCGGATACATTCGGCGACACCCCCGGATCCATTTGTTGGATTCTGTATTCATTTTCATTACCTTTGCTCCCAATGTCACACACCATCGCCATTTTTCCGGGATCGTTCGATCCCTTTACCCGGGGCCATCAGGCACTCGTGGACGATGCCCTGCGAATCTTCGACAAGGTCGTCATCGGCATCGGCAACAATGTTTCCAAGGCAGGACTGCTGCGCATCGAAGCCCGCAAACAACTCATCGAAGACCTCTATGCGGACAACCCCCGGGTCGAAGTGAGAATCTATACCGGTCTGACGGGCGACTTCGCCCGCGACCAGCATGCCTCGGCCATCATCCGCGGCGTGCGCAACACCACCGATTTCGAATACGAACGGACGATGGAGGCGACCAACCACCGCCTGCATCCCGACATCATCACCGTGATGCTCTTCACCCCGGCTCCCGTAGCCGACATCGCCTCGAGCACCGTACGCGAAGTACTGGCTTTCGGCCGCACGGTCGATGAATTCATGCCCGAAGGAATAGACATAAAAAAATACCTCTGATTACTATATTTCTATGATGGAATTTACCGCAGAAATGATCGCCGGTTTTCTCGGCGGCCAAGTCGCAGGCGACAAAGAGGCCAAGGTGCACACCGTCTCCTCGATCGAAGAGGGCGAACCCGGCGCCCTGACCTACCTGACCAACCCCAAATACGAAAAACACCTTTACAAAACCCGTGCGTCGATCGTATTGGTGAACAAGGATTTCACCCCTTCGGAACCCGTGACCGCCACCTTGATTAAAGTCGAAGACACCGGCGCCGCAGTGCTCAAACTGCTGCAAATGTATCAGGCCGCAAAACCCCGCAAACAGGGCATCAGCGAGCGGGCTTCGATCTCGGAGCGGGCGACACTGGGCGAAGATTGTTACGTGGGCGATTTCGCCGTTATCGAGGCGGGAGCCCGCATCGGCGCCGACTGCCAAATCTATCCCCAGGTCTATATCGGTGACGGCGTGACCGTCGGCGACGGAACGATCCTCTACCCGGGTGTCAAGATTTACGAGGGGTGCGTGATCGGCAGCCGCTGCATCCTGCATGCGGGTGCGGTGATCGGCGCCGACGGCTTCGGCTTCATTCCCAATGCCGCAGGCGGCTTCGACAAGATTCCGCAACTGGGCAACGTCGTCGTCGAAGACGACGTGGAAATCGGCGCCAACACCTGCATCGACCGGGCCAAGACCGACTCGACGATCATCCGCCGGGGCGTGAAACTCGACAACCTGATCCAGATCGGCCACAACGTGCAAATCGGCGAGAATACCGTTTCCTCGGCCCAGACAGGCATCGCAGGCACTTCGAAGGTGGGGCACAACTGTTTCCTCGCGGGACAGGTCGGCATCGCGGACCACGTGACCATCGGCGACAGGGTCTGCATCGGCTCCAAAAGCGGTCTCGACAAAGACGTACCTGACGGAGAAGTACGTTTCGGCTATCCGGCGCTGCCCGGCATGCAATATCACCGCGCATCGGCCATCTTCAAGGACCTGCCCGACCTGGCACGCCGCGTGAGTCAGGCGGAAAAGGAGATCGCGGCCCTCAAGGAGAAGTAACGTCCCTGCACCGTGTCCGACCCGACGACATACCGCATCATGGGCATCGACCCCGGCACCAACTACATGGGGTACGGGGTGCTGGAGGTTTGCGGACGGGAGGTCCGATCGGTCGTGCTGGGCGACATCGACCTGCACAGGATGAACGATCCTTACGAAAAGCTGCGCTACATTTTCGAGCGGGTCGGTGCCCTCGTGGACGAATACCGCCCCCGCGAGGTGGCCCTCGAATCGCCCTTCTTCGGCGAGAACGTGCAGTCGATGCTCAAGCTGGGCCGGGCGCAAGGCGTGGCGATGGCTGCGGCGTTGAGCCGCGGACTGCAGGTATTCGAATACGCCCCCACACGCATCAAACAGTGTATCACGGGCCGAGGCTCGGCCCCCAAGGAGCAGGTCGCGGCTCTCGTCAGCAGCATGCTCACGATCGAACGTCCGCCCCGGCGACTGGACGCTACGGACGGTATGGCCGTCGCCCTGTGCCACCATTTCATGAGTTCGAACCCATTGAACGGCGCCCTCGGCGAAGATCGGTTCAAAGGACTCGGCGGAGGCCGCAAGGCTGCCTCGGCAAAGGGCAGTTCGAGCTGGGAACGGTTTTTGAAGGATAATCCCCAGCGCGAAATCCGGCAAACGCCGCGAACACCCCAAAAGACGAATCACAAACCGACCAAATAATCATTTTAATCCTTTCTCAGCACTATGAAAAAAGCGTTAATAGGTCTTCTTGCCGCAGGCACCCTCGTGGGATGCGGAGGCAATACCTACACCATCACCGGCAAACTGGACCCGGGAATCACGGACTCCGTATTCCTGATGCAAGGCAATCCCGAAAATCCGACCATCGCATCGGCAGCCGTCGCTGCGGACGGTACGTTCAAAATCAAAGGCACGATCGACCAGCCGGACCTGGCCATCCTTACCAACCGGCACCGCCAGGGCATCGGATTCATCTTCCTCGAACCGGGAAAAATCGACGTTAAAACTGCGGATCTGGGCCAATTCCAAGTCGGCGGCACCCGCTCGAACGAGATTTTCCAGCCGATAAACGACTCTTTGGGCATGCTTCAGGGACAATTCCTGGTGGCCATGCAAGAAAACGACATGGAGAAATTCGATTCGCTGAACCAGGTAGCCAACGGCATCATGCGCCGCGCTTTGGACAACAACTCCGACAACCTGGTCGGCGTTTACTTCTTCGGAAACCTCTATAACGAAATGGAACCGCAAGAAGCCCGCGAAATCCTGAATAAATTCCCCGAACAGATGCAGAAAACCCAGATCCTGACCGCCATCGCCAAATCGATCGCCGCCCAGGAAAATACCGAAATCGGCAAGCCCTATCTGGAAATCGCGCTGCCCGACTCCCTGGGCGAAACCGTTTCGGTGACACCCCTCATCGGCCCCGGCAAATGGGTGCTGATCGACTTCTGGGCAACCTGGTGCAGTCCCTGCCGCGGCGAATTGCCCTATCTGAAGGAGGCGTTCAAGGAGTTCGGCCCCAAAGGATTCAACATTTACGGCGTATCGCTCGACAACGATGCCGAGAGTTGGAAAGAATTCCTTGTAAAAGAGGAGATGACGTGGCCCAACGTAATCGCCGTCACCGACGGCAAGAGCGCCCCGATCGTCGAAGAGTACGGAATCCGCAGCATCCCGACCAACTTCCTGATCTCGCCCGAAGGCAAGATCGTCGCCAAAGACCTGCGAGGCGAAGGAATCAAGGAGAAGCTCGCCGAACTGGTCAAATAAGCGCATCCGGCAAAATCATCGAATTACCCCTGCGGATTTCAGCCCGCAGGGGTAATTTTTGTATGACAAATCTCCGGTCCCCATAGCCAGTCGGACACGACAAATGCCCTCTTTTCCCGGCAACGATATTTCCACCGACAAACTCCCGGAAAAGAATCCGAACAAAGCACAGATTACCTCAAATCAAACATTATCAATGTATTATATTCAAAATTACCCCTCTTACCAAGATATAAAATAAAAAGACTGGTAAATTTTACGACAAATTATTTGCATAAGAGCAATTTTCACACTACATTTGCATTCGCAATTCGGCGCCGTAGCTTAATTGAATAGAGCATCTGACTACGGATCAGAAGGTTACAGGTTTGAGTCCTGTCGGCGTCACAAAATAATGCAGCGACCTGTTTTTCGACAGGTCGCTTTTTGTTTTCGGCTGTACGACCATAGCGCAGTTGCCGATTCTCTCTTTCTCCGCCTTGTACTCCCGCCGACTTACACCCGGGAAAATTTCCGTCCTCCCATAAAATCCATACGGAATCCGTCCGTACCGACGCCCGATCATAGCAACAACTTTGAGATTCCCGTCAGCGAAAAGCACCTGAAAACGAATCGCCAAAACATCCAAATTCTTCCCAAAAGAAGCACGAAGCCCCTCTCCAACGGCAACTCGACAATGTGCCCCCTCACCCTTCCTGCCATTTATTTTATGCAATCCAAGGTACTTACTCAACAAGCACAATGCGATTCCGGGTTCAATCGATCTAAATACACAATCCCGAAAAAAATCGAACTCGCCTTCTTTTCGAATTTATAAAATTTTACGAATAGACCACAGATTTTACAATTCAAATATTAAAATATACAATTTAACAAATCGGTAAAATTTGCAAAATCAATTCTTTTTCGTATATTTGTAATAGTGCGCTCCTCTTTTACTAACTTAAAAATCATGTTATGTTGAATTTCGCCCAACTGAAGTTTCTCCTAACTGGATTAACTTTACTCACCGTACTCGCTGCGTGCAGCGATGACAACACTTCGACGGAAGCTCCTCCTGCAACCATCGAAATCGCAGAGCTCTCCCCGGAAGCAGACAACGTTTCTTTTCGATTAATTCCGACCAATGCTATCTCGATGGCTTACAAGATCGAGATCGAGGGGGGGGGAGATGACGCCGATTTCGTTTCGATAGAAAGCTCCGAAGAAAAAACGGTCGAAATAACCGACCTGACCCCCGAAACCTCTTATAAGCTGACGGCGATCGCCTATAACGCCGACCAGCGCCCTTCGAATCCGGCCACCGCAACATTCACGACCCCCGAAAAACCGACCACGCCGGATCCCGACAAGGCAACCATCTCCATCGAAGAGGTGAAAGCCACCTATAATTCGGTAACCTTTACCCTGAAAACCGCCAATGCAGCCCGCTTCGGCTACAAGGTCGATGTTCCCGACGGAACGGCCGAACTTACGTTCGTAAACGGCTCCGAAGGCGGCACCTATACAACCGACAACCTGGAGGCGGCGACCGACTATCAAATCACCGCCGTCGCATATGACGAAAACGGGCAGGCCGCCGATCCCGTCACCCACGCATTCAAAACCGAAGCCCTTCCGACCGGCCCCGCCGTCGTTTCGATCGAAGAGGTCGCTACGACCCACAGTTCGATCCGCTTCACCCTGAAACTCGACAATGCGGTCCGGATCGCCTACAAGGTCGATGTCCCCGACGGAACAGCCGAAATGACCGTCGTCGAAAAGCCACAGCAATCGACCTTCCTGGTCGGCAGCCTCCAGGCGGAAACCGACTACGTATTGACAGTCGTAGCCTATAACGGCAAAGACGAACCGTCCGAACCCGCCACGCATTCGTTCACGACCCCCGCCTATACCGCATTCGCACGGATCGACGCCGTGGCGACCGCACACGGAATCTATCTCAAGGCCGACGTGGACACCGGCAAATTCCCGCTCTATTTCCTGAAAATTTTCGACCCGGACCTTACGGAATCCAGCGCCGATTTCGAAGAGCATTTCAAGGTCGATTCCCGGGAGCAGTTCAACCATTACCTCGAAGTCGCCTCACTGACAGCGGGCCTCAAAACCGCCTCGTTCGAAGAGTGGAACAAAACCCTGCTTTCGACCCGGTCGCAGCAAGTCCTTCTCTACGCCGCTCCCGTTGTCCGGCAAGGGGTCGATGTCGTCTGTGAAGACTACGGCGAAATCATCGAAATTCCGCTGACGATCCCCGCCCGCGACGAACTCGGAGCAGGACAGGCCGCTGTCACGCTGGGCGAACCGCAGGTTGCGGGCAAAGAGTTGGAGATCGCCCTGACAAAACAGGACGGCGTCGTTTCCTACTATGCCGGCTATGCGACCAAGTCCGACGTCGAAGCCGCAGGCACCCCGGAACAATTCGTCCAGGCCGGACTGGATGCGAAGCTCTACGACTACGACATCACGACCGCCTTCCAAGGCACCTGGAAAACAGACCGGCTTTCGCCGGGCAGCGAATATTACTTCTTCTCGTTCGCATACGATGCCGAAGGCAAGTTGGGTCCCCTGCAATACAAGGAGTTCCACACGGAAGCCGCAGGCACCGACTACGATACGTCGCTCACGGTCGATATTGCCCTGAAGACCGCATCGTTCACCTCAGCGACTTTCTCCGTCAAACGGAACGGCTTCGAAAAAGCTTATTACAACTTCATCACCAAAGCCGATTTCGACCGCAAATACGGCGGCAATGCGGATACATACGTTCAACGAGAGTTGATCGGCAAAGAGAGTGGTTATCCGATAACGCTATACAGCGACAACGACATCAACGGATCCCGTTTGGCATACGATACGCAATACGTACTGATCGCCCTGCCCGAAGCCGACAACGAAGACAGATACGGCGTTCCGACGGTGGTCGAGTTCGAAACCCTCGGCTACGAAGCTACCGGCTCTGCGACGGCGACCATCGCGGTAAATTCGATCACGGACAATTACGGCGTATCTTTCTATGCCTCGGTAACCGTAACCCCCGGAGCCGATTGCGCAGGTTACTATTACGCAATGATCGAAAAAACAGCCTACGATGCAGCAGCCAATCTCGGTGAAACGATCTGCAAACAAAACGGCGTAAAATACCGTGCCGCCACCGAAGACACGACGTTCTCCACCGACTACTATTTCGCAGAAAGCTATCTGGTCCTCATCCCGGTCGATAACAACGGGAAAATGTCGGCTCCGGTCACTTCGGAATTATTGACCACGAGCGCCAAATAAAAAGCAATCAAATAAACAAACACGCAGAACTCCCAACCTGTCCGAAACCTCGCTGCACGGGGTCCCCGTGACGAAGGGAGAGCCGGTTGGAACACGTCGCTTTCAGCGGCAAAGGCACAACCGGAACATCGAGCACATAAATTATCAAAAAAACAACCCTAAAATAATCCGACTATGAAATCTTTGAGTAAAGCAACCTTCCATTTACTGTGTTGCATCCTGCTATTGGGAACTTTCCAGAGTTGTAAAGACGACGAAACGACGCCCCCGCCTCCCGGAGAAAGCGCCACGCTCACCATTTCCGACGTCAAGGCCGAAGCCAATACCGTAACTTTCACCATCACGCCGAAAAATGTAGATGTTTATACCTATACGATCAAATCCGCGACGGTAACGCCTCAAGCGACCGTTCAGGATCCGGCCGAAACCAAAACCTTCACATACAACAGTCTGCTTCCGTCGAGCGACTATACGATCGTGGCAACAGGTTTTACACAAGGCGGTCTGGAACTCACTTCTACCGAATACAAATTCCGAACGCTCGACACGCAGGATCCCGGACTCGAAGTACCTTCCGGAGAGGAGCCGTTCATCGAATACGGCGACCAGCGGATCGCCGCCAAATCGGTCTTCTTCTACAAGGAAACCGATCGGCTCTGGTTCTTCATCTCCCCGCTCGAAGGATACGACAACTACCAGGACATGCTCTATGGCAACGGCGGAAAAAACGATTACATATCCCTCAGCTTCACGCCGAACCAGCTAAATAAATCGATCAACATGAAGAGTGCGTCCGAACGGTATTCGCTGCTCAACTCCATGTCGTTCCAACACCCCATCGCATCGGATATTTCGATGGTGACCATCGACTACCATTCATTAATCACCGACGGCGGCTTCATCGTCACCCGCGACGGGGACAAGATCGAAGGATATGCCGAAATGACCTCGGCCGCAACCGGCAAGAAACTCCGCATCTACGGTACCTGCACCTACGACCAGCAGGACGCCGAGCGGACCAGCTTCATCAGCCTCAACGACCTGAAAACTCCGCTCGGAAGCGCCTATTACCAACCGCTCGAAGAGGAAACGATTTCCGAAATCCATCTCTCGCCGGCCAGCCCCGTCATGGGAGCGCTGATCGACCAGGTGGATGAATACTACGTTCGAATCCGCTTCGACAACGCCCTGGCGACGGCTAAAACTCCGATCGACATCACCCGGATCGACAAGCTGTTCGAACTCGAAATCGTCGATCCTGCCCAACAAAAGTCGGTTACCGTCACCAATACGGACCTTCAAGGCGCGACGGGCACCATCACCCTCTACAAATACGCCCTGCAAGACAACTACCGAATCTCGTTCGATCTGCAGGTTCATGATATGCACCTCGAAGGGTATGCGGACGGGGCGTTCGAACTATACTCCTACTACTCCGGCAACAGTTATACGGTCGGAACGAACGACCCGGTCGAACTCCAATCCGCCGTCATCGACCGCCGCAGCGACGATTACTACACGATCTATCTGGCACCCCAGGCCGGTCTGACCGATTTGGAGCAAATCCGGCAGGCGGAGGGCGTAGTAACCATCAAAGCCGCACCGCAGGCACTGGACGGTCTGCTCGTTTCCTTTGCCAACGAAAAGGATGCCGGACGAATACTGTCCATCGCATATGCAGGCAAAACCTACGACAACCAGGGTGACAACACCAAGAGTACCATCCACGGAGCCACCGCAAAGCAAAAGATCGCGCTGGCCTTCTATGAAGCGACCAACGAAATGAACGGTTATTATTGCGGACCGTTCGTCGATGTGCAATAAACAACCCCGGCAACCGAAGGTCCGATCGCATCTCAAACCCACGATTCGACCGGCAACCGGTTCTCCCGGAATCTTCATCAAGCCCCCTTTTCGAAGGGGGCTTTTTTCCCACGCTTCATCCGGCGAAAGCAAAAAACAGAGCTCGGACCTTTTACTTCCGAATCGTCATCAATTTTGCCGTATTACCGAAAATCCGGAATAAAAACCACCGTCACAGTAGATATTTCAAAAAAAAACGCTAAATTTGTCAGAAACCTAAGTTGCTTCCTTAAGCCGAGCGCAATGAAACCTTCGTTTCGATTGCCGAGGCGAAAAATAGTCGAAAGAAAATCAACGCTTTCGATAAACCGAGCGCAGAATCGGAGGTGTTCGAACTCTGCCAAAGCGGAAAACAACGGCGTAAAAACGAACTGTTTCGTAGAGCCGAGGATATAACCACCAAGCCCGTTCGGTTATACGAGGCGGGAAACGGAACTCAAAACAGCAATGAACCTAAAACAGACACCATGATAAAGAAAGAATTATTACTCGGCGACGAGGCTATCGCATGGGGAGCCCTCAACGCCGGTCTTTCGGGCGTGTACGCTTACCCCGGAACCCCCTCTACGGAGATCACGGAATTTATCCAGATGCACCCCCTAACGCGCGAGCGCGGCATCCACTGCAACTGGTCGGCCAACGAAAAGACCGCACTGGAAGCGGCCCTCGGCATGTCGTTCGTCGGCAAGCGGGCCCTGGTCTGCATGAAGCACGTGGGCATGAACGTCTGCGCCGACGCTTTCGTCAATTCAGCCATGACGGGTGCCAACGGCGGCCTGGTGGTCGTAGCGGCGGACGATCCCTCGATGCACTCCTCGCAGAACGAACAGGACTCCCGCTTCTACGCCAAATTCGCCATGATTCCCTGCTTCGAACCCGCATCGCAACAGGAAGCCTACGAGATGATCGGCGAGGCGTTCGACTTCTCGGAGAAATACCAGATTCCGGTGCTGATGCGCGTGACGACCCGCATGGCCCACTCGCGTGCCGTGGTCGAAATCGGCGAACCCCGCCAGCAAAACACGCTCCACTACCCCGAGCGGCCCCGCCAGTGGATCCTCATGCCGGGCAACTCGCGCGTACGTTACAAAACCCTCATCGAGGAGAACAAACTCTTCGAGCAGGAGGCCGAACATTCGCGCCACAACCGCTACATCGACGGACCGGACAAATCCATGGGCATCATCGCCTGCGGTCTGGCCTACAACTATATTATGGAGAACTTCCCGGAAGGCTGCCCCTTCCCCGTGCTGAAGATCTCGCAATATCCGCTGCCGACGGCACTCGTACAGCGCATGGCTTCGGAGTGCCGTTCGCTGCTGATCGTCGAAGAGGGACAACCTCTGGTGGAGGAGATGATCCGCGGTCTGCTGGGTACTCCGATTCCGGTCAAAGGACGTTTGAGCGGCGAGCTGCCCCGCACGGGCGAACTCACGCCCGACAACGTACGCGGCGCCCTCGCTCTGCC
>OGEG01000885.1_pt1 | contig 25266 bp, 16 predicted proteins | sample 1570621 | NCBI WGS metagenome assembly OGEG01 (sample SAMEA2582130, study PRJEB24529) | metagenome | biome: Human gut stool | place: China | collected 2011 | reverse complement strand
GCCGTTCTCTCTCGAATGCGGGTGCAAAAGTAACGCTATAAAACATAACCTCCAAACATTTTCGGCATTATTTTTCAAGTTTTTTCTCATGGCTCAACAATCCTTACTTTTAATGTACGCACACGATAAAGGCACATATATTTATCTGTACTGATGTTGACAATATCTGGATGGGCATGGAAATAGGTTTCAAGTTTCAAGGTTTCACGAACCCCTTTTCCTCACACACGCACAAGTACATATAATACAGTTCCTCATGATCGCTCCGTCCGCCTCGGGTAAAAACATCATGTCGTGGCTACGCAAGTTCTTCGAGGCTATCCATCCCGCATAACAAACATAAAGGGATTTATTTGAAACCTATATAATGTACGCACCGTGTGTGTGAAGAAAAAGGTTTCATGAAACCTTGAAACTTGAAACCTGCCTATAGTCATTTTTTAATTCGATACACGCATAAGCAAAGAAGAGCCATACGATAGACTTAATTCCTTCAAGCCAATGACTTAAATCAAAGAGCGCAAAGAGCTAAGTCATCAAGCGCAAAGACTCAACTTCTCATCCCCCAAGTTCCAAGTCCTTTATACACCTTAATCCACAACTAATTAAAAAATCTGATAACAGAACACGAATGTCCGCTCTCATCAGTCCGACACATTGAAGCGTATTCCCACGGGGTCATCATATTGTTTTTGCAGCTTATAAAGCTCGTCTCGCATGCGTTTCGTCACTACCTCGTAACTGGGCTTACCGTAAAGGTTATTCATCTCGTGGGGATCTTCTTGGAGGTCGTAAAGCTCCCATACGTCGATGTCGTTGTAGAAATGGATCAATTTATAACGATCGTCACGTACGCCGTAATGACGCTTCACGGAATGCTCGGCGGGATACTCGTAGTAATGATAGTAAAGGGAGTTACGCCAGTTCTCCGGCCGCTCGCCTTTCAGCAAGGGAAGCAAGGACTCGCCTTGGATGTCGGCTGGGATGGGGGCTCCGGCCAGTTCCAAAAAAGTGGGGGCGTAATCAATATTCTGCACGAGCTGCGGGATATCACCCTTCTTGCCACCCGGCAGACGCATCAGCAACGGGGTGCGGAAGGATTCCTCATACATGAAGCGCTTGTCGAACCAGCCATGCTCGCCCATGTAGAATCCTTGGTCGGAGGTGTAGACGATCAACGTGTTATCCAGCAAATCGTTCTTCTCCAGATAATCGAGCACGATACCGATGTTCCGATCCACGGAATGGATCACCCGAAGGTAATCGTGCATATAACGCTGGTATTTCCACTCAGCCAGCTCCTTACCCGTGCGTTTCTTCGCCTTGAAGTCTTGGATGATCGGATCGTAATAGGCGTCCCAAGCGGCTTTCTGGTCCGGATTCATGCGGTTATAAAGCTCACGGCCGTACTTCTCCAGATCGGCGTTGGAGGAATGGATCTCGTTCTCCTTATCGGCCATTTTCAAGTCGTATACGATATCCATATCCTTGATGATGCTCATCTCCTGCTCCGAGGCGGCGATACGGCCGGCGTAATCGTCGTAGAAGTTCTCGGGCAGCGGGAAGGTCACATCGTCGTAAAGACGCAGGTCGCAGGTATCGGGCATCCAAGTACGGTGCGGGGCCTTATGGTGCAGCAGGAGGCAGAAAGGCTTGCTCTTGTCTCGTTTATTGTCCAGCCAATCAAGAGCCAGATCGGTCGTGATGTTCGTGGCGTACCCTTCGATCTGACGCTTCTCGCCGTTATCGATGAAGATGGGGTTATAGTAATCGCCTTGGCCTACGAGGATGTTCCAGTAATCGAAACCGGTGGGATCGGAGGTGAGGTGCCATTTACCGATCATGGCGGTTTGGTAGCCAGCTTTACGCAATAGCTTCGGGAAGGTCTGCTGCGAGCCGTCGAAGGTATGGGCGTTATCGATGAAGCCGTTCTTGTGGCTGTGCTTGCCGGTCAGCATGCAGGCACGGCTGGGGCCACTGATGGAGTTGGCTACGAAGCTATTGGTGAAACGTACGCCCTCGTTTGCGATGCGGTCGATGTTGGGGGTTTGGATGTATCGCTTGTCGTAGGCGCTGATGGTTTGGAAGGAGTGATCGTCCGTCATGATGTAAAGGATATTCATGGGCTTGGCGGGCTGCCCGGACGTATTCTCTTTTTGGCTACAGGAGGTGGAGGCTATCGCCGCCAGACCTGTCAGAATGAATAGTTGATTTGTTTTCATGTATTCCGCTTAGATTTATGTTGTTTTGATTGATTTTGCCTAAATACACTCAGCTACAGACTTGTAGAGACGGGGCATGTCCCGTCTCTACAATTGGTGATATTAACCTTGGTGATATTAGCCGAGGAGGTCTTTCAGCTTGCCTTCGGATTGCAGCTTCACGATCAACTCGCCAAACAGAGTATTCGTCCAAGCGAACCACGAGCGGGTGTAATCGGAAGGATTGTCCTTATGGAAAGACTCGTGCATGAAGCCCGTGCCTCCGTCCGTATCACGAAGCGTCTCTATGCAATACCGGATCTCCTTCTCGTCGTTGGAAGTCGTAGCACGCATGATCAAGCTCATCGGCCAGATATAGTTGAAACCGATATGCGGACCGCCGATGCCCTCGCCGGCCTTTCCCTTGAAGAAGTAAGGGTTGGAAGGGCTCAGCACCAAGCGACGGGTATTCTGGTAAACCGGGTCGTTCACGTCCACACAACCCAAGAACGGCAAAGCCAGCAAGCTCGGTACGTTAGCGTCGTCCATGAAAACACGGCTGCCGTAACCATCCACCTCGAAGGCGTATACCTTACCGAATTCCGGATGCTCCACGATAGCGTATTTCTTCACGGCCTCCTCTACCTCACCCGCCAACGCCTCGCAACGGCCGGCCAAGTCCGTGTTATTTCTTACGACACGAAGAATCTCAGCCACCTGGCGAAGCGAGGTGATAGCGAACAAGTTCGATGGTACCAAGAAGCCGAACAGCGTAGCGTCGTCGGAAGGACGGAAAGAAGAGACGATTAGGCCCACCGGGTTCACCGGGCTACCCCAACCATCGTTCAAGAGGGTATCGCCTTGGCGGTCCGTCACACGGGAGAAACGGTACGGCCCGAGGCTATCCTTGCGCTGTTGCTCACGGAAGGTACGGTAAACGGCCTCCATTGCCTTCTCCCATTTGTTGTCGAATACGGAGGTATCGCCAATCTCTTTCCAATAATGATACGCCAAGCGGATCGGGTAGCAAAGCGAGTCGATCTCCCATTTACGCTCGTGAAGCTCTTTCTTCATCTCCGTGCGGTCGCTCTCCCACTCGCTCCCGGTAGGGCCTTCGTTGAAGCCGTTAGCGTAGGGATCGATCAGGATGCAGGCGGTCTGGCGATTGATAGCTCCGACCAGCATTTGCCGCAAGTCCTTATCCTTCTTCGCCAAGGTGACGAAGGGGTAAACCTGCGCCGAGGAGTCACGCAACCACATGGCGTGAATATCTCCGGTGATCACGAACGTATCCGGCTTGCCGTCTACCATCTTGAACTCACAGGTCGTGTCCAAGGTATTCGGGTAGCAGTTCTCGAACATCCAAGCCAGCTTCGGGTCCTTGATACGGGCCTTGGAAGCCTTCAGTTGCTCCTCTACCGCCTTGGAGGTAAACTTACGGGCCTCGGGAGCCGGGCGCTTGCTGGCGTAATCGCCGGTCACCTTAGAGGCGATCGTGCTAAAACTCTTTTTATTGTCGGGCGTACTCACGGCGGAGTATACCTTCTCGCCAACCAACAGGCCGGCCAAGGAAATAGATCCTGTTTTCAGGAAATTACGTCTTGTAGTCATTTATATAGTTTTTATGGTATTATATTCCAGTGGCAAAGTTAAGAAAAAAAATAAAGGCTCCCAATCCTTTTCGGACCGGAGCCTTCGCCAACTCAATAATTCCTTAAATTAGCCTAAATACGATTTTAGAAGCTTGCTACGAGTTCCTTGTCTTAATCTTCTGATTGCTTTTTCCTTGATCTGGCGGACACGCTCTCTAGTGAGGCCAAATTTGTCGCCAATCTCTTCCAATGTCATTTCCTGACAGCCAATACCGAAAAACATCTTGATTATCTCACATTCTCTTTCGGTCAGTGTAGCAAGCGCTCTATCAATTTCCTTAGCCAATGACTCGTTCATTAACGACCGGTCCGCGATAGGAGCGTCATCGTTCACAAGCACATCCAAAAGGCTGTTGTCTTCGCCTTCCACGAACGGGGCATCCACGGAAATATGACGTCCGGACACCTTCAAGGTATCGGAAATCTTATCCACCGGGATATCCAACTCATCAGCAAGTTCCTCTGGAGACGGTCTGCGCTCGTTTTCCTGCTCGAACTTGGAGAAGGCCTTGCTGATCTTGTTCAGCGAGCCTACTTGGTTCAACGGAAGACGCACGATTCTTGACTGCTCTGCCAAAGCTTGCAGAATAGATTGGCGAATCCACCATACAGCATAGGAAATAAACTTGAAACCTCTCGTCTCATCGAATTTCTCGGCAGCCTTGATCAAGCCTAAGTTACCCTCATTAATAAGGTCGGGCAAACTCAAACCTTGGTTCTGATATTGCTTAGCCACAGAAACGACGAAACGGAGATTCGCACGGGTCAATTTCTCTAACGCCCTACGGTCTCCTCTTTTGATAGCCTGTGCCAATTCCACTTCCTCTTCTACCGTGATAAGATCTTCTCGACCAATCTCTTGAAGATATTTATCCAGCGAAGCGCTTTCGCGGTTGGTAATGGACTTTGTGATCTTTAATTGTCTCATTCAATTTGTTTAATTGAGAATACGGGGTGCAAAGATAACCATTTTTGTTGAAAGAATTGGCTGGATGCACCCCACATCCAGCCAATTAAAAACCTTTAACAATCTTTTCACACCTATAAGACTACAGTCCTTGTTTATCTTATTCGGCAAGATCTATCGCATAGTACTTCGTACGTCCGTTCGGGTAGAAGCCTTTAATGAAGAGGCCTTGATCTTCCGTACGTCCTTGAAGTATGCTTTCCACAATCTTTTCCAAGTCTTCCGGAGCAGAGATCTTCTGGTTGTTTACAATCATGATAATGAAGCCTTTCTTTATACCGGCGTCTTTCAGTTTGCCGCTGGTCAGACCGGTGACCTCGATACCATAACTTACACCTAACTTACGTTTCTGCTCGTCGTTCAAAGCCTTGAACGCTGCGCCCATAACCTCTGCGCTGTCACCACCCTTCACGACCTTGGTGCTACCTTGCGCATTACGGAGTTCTACCGTGAATTTCTTCGTGCTACCGTTGCGGTTGATCGTCAACTCTACCTTGTCGCCCGGACGGTATTTGCTGATCTGCTCTTGCAAAGCGCTAGACGATTTGATCTTCACGCCGTTCACAGCTACAATCACGTCACCCTTCTCGATTCCGGCTTCCTTAGCGGAGCTGCGCTCGGCGAAACCACCTACGTAAGCGCCCTCGAATACTTTCACTTTCTCTTTCTCAGCGTCCGGCACGTATTGCGGGTCTTGTATCAATACGCCTAATACAGCACGCTGCACGGTTCCAAATTGCTTCAAGTCGTTAGCCACCTTACCGGCGATGCTGATAGGCACGGCGAAAGAGTATCCGGCGAAGTTACCGGTCTCGGAGTAGATAGCGGTATTGATACCGACTAACTCGCCTTTCGTGTTCACTAGCGCCCCACCACTGTTACCCGGGTTCACGGCGGCGTCTGTCTGTATAAACGACTCGATCTTGCTACGATCCTTGCCACCGGCGCCGATGTTACCACGGCTCTTAGCGCTCACGATACCTGCCGTAACGGTAGAGGTCAAGTTAAACGGGTTACCTACCGCCAACACCCACTCACCTACTTTCAACTTCTCAGAATCACCAAAGGGGATCGTAGGTAAGTCGGTTGCCTCGATCTTGATCAAGGCGATATCTGTTGTCGGATCAGCCCCTATAATCTTTGCCGGGAATTTCCGGTTATCGTTCAAGGTAACCTCCAGCTCATCGGCTCCGTCGATCACGTGGTTGTTCGTGATGATATAACCATCCGTAGAGATAATGACACCCGAGCCGGCGCCCACACGAGGTTGCTGTTGCGGACGTTGGAACCCTCCACGGCCACCGAAGCCGAAGAAATACTCGAACGGGTCCATATACTGCTGACCGCCGTCCCCGTTAGAGGCTTGCGCGTTAGCCGTGGCCTTGATATGGACAACCCCGTGGATGGCGCTCTCGGCGGCCGTAGTGAAATCGATATTCTCGGCGGCCACGGTTCCATAATTCGTCAATCGGTACGGTTGCTTGAAGGTATTCTCAACTCCGGAGGCCAACTCCACCGGACGTTGATTCTTATTCATCAGGTAAGTACTCGTTCCGATCGCGGCACCAGAACTAATGGCTGCTATCAGAGCAACACCAAGCACATTCTTCCAGATATTTTTCATACTTTTCTTATTTAATTAAACACTTAAATTTAACAGTTTCTTTACGGCAAAGAAAACTCAAAAATTGTGCGGATATTCCATTTCCATCGTATTTTTTATCACTTTTAACGAGGCATCACAGGGGCTTAACCGCACTTAACAGTACTGTGTATTGCAAAGTACCTTTTTAACAATTAAACAGCAGACGAATTGACAGTTGACATGCGATAACTGACAGTCGGCAATCGATAAATGACAGTCGGTTACTGGCAATCTAGAATCCCTGTTCGTATAAAAAACACCTAGGAGACAGAATATGTTTACGGCTGAAAAAGAAAATGTTATCCTATCTCTCCTATGCGTCTCCAAAATAATTGTCAACCGCCGACCGCCAACTGTCAACTAAAATACCTATCTTTGTCCTATCGCAGTCTGCCGGTCTGTCGCTCACCTTCGGGTGTGAGGAAAGTCCGGGCAACACAGAGCACCATACTTCTTAACGGGAAGCTGTCCGTGAGGGTAGAGTAACGTAACAGAGAATAACCGCCGGACTCGTCCGGTAAGGGTGAAAAGGTGAGGTAAGAGCTCACCGGGTCCCGTAGCGATACGGGATGCCGTACGTCTTATGGGTTGTAAGGTCATGTATACCGGCGCATGTAGGATGGCTCGTCCGATGCCGGGGGGTAGACCGCTAAAGCTTACCGGCGACGGTAAGACAAGATAAATGGCAGGCGCCTCTTTCCAAAGAGGTACAGGACCCGGCTTATAGGCAGACTGCTTTTTTTATTTTCCAATTAAATCATGTGCCGATATGCCCAAAAACAAGCCACGGGAAGAAAAGAAACCTATTGGAGAACGGATCAGCGCATTATTAGCACGAACCATCCGTTTCGTTACCTACGACATTTGGCGGATTACCGAGAATGAAGTTAGTGGGCTGAAGGAGATTTATATCAATATCATCAAGACGGTCATACTCGCCGTGCGGGGTTTCCAGAGCGAGAACCTGCAAACCAAGGCGTCGGCGCTTACCTACAGTACCTTGTTATCTATCGTACCTTTGCTGGCCGTATTATTAGGTATAGCTAAGGGCTTCGGTTTCCAAGGGACGGTACGGCAGGAGTTGTTCGATTATTTCCCCGGGCACGAGATGGAGCTGAACAAGGCGTTCGAGTTCGTGGAGAGCTATCTGGCGCAGGCGCAGGGGGGAGTGATCATCGGGGTCGGTTTGATTTTGTTGTTTTATACGGTGATCAACTTGATCTCGTCCGTAGAGGATACGTTCAACGATATCTGGCAGATCCAGAAATCCCGGCCGTGGTACCGGAAGATATCCGATTATCTGGCCTTATTCCTCGTGCTGCCGGTGCTGATGACGGCATCCAGCGGTTTATCCATCTTCATGTCTACTTTGCAGAACTCGTTCTTGGGGCAATACTTATTTTTTACGCCGCTCATGGAGTTGTTCTTGCATATAGCGCCCTATATTATCACGACATTGGCTTTCACGGGGCTGTACGTCTCCCTGCCGAATACGAAAGTGAGGTTCGTGAACGGGTTGGTGGCAGGCTTTATCGCTGGTTGCGCCTTCCAGTTGTTCCAATTTATTTATATCAGCGGGCAGATTTGGGTGAGCAAGTACAACGCTATTTACGGTAGTTTCGCCGCACTGCCTTTGTTGTTGCTCTGGTTGCAGCTTTCTTGGTTGATTTGCTTGTTTGGCGCAGAGCTGTCGTACGCCTCCCAGAACGTGAAGAAATTCAGCTTTGAGAGGGACAGCAAAAGTATCAGCCGCCGGTACAAGGATTTCCTGACCCTACTGATCGCCTCGCTGATCATCAAACGATTCGTGAAAGGCGAGAAACCCTATACGGCCGACGAGCTATCCGACGCTTACCGCATCCCTATCCGCATAACGACACAGATCTTATACCTGCTCACGGAGTTGAACATCATCATCGAGGTGAATTACGGGAATGACGACCGTGTGGCATACTACCAGCCGGCGATCGATGTCAATAAGATCACGGTCAGCTACCTGCTGACCCGCATGGACGAGTATGGTTCCGAGAACTTCAAGATTGACACGAGCAAGCTTTTCAGCAAGGAATGGAAAGCCCTGCTGAAGACACGTGAGGATATGATAAAGGCAAACGACAATATCCTGCTGAAAGACCTATAGGGAATTGAAAATTGAGAATTGAGAATTGAAAATTAATACAGGAAATAGGGATTTGACGAGTGGGGCGGTATGGAAGGTGATCCTGCGTTTCGCTTTCCCTTTGCTGATCGGCAATCTGCTGCAACAACTTTATAACGTGACCGACAGCGTCATTGTCGGGCAGTTTCTAGGGAAAGAGTCGTTGGCGGCGGTATCGGCTTCCTTCTTCATCTATTACTTTATTATCTCGCTGGTGATCGGTATCGGGAGCGGTACGTCGGGGGTGATCTCGCAGTTTTTCGGGGCGAAGGAGTTCGATAAGGTGCAAAAAGCCTTCTCATCTTTCTTTATCTTCATGTTGGTCGCAGGGGTATTGCTGTCCATAGCGGGGATTATTTTTGCCGAGCCGATGTTCAGGCTGACGAACACGCCGGAGGACGTGATCCCGCAGGCGGTCGCTTATTTCAGGATTTATGTAGGGGGTACGTTCTTGTTCGTCCCTTTCAATAGCATTATCTCCATATTGCGGGGTGTCGGGGAGTCCGTGCGCCCCATGCTGTTTATCCTGCTTACCACGATCTTGAATATCGCCTTGGATTTACTCTTCATTGTCGTTTTCAAATGGGGGATCGAAGGGGCGGCACGGGCTACGGTGATCGCCCAAGGGATCGGCATGTGCGTGGCCCTAGGCTACGTGAACAACACCCATCCCCTGCTCTCTATCAAGAAACAGGATTTATTGTTCGATATGGGACTGTTCAAGGAAGGGCTCCGCATCGGGCTTCCCTCCAGCGTACAGCAATGTGCCATCTCGCTCGGATTGATTGCCTTGCTGGGGATCGTGAACAGTTTCGGCACGGATACGCTCACCGCTTACGGGGCAGCGGGAAAGATCGACACGATCATCATCCAAGCGGTATTGACCCTCTCTGGGGCGCTAGCTGCTTTCTGCGGGCAAAACATCGGAGCTGGGCACTTGGACCGGGTACGTGACGGGGTACGATTCGCCATGCTTGTCAACCTATTGCTGGGTCTAGCAACCTTCACGGCCATCTATTTCTTCGGGGATAAGATGATGCTGGCTTTCACCAAGGACCCGGAGGTGATCCGGATTGGCAAGGAATATTTATTGATCATGGGAGGATTCTTTGTCGTGCACGGCGGCTTGAACGTCTTCAACGGGGCATTACGGGGAGCTGGCGATACCCTGTTCCCAATGGCAGTAAGCATCACTTGTCTTTGGCTGATACGCATTCCCCTCGCCTATTGGTTTAGCTCTATCTGGGGACGGAGCGGTATCTGGTGGGCCATCGGCGCCAGCCTTTGCATCGGGCTTACAATCACCTATATCTATTATAAATTGGGATTCTGGAAGAACAAAGGGCCTTTACGGAAGAAATAAGCATAGCTTATTATTCGTTTCCATCGGGGTCGCATCGCCCGATCGCTTGATTGAATAGAGAAAAAGTCCTCAAGTCAATGACTTGAAGACTTTTTAGTTGCGGAGGCAAGACTCGAACTTACGACCTTTGGGTTATGAGCCCAACGAGCTACCACTGCTCCACTCCGCGATATAGTCGCTATCATTTCCTGATTGCGAGTGCAAAGGTATATATTACATTCCAAACTTCCAAACATTTTCAAGAAATATTTTCAATTTGTTTGCGTACGCCCTTCGCTATCGGGCAGTGAAGCCTTGTTTAGCAGCAATTTGACACTAGAAATTCTCGATCGTATCAAAACCGAATGGTTCATATAAATGCAGACGGTTTCTCAACGATTGTATCTCCGCCTGCAAATTCCGCATCCGGTTCAGCATATGATGAATGGCCTCGATTCCCTCGATGTTAATAGACAAGTCGTAATACATACGTGTGTATTGTTCCAGATCACGGAGCTGGGAAGAAAAGAGATACCTCTCTCCATCCGTGATATTAATGTCTATCAAACCTCCCTCTTCCAGCAAAATGATGAACGAAGGGTCTATATGGCATTTCTGGCAGTATTCACTGACAATAACTAAATCTGTTTGCATAATACACCTGTTTTTAATTTAGACTTTGTATTTCCCGGAACAATTCCTTCTGTTTCTCCGTCAAGTTGGTCGGCACCTCGATCGAGTACGTGACGATCAAGTCACCAAACTGCCCCTCCTTCTTGTAAACAGGGAATCCCTTACCTTTCAACCGGACTTTCGTATTGTTTTGCGTGCCCGTTTTTACTTTCAGTTTCACCTTGCTATCCAAGGTATCGATAATCTGCTCGCCACCCAAGACCGCCGTATAGAGGTTCAAGGGGACAGTCAGGTACAGATCGTCTCCCACCCGTTTGAAACGGCTGTCGTCCGGGATAATGAACGTGATGTACAAATCACCGGCAGGGCCTCCATTCATGCCCGGCCCGCCTTGGCCTTTCAGCTTAATGGTTTGCCCGTTGGCTACGCCGGCGGGAACCGTGATACGCAGGTTCTTGCCGTTCACGGTGATCACCTGCTTATGTGTCTTGGCCGCATCCATCAAGGATAAGTGCAATTCGGCCGTGTAATCCTGTCCACGGAACCCATGATTAGAACGGCCACCGCCACCCCGGCGGGAACCAAACATAGACTCAAAGAAATCCGAGAACTCTCCATCATCGCCGGAGGAAGACCAATACGTACCTCCACCGTTCGAGAAGCCGCCGCCAAAGCCGCCACCTTGCTGGCCGTACTGCTTCCGTTGAGCCTCGAACTCATCCGCATGTTTCCAATTCTCCCCGTACTGGTCGTATTTCTTACGCTTTTCCGGATCGCTAAGCACCTCGTTCGCCTCATTGATCTCCTGAAACTTACGATGGGCGTCGGGATCGTTCGGATTCAAGTCAGGATGATATTGCCGAGCCAACTTCTTATAGGCTTTCTTGATATCATCCTGAGAAGCGTCCTTGTTCACCCCCAAAATCTTGTAATAATCGATATAGGCCATAATCTGATATGTTTAGTCTATTTTTCTCATATAATTATATAACAATAAACATACCAAGGATAGTTTTGGTTAGTGAAAATTTACTTAAAACGTTTTTAATCGTACACGCACGGAATTAAGATTGTCTGTAGATAGAAAAGGCTCTAGCCGGGATCATCAGATACCGCTAAAGCCTTTTATGGATAGGAAATTCTTCGAACCTTATTTAAACTGCATCATCTTGCTGATATACTTCCCGACAATATCGAACTCTAGGTTCACTACCGTACCTTTCTCGATCTGGCAAAAGTTCGTGTTATCGTGCGTATAAGGGATGATAGCGACTTGGAAACTGTTTTGCTGGGAGTTGCATACCGTCAGGCTGACGCCGTTCACGCAAACGGAGCCTTTCTCCACGGTCATATACCCCCGCCGGGCCATCTCCTTATCAAAAGCGTACTCGAACGTATAGTACCAGCTGCCGTCCGCCTCCTTCACCTCCGCACAAACGGCGGTCTGGTCCACGTGCCCCTGTACGATATGCCCGTCCAGACGGCCGTTCATCAACATGCTACGCTCCAAGTTCACCTTATCGCCCACTTTCAGGTTCCCGAGGTTCGAACGTTCCAAGGTCTCCTTGATAGCGGTAACCGTATACGTATCTTCCGTCATGCTTACCACCGTAAGGCAAACGCCGTTGTGAGCCACGCTCTGATCTATTTTCAGCTCATTCACGAATGAGCACTTCATCGTCAGATGAAGGTTTCCTTTATCGGATTGGAGGGCTACTACCTGAGCCGCTTCTTCTACAATACCTGAGAACATAATCAAATTGTTTTTAGTTTGTACTCCCAAAACTGTTATTTATTCATGGGCAAAGATAACGCCTTTAAGGTAATAAGCCCGATAAAAAGGATGTTATTAAATGTTTTTATCACGGTAGAAACCGCACTTATTTATCGTCCAAGGAGATCAAATCGTATCGTTGGCTTCCCATACCCAACGCTTCCGCATCCTCGACGATATGAAAGCCTAAAAACGAAATGGGGGTTATTCACACGGCTCCGTATCTCGTATATCATTCTAAACCATCCCTAAACATTCCTTAAAGCCACTTGTTTCATAAATAGATTATCCTAATAATATAGATCTTATGAAATCAAAGAATTTAACACTGGCCTCTCTTTTCGCCGGCTTGCTCATGTTCATGAACCCTATGGGAAGCGAGGCGTGTACAAGGGCCGTTTACCTCGGGCCGGACAATATGGTCGTAACCGGACGTACCATGGATTGGAAAGAGGACCCGCAATCCAACCTTTACCTCTTCCCCCGGGGCGTGCAAAGAAGGGGGGCGATATCCGATAATACCATCCAATGGACCTCGAAATACGGAAGCGTGGTGACCGCCGGGTATGATATCGGTACGTGCGACGGCATGAACGAGAAGGGACTTGTAGCCAACCTATTGTTCCTCACCGAGTCATCTTATTTCCGACCGGACGATAACCGCCCGGTTATGGGGCTTAGCATCTGGACGCAGTATGTACTCGATAATTTCGCCACGGTAGATGAGGCGGTTGCCGAGTTAAGCAAGGAGGTCTTCCGCATCGACGATCCGGATCTCCCGAACGGGGCGAAATCGACCTTGCATCTCTCGATCTCGGACGCTTCAGGAAATAGCGCTATCTTCGAATACCTGAACGGGAACTTGGTTATCCACGAGGGACGGGAATGCCAAGTCATGACGAATTCCCCTACATACGATAAGCAACTAACCTTAAACGATTACTGGCAACAGATAGGCGGCTTGGTCATGTTGCCGGGTACGAACCGAGCTTCCGATCGTTTCGTGCGTGCCTCTTTCTATATCCACGCCATCCCGCAGACAAGTAATTTCCGGGAAGCGGTAGCCGGGGTATTCAGCGTAATGCGTAACGTATCGGTACCTCTGGGAATCACGACCCCGAATCAACCGAATATCTCCTCTACCCGCTGGCGTACGGTAGCCGACCAGAAGAATAAGGTATATTACTTCGAGTCTACTTTAAGCCCGGATATCTTTTGGGTAGATTTCAAGAGCTTGGACTTCAAGGCAGGTACACCTATCAAGAAACTAACGCTCACAGACGGCGAGATTTACGCCGGAAACACCACCAAAGATTTCAAGGACAGCAAACCGTTACCGTTCTTGTTCGGGATCTGAAGGGCCGATATCAACATCCCTGCCGGATGCTGTCCACGGGATTCGTGCTGGCAGCCCGGTAGTTCTGGATCGTAACCGTGAGCAACGTGATGATCGCAATGGCAAGGAAAGCCAAGAGGAAAATCCACCAATGGAGCGGAGCCTTCAAGGCGAAATTCTCTTGCCAGCGCTCAATGCCGTACCAAGCGATCGGCGAGGCGATCACGAAACAGATCATGACGATCCATAGATACGATAGGTTATGCTTCCGCAACAAGTCCATCACGGTAGCGCCAAATACCTTCCGGATACCGATCTCTTTCCGTTTATATTCGCTCTCAAACAAGACAACACCAAATACGCCTACCAAAGACACAAATACGGCAATCAAGCTGAAGAACAAGATTTGTTTGCCAAGTAGCAGCTCTTTCTGGTACAAGTTCTCTTGGATATTGTTGAACAAATGGATATCGAGAGGATAATCAGGATCTAGTTCCCGCAAGGAGCTCTCTATGTCTAGCGAGAGTTGACGGTAGTCCGTCCCCGGGCGAACAAGGATCATCAGGTTCGTCAAGGTCCCAGCCATAATATCTTTTCCGACAAAGATGGCGAACGGCTCCAGCTTATCCCGGAACGAGTTATATTTCAGGTCAGGCACGAAACCGGCGATCTTCTCCCTACGATGTAAATCTCCCCAGTCCAACCGGATTGGATCTCCCGCTTTCAGCCCATAGGTCCGTTTCGCTTCCTCATTGAACAAATAAGTGCCATCGCTCAACTGGTCTTCCGGCAGGAATCCCCGCCCCTCCAGAATAGGAAGGGCCAATACCCGCTCAATCTCCGGGTCAGCCTGCACCACCTTGAATTGGATATCCTCATCCACGTAGGTACGTCCCCAGCCGGAGTAATTATCCTCAGCGCCAAGCACTCTTGAGGTAAACGACAAGGCCTCGACAGAGGAGAGTTGCCCCAACCGCTGACGCACGCTCTCCGGTTGCCTGCTCAGATTACGGTTTAGCTTTACGGTGACAATCCGCTCGCTATCGAATCCAAGCGGCGTATGAAGCATATTGTAATTCTGCCACGTGATAAACAAAGCCGCTATAACCAAAATAAAAGAGGCCACGAACTGAAATCCTACTAACACATTGCGGAACGAGCGCCCCTTGGGAGATAAGCCAAAATTTCCTTTCAGCACCAGTGCCGGAGAGAAAGAGGTGATATACCAAGCCGGCCAGCAACCAGCGATAAGTCCGATCAGCAACACAAAGCCTCCACAGGCGATCAACAAGGGCATCTGCCCCTCCAAGGAAATGCCTCCACTGACCAAATCCACAAACCCGGTCTTCGACAACAGGCGAACCAGCAGCAAAGCGATCAGGTAAGACAACAGGCACATTCCCACCGCCTCCGAGGCCACGGCCATCCGGAGCGCCGATACCGGACTCCCTAATACCTTCCTCGTATTGATACCCCGCAGACGGACCGGTACCAAAGCGTTGCTAAAGTTCATAAAATTAATGACCGCTATCAATACGATCAAGATAGCGATAGCGGATAACGCCTGAAGCTGGGCATAGCTCCCCTTTTGCTTCTGTGAATCGTAGCTCGTGTCCGTCTTAAAATAGATATCCGGCAGAGCGGTTAAACGCAATTGTCTCGTTTTCCAATTCCATCCGTCATGACGGAAATTTTTCTTGAAACCGGCCAAGACATCCGGAGCGGAGGCCGGATCATCCAGACGGAGATAACACTCAAAATTGTTTTGCATCCAAGCGCCTGCTCCTTCCTTGTCCGATATGCGCCGATAGACCGCATTACTGACGATCGAGTTGGAGGGAAAGTCCCGGTAGACACCTCCTACCTCGGACGTCCACCCCTCTCCGGTCAAGACTTGCCCGACCGCCGGATGATTGCCGAAGAAACGATGAGCCATACTTGCCGGTATCAATACCCGGCCCTTCTCCTCCAACGCCGCCGCTTCACCTTCCACCATATCAAAGTTGAAAACACGGGCATAGGAGGGATAGCAGGCATAGAGCTCCTCATGGAAAGTCATCCGCTCACCATCCCGATCCACCGTGATATACTTCTTATCGCCCCACCGATTGATTAGCGCCCCCTCCTCAATATGTGGAGAGGAGGCCAAGAACCGATCGATAAGCGGGCGGTTCAATACGACTTGCGCCCCTTTATTATTGTGAACGATCTCCAAGCGATACAACCGGTCGGCATGCTTATGGAAACGATCGTATCCCCACTCGTAACGAATTTGCATGAACAAGATCAAGAAAGCCGTGAAAGCCACAGATAATCCTGCTACATTCAAGAAACTAGCCATTTTAAAACGACTGATCACAAAAACGAAATTTCGTACGATTGAGTTCATGATATTTCCTTTTAAAAGTTACTAAAGCCTATGCCTAAAGCTATCCACCGGATTCGATGTGGCAGCCCGGTAGCTCTGGAAAAAGACAGAGACAAACGAGATCACGAGGCAGAATAAGCCGGCAGCGATAAATATCAGCGGGCTTAAACCGATACGATACGAATAGTCGGACAGCCAATCTTTCATAAAGTACATAATAATAGGTATGGCGATCACGAAAGCGATCAGCACATAGTTCAAGAACGTGAATACGAGCTTAACCAATATCTGCCGGTTGCTGGAACCAAATACCTTTCGTACGGATACTTCTTGCAAACGCTGTTGGATAAAATAAGTGGACATCGCCAATAAGCCTAGCAAAGAAATAAGGATGGCTATTATCGAGAATACGATTACGATCTTTGCCAAACGGATTTGCGAGTCGAATGAGTTTTGTAAACTCTCATCCATGAAGAAAGCCTCAAACTCAAGTCCGGTCACTTTCTCATATACTTTACCGATAGCCTCCTTTGCGGCGAAAGGATCACCTTGTGTCTCGATCAAAATCATCCAAGGAGCTTCATTATCTTTCAAGAAACGGAACATGACAGGGTTCATCCCTGTCGTCACATTTCCAAAGCAATAGAAATCCCGGACGATACCCGCTATCGCTATCGGCCTTTCGTGCCTATCCAACATAAAAGAGGTCGCATCCTCCGATAAGTTCATCTCACGCATCGCTTGCTCGTTTAGGAACCAGCCCTCTGTCGTTAAATGGTTATCACGCAAAATCTCCAATCCCAGCATATCGTAACAATCCTTATCCATAACGAATTGCTGAAAAGATATATTTTGCCCCTGATAAGTAGAAGTCCAATTATTACTACCGAATAAAGGCAATCCTTGAGTCTTCCCGACCCTATCTACGCATGACAAACCTTTCAACTCACCGACAAAAGCGGATAACTGCCTTTCATCCACCGATCGCATAGCCAATAAATTCTTCGTTTTATATCCGACAGGAGCGTTGATCATATGAACAATCTGGCTAACCATCACGATAGAGGCTGCGATCATCGTGATCGTGATCACATTCTGGAATACGATAAAGAACTTACTGAATACCATTTTCGTCTTAGCCCGGAACGTACCCCTTACCACCTCGATCGGTTTAGAAGAAGAAATAATGATAGCAGGCAGTAAGCCGGATAAAACTCCCACGACAACCGTTAATGAAACCAAAGCCAATAGCCAGACAGGTCTACCCAATACATTCATATCGACACGTGTCTGCAATAAATCATTGACAAACGGCACGACTGCCAAGGCAAGGAGAACCCCGATAACCAAAGAAATAAACGTAAGCAAAGTAGACTCCAGCATCAAGCGCATGAATAACTCGCCCCGTGAAGATCCCAAAAGGCGCCGGGTAGCCATCTCCTTCGCCCTGAAACCCGCTTGGGCAACCGTCAAGTTTATATAATTAATGACCGCGAAAATCAAGATAAGGAAACCTACAGACATCAGCACGATCACGAAACGCCAATCTCCCTTTCGCAAAGAAGAGTAAGAAGCGGCTTTCGCAAAATACTGCTCACTAAGCGGCAATATGCGTACCTCCTTTGCCGTCCCATATTGATACGGCCAATAAAACTCCTTGAACCAATGGGCCATATCCTCCGCACGAGAAGGGAAATCACTACCCTCACGCACCAAGACAAAAGCCGATGTACTTCCGGCATTCCCCAACTGATCCGGGGCTAAGCTGGGGTTAAAACAGCTAACCTGCTCCCAACGCACGATCACATCGGCTTCGGGAATAGAGGAATGAAGTAAATCCTCCACCACCCCGTTTATAGTAGCCGATATGGTATCGCCCACCACCAACTGCCGTCCCATCGGATCATCCGTTCCGAACATCTTACGGGCGAACGAAGAGGAGACCACCGCATAGTTCCCGGCGGCCAACGCTTGCTCACGAGTGCCTTGTAGCAACCGGAAATCAAAGAAATCGAAGAACGTAGAGTCTGCGAACATCACGTTTGCCTTCAGTTTCCGATCACCGGAAACTACAACTATATCACTCGAATTACCCGCCACTACCGGACAAACTTTCTCTACCTCCGGATAGCGTTCCTTTATCTTATAAGGAATGGCGGCTCCGGTGGCCATCCAATTCTCATTCCCGACCAGATAGATACGATCCGCCTTGGTATGGAATTTATCTGTAGACATCTCCTGTACCGTATAGACCGCTATCAATAACACAAACATCAACGATACAGACAGACCAAACACGTCTATCAGCGTATAAGCCTTATTCCTTCCAAGGAACTTTAAAAAGGACTTAAAGTTCAATAAATTATTCATGAATTATCAATTTTCTATTATCTATTTTCAATCACTCAGATTTTAAGCAATTCACCGGATTATCATTAGCCGTCTTGCGGGCATCCAGACAAACCACGGAATATATAATCAATAATACACATACGCCGCAACCCAAGAATATGTACCATGACAAAGGAACCTTCTCCGTGAATTGCTCTTGCCACTTTTGCAAGACAAAGTATGCTATACCACCGCCTAATATGACCGCATAGATACAGATATATCCGATATCCTTTATGAACAACCTCAATATATCCCATAAGGTAGCCCCATTCACCCGGCGAACCGCTATCTCCTTACGACGACGGCTCACCTCATCATTCGTATAGCCAATAAGTCCTATCAACGTAACAAGAAGCGTGACCAAACCTCCGATCATCACGGAATCACGGAATTGACGGGAGTCCTTATATAGATCCATGATCTCGGAACGGAAAGAGATAGCGTTCAGTTCACGATCCGGAAATGTCTCGGATATCTTCTGCTGTAAACGAGCCATACTATCGTTGTTCAGCTCATGGAACTTCACCTGCAAGGTATACATGGGCTTATGCGCATAGAATAATACGGAAGGCCGCATATCTTGGTTCGAGATTCCTCCCAGACGGATATTCTCATAAACACCGCAAATCGTGAATGGCTCCTCATTCCATTTGCTATGTTCGGTGACGCAGATATCCTTCCCGATCACATCATCCGTCCAGCCCGCTACCAATTTCATTTTCTCCACGAAACGGCGGTCTACCATCACCTCTCTTGAATTGGTCACATTTTCCGTGAACGAGCGGCCTTGGATCACGGGAATCTCCATCATGTCCAAATATCCGTTACCTACCCAATAGAGATCGGCGATATTAAAAAGCTCTTGAGTCTCACCCGGTAAAAGAATATTATTACCGGAAGCATGCTCGAAAGGCAATTGATAGACGGTGGTAGCCGCAACGACCCCCGGAAGCCGCATCACCTCATCCAGAATCTTGGCACGAGAGGTAGAGTCCACGCCAGCTAACCCGCAGTAGGCAAGGTTCTCATAGGCATATCCCGGACGATCGTTCACCATAAACGTATATTGACGGGCAACGAAAACAAGCATCGTCACCAAAAAGCCCGTGGCTACAAACTGGACAAGCAACAAGGCTTTCTTCCAGATACGCTTATTCTCCCGGTAATTACGGAAAGCGGAGGCCACCGGAATCCGAGCGTATAATGATCCCGGCATAAAACCAGATACGAAAAACACCAAGATACATATCCCTAGCAAGACCAAGCTACCATTAGACAAGAGCAAAGAATCTAACGAAGTCGCCAACAACTCCTCTACCGTACCTCTAAACGCAAGGATCAACAATAAGGCCAAGATCAGTGAAAGCACTATATGTACCAACGCCTCACCAAACATCATACCATGAATATTATTCTCGCTTGCCCCATAACATTTATGGACAGCCACCTCCTTCGAACGATTTACGATAGAGGATATCACGATCAAGATATAGTTCATCACCGCCGTGAAGATCAAAGCGAAGGCCAGTAAGGAAAGTATCCATGTCATTCGCTTGACTTGCGGCAACTCCTTGTGTAAGCCATCCAGCTCATGAAACGAGAAACCAATGTTAAACCCTGTCTTTTGCTGTTCCTCCGGAGGGAAATAAGAATTCACGAACGTATGCACCTGTTCCTCCAAAGCTAAAGGATTCACCCCCTTGTGCAATTTCACGTAGCTTATGTAACGATCATTTCCCAACATATTAGTAGGCGAACCCTCCCACATGAACCGACCCGCCGAAGCCATAGAAACAATCACATCGTAACGGGAATGAGAATTTTCCGGAACTTCCTCAAAAACGCCACCAATAGTCATAGTACGTCCCGGCGAACTGTCTACCGTGAAGTTTTTCCCGATAACATCGCCCCCGATATTTTTCGCTATACGACTTGATACCAACACGTACATCGGGGTGGAAAGAACCTCTTTCGCATTTCCGATCAGCATAGGACGAGGAAGAATATCAAAGAAACAACTATCCGCTATGATACAACGACCGGAGTATTTCATCTTGGTGTCGGTCATCGTAAAGGTCCAGTCTCCAAAACTCGTGTATCGGGTGACGGTCTCGATCTCGGGTATCTGTTGTTGCATCGTGGGAGCGATGCCACCGCTTGTTTGCGGATAATCCTTCAACTCCCCTCCATTTTGCTGGTATTTCGCCCAGACTTGATAGACCCGGTCTCTATCCGGATAAAAATCATCATACGATTGTTCGAAATAGACTTTAGCGATCAATACCAAACCTACCGCTAAGCCGATTCCCAACGATACGATTTTCATCACGTTATGCCGCCCTTTCTTAAAAATGGAACGAATGGCGATTAGTATGTTTTTCATATTATATCGATTTTATTCCAGCACCAGCACTTCATTATCCTTATAACTCTCATAACTGGACACAATCACCTTCTCACCGGCTTCCAGACCTTCAAGAACCTCATAATATTGCGGGTTCTGACGGCCGATCTTGATAGAACGCCTGTAAGCTTTCTTTCCATCCGGATCAAGAACAAATATCCAGCTTCCGCCCGTGCTCTGGAAGAAAGTTCCCTTCGGGATAATGATACTCTCGGTAGGTTGTCCCAGCTCCAAGTTGATATAGTAGGTCTGTCCACTACGGATATTATCCGGACGCTCACCCGTGAAAACGAAATCCGTACGGAACTTACCATCACGAACCTCGGGATAAACTTTGCGCACCGTTAAGTCGAAAGACGAGCCTTGACGCTCGAAAGCGGCGCTTAAGCCCGGTTTCACACGGTCTATGTAATGCTCGTCGATCATGGCCTCGATCTTATAATCGGAAAGGTCGTTAATCTGGCCGATCTTTTGTCCCGGATTGATACTTTGCCCCAATACGACATCCAACAGTCCCAACTCACCGTCGATCTGGGAACGGACATTCAAGTTTTCCTTACGCTCACGGATCAACAGGATATTCTTCCGCATGTTCGCCAAGCTGGCCTCCATCTCATCCATCTGGATCGTGCGGGAGATAGAGTCTTGGCGCAAGCGCTCGGTAATCAAGGCGTGCTTTTGAGAAGCTAACTCGAAGTCCTCCTTCGCTTTCAGATAATCCTCCTTGGCGATCAAGTTCTCTTTATACAACTGTTCTTGTTGGTTGAACGAGCGGCGGGCCCGGTTCATGTCCATATCGTATTGAAGTTTCTCCATCTGATTGGTCAGCTTATCCTGCTCCATGGTAACCTGCGTATTACGAAGGAAGTTCTGCTTCTCCGCCAACTCGGCCTCAGCGTTCAATATCTGCAAATCCAAATTTGAGTTACTCAGACGAACAATGATATCGCCTTTCTTCACTTGGGCGCCCTCTTCCACGACTTTCTCCTGTACGATACCGCCCTCCTCGGGGCTAAGCTGCACGACCGTGATAGGTTGCACCTGACCATCCATACGAAAGAAGTCATTGAATTGCTCACGGGTCACATTACCGATGCTAATCCCTCTCGCGTCCACTTTCAACGTAGAAGCATGATCACCAAAGATAATCCATCCCAACAAGATAACGAACAACACGCCACCCGCTACATAAGGAATATGCTTCTTCTGAAGACCTTTCTTTTTCTCTAATTGTATATCCATCGTATTCTATATTTTTTATTATCATCTAAATTCTATGTTCTCAATTCTTATTCATTGATAAGAGGCTTGCCCTTATAATAATCTACCAACTTGCTTTTCAATAAGTACATCAATCGCTTTTGAAGCAGATTGGCCTTGGACTCCAACAGCGTATTCGCGCTTGTCTGTACATCCAGCGTGCTCATCAGGCCTTCCTCGTACTTCCGTAGGGTAACACGATAAGCCAACTCATCCGATCTCACCTTCTTATCCATCTGTATGGCCTCTTTAGCGTATCCCTCACGATCCAAGACGGATTGCTCTACCGCTGTCTGCAACTGGCGAAAGACCTCTGTTCTTGTCTCCCGTGCGATCCGCATATTGTTACGGTAACGACGAGCGTTCGTTAATCTGCTCAAACCATCGAATAAGGGGAAACTAAGGCTAAAAGAGACATATTCACCACGGTTATTCTTAAACTGATCCTTGAAAACTTCCGGGGCATTATCAGACTTCAGGTTCTCGAAATAACTCGTAGAGATTCCGGCATTCAAATAAATACTCGGCAACAACTTTCCTTTATAAATACGATATTGGTATTTACTTTGCGTTAATTGATACTCGGCTTGCAAGGCGGTAGGGTTATTCCCGGACGCATAGGCGAAAATCTCCGCCACGTTCTCTACTTCCGGGACATAATTGATATCAGGTAATAAAGTATCCACCTCCAGTTCTAAATCAGATGGATAATTCATACATTCCCTCAAGGTAAGCAAGGCCGTATTGAAAAGATTCTGCTGGTGGGTCAATGTATAATCATCGGCCGCTACTTGAGCCTCGAATTGAGCTACATCCGCTTTCCCTTTCAAACCCAGCTCTTCTTGCCGGCGAGTCTTATATAAGGTACGGTTACTCTCCTCCAATTTCTCGGCCGCCATACGAATCGTTCCTTTATAATATACCACATCCATATAAGCCTGCATAGCTTTCATCGCTAAATCATCTTTCGCTTTCTGTATGTCATTAACTCCCATACGGCGATTGGATTTTGCCATCAACCATTGATTGATCAGCTGTCCGCCCGTAAAAATAGGAATAGAAGCGTCGAGGCCATAGTTATTATTAAACGTAGAAGTATTCTCATAGGTATTGGTCGCAGGGTCGATCGAACGGCCAAAACTATATTGCGCTCCGATCTTAGCCGATGCCGCCGGGAAAAAAGAAGCTACAGCGGCATTCCGTTCCGCCTTATACGTATCTGATGTATAAACTTGCTTTTTAACCGATGGGCTGTTTTCCACGGCATAGCGCATACATTCATCCAAAGTCCAAAGTTTCTCTTGGGCCACCGTCGCGGTAGCGAAACTGAGAGAAAGAACTGTTGTAAGTAATATTTGTTTCATTGCTCTATTATTTTCTACTTAAAATAATAGCAAAGAACGTGCCAAAACACATAAACGACTAAACAACAACCAGATAACAAAAAGCCATTCTTTTAGAACTGTCCAATATTTTGACAACGCTGTCTAATTGTTTGACACTATTCCCACTTTGACACGTAAGAGCGTCTCCTCTTCTCCATAAGCAAAAAACGCTCCGCTCCTATATGAATTCTTGCTCGATAGCCTATGAATTCTTATGCGCATACTGTATAATTCTACAAACCACGACGTGGTCTGTACAGATCAAGACGTGGAATATACAAATCACGACGTGGTCTATACATTCCACGGTGATAATTTGGAAATAGATCAAGTAATAAGTATATTTGTATATAGTAAGAAGAATGTTTTTAACTTGAAGATACGAACAATTATACCTAGTAGCAGTTATGGCAGAATATATCAAGCAAGAGATGTGCGACCTGAACGGGACGGGGGAAAAGCCGGTGTATTATCGGATGAAGATACAACGGAACATGGACATGGAGGATTTCGTGGAACGGATCACCTACCCCGGATCGGGCTTGAGCAGGGGTAGCGTAATACAGGTGATGACGACAGTAGCGGAACATCTGGCCTATTGCATGGCGGAAGGGCAGTCGGTCACGTTGGATGGCATCGGTACGTTCACGCCCCGCCTAGGCGTAGCGAAGGACAAGGAGATCGACTCGCTGGATGGTGACGAACCGAAGCGTAACGCACGTAGCATCGAGGTGAATGGTATCAACTACCGGGCCGACAAGGAACTGATACGGGAGACTAACCTGCGTTGCGATTTAAGACGGGGAGGTATCAGCCGTGTCCGGAAATCGCCCTTCACCGAAGAGGAACGCCGGACACGGGCATTGGATTACCTGGATGAACACCCATTCTTGCGCATACAAGACTACATGGCTGTCACCGGACTAAAACGTAGTAGCGCAAACCGTGAGCTACTACGCCTCAGTAGCGACCCGACGAGTGGAATCACCCTATCGGGTTATGGAAGCCACCGGGTGTATGTCCGCAGAAAAACAGAGGGCGATCACTAATCCACCCAATGATGCCCCGGGCCGGAGAAAATACATACATTTTACTCCGGCTTTTGACTAAGCATTTGTATTGTTTCAGTAAACTCCGCGACTATAGACTTCAAATTGGGATTATCGAGTCGAATAATAATCGCCGCATAATTCTGTATCCCATCCGCATCTCGGATGTCCGCAGACATGAAAGCGAAATCAGATTTACGCGGCGAGGAATGAAACCAAAACTCAAAAAGGCGATTGCGCATACTCTGCTTGCTATCTCCTGTCTCACAAATATACAACAGAGTTGTATTAGAACATTCAAAAAACTCATAGACTGGCATCAGCTCCAGCTGCGTGATTCCCATTCCTTTTAAATAGGGAATCTTCTCCCGAATGCCTGCAAAGGTTCCTGGGTGTCGGACCTTCGCCGACGGATCCATGGTGAACCCTCTCACATGCGTCGTGTACAGTATGCACTCTTCATAAGGAAGCTTCAGCGGTCGGTCACCTTTCCAGGAAAAATGTCCCGTCTCCGGCACACACCTTACCTCTTTGCCTTCCTCTGGTCTTTCTCCCCAGTGCTCTCTTCCTGTAAGCTGCACTGGATAAGGATCCTGTACAACTTTTCCGTCGATCTGGTAATTATATTCATATGTATCTGCTGGAAACTGACTGATGCGAACTGCACAGACATCTCCAAACCGCATCTCTTCTGTATA
>OGEG01000871.1_pt1 | contig 25843 bp, 27 predicted proteins | sample 1570621 | NCBI WGS metagenome assembly OGEG01 (sample SAMEA2582130, study PRJEB24529) | metagenome | biome: Human gut stool | place: China | collected 2011 | reverse complement strand
ATGTATTAATCGAATTATCCCTTCGTGTCCAGATCCTCCCGATGGTGAGGGAGATGAAAGCATTCGTGCCTGAGTTCAAGAGCCAGAATTCTCGGTTTGAGGAGTTGGATTGAGGACGGAATATTTCAAGGAGAAATGTTTGCGGTAAAAAGGACTTGATTATATTTACATACAATTAATTTGATATGCAAGCATCTATTTTGGATGAATAAACAAGAGAATATGGAAGCGACAGTATTTAATCCCGTGCAACAACATTTGTTGAAGTTTTTTGCTTTTGATGGCTCGGAGGAAAAGCTATTAGAGATGAAAGCGGTTTTGACGAAATATTTCTCGCAAAAATTGGACAAACGTTTGGATGAGTTATGGGATTCGAGAGGTCTCAATCAGGAGAAGCTTGACGAGCTGAGGACAATACACCTTCGTACAGATTTGAACGATGAGGAAAATCGTATTGGATACGAATAGTTTGATTCAAAGTCTTCCGAGTAGAAACCGATATCATTGAGTATGGCAGTCGTTTTTAGATGACGCAAATGAATTATGTGCATCTGAAAGATCCTTAATGAAAATGAAGAAATATTAGAGCGACTGACGGGAAAAGAGATGACTAAACTAACCTTAGATGTTATTTTGAACAATCTATATATCAGCTTCCTTACTCCTTATTATAAGTTTAATTTGATAAAATCAGATCCGAATGACAATAAATTCTTGAATTATGCTGTTATCGCAAATGCAAAGTTTATTATGACGGAGGATCGTCATTTTGTCGCCGACACTGTCTGGAAGAACAAACAATCTCAACTTAAAGCAATCAATACCATCTTGTCGTTATAGGATGACAATGTACCATGTCTTTGCTATTGCTGAATAGTTACATATAACCCCTTTATTGTGAAATAAAATTAAAAATATTTCATTTTAGGTTTTTGCAGGTTTAAAATGACTGTTTACGTTCGATATAAATTATATTATAAATGATTCAAATTACAGATAAAAGTAAATGCTGTGGCTGCAATGCCTGTGGTGATGTATGTACCCATAAGGCTATTACTTTCAAGACCGATATAGAGGGATTTTGGTATCCGGAAGTTGATAAAAATAAATGTACGGATTGTGGTCTTTGTGAAAAGGTCTGCCCCAATCTGCACTCTGAAGAGCTAAAGAAAAATGATTTAGAGATTCCTGCGTGCTATGCCGCCGTACATAAGAATATCGAGGTACGTTTCGACAGTACTTCCGGTGGAACATTCACGGCCCTCGCCGAATACGTTTACAAGCAAGGCGGCTACGTGGGTGGTGCGGTCTATAATGAAGACTGGTCAGTGTCTCAGTTCCTTTCAGCTGATAAGATCGACTTGCCTCGTTTGCGCTCTAGCAAATACCTTCAGAGCCGTTTCGATGGATTTTATATCGCTGTTCGTGAAGCCTTGAAGACTGGCAAGCCCGTGCTTGTTTGTGGAGGCCCATGTCAGATGGCAGCCCTACGCGGCTTCCTGCACAAAACTTATGACAACTTGATTTTGGTGGATTATATCTGTAGGGGTATAGCCTCGCCGTTGCTTTTTCGGAAGTACATAGAATATCTGGAAAATAAGCATCACTCAAAGGTTGTCTATTTTAAAGCTAAAAACAAGGAGCTAGGATGGCGTAAGCATACTTTTAAGATTCTCTTTGAAAATAGAGATGTCGAATATCAAACGTTGGAGAACAATCCGTGGCGTATTCTGAATTATGTCGTTCCTGAGGTATGTCGGCCGAGTTGCTTTGAATGCCCCTTCAAGGGTTTCCCCAGAGCTACAGATATCACCATTGGTGATTTATGGGCTGATAAAAAGTATATTCCTAAAGAGCTTGACAATGATTTGGGAACGTCCGTAGTCTTTGTGCATAGCAAAAAAGGCGCTGATTTGATACAGAATATTAAAACGCTGAAAAAGCAGGACTTCCCCCTAGATAAGGCCATATCAGGAAATAGCCTTTTAATGAAGCCATTGTGCCATTCTAGTCATGACAGGGATGCGTTCTATGCTACCCTCAATGAATCACTGGATGCCTGTATCAAGAAGTACCTGCCCCATTTTGGGAAGAAGGGGGTTAGCGTCAAGGAAAAGCTCAAGAACGTAGCCCGTTTCTTATTTAGCGTAAAAAAAGCCTCTGGATGGAGTCTTGGCACATGGGAAAAAAACTTTCGATATAACTTCTTTTGCGGCCAAGTAAAAGGAAATGTTTTGGAAGGAAAATTCTTCATCATAAATAAGTATTGCACTATAGTTCTAGAGTCTAAAGCACAACTGATATTGAATGCGCCCTTCTATTTCGGAAGTAAGCGTGTCAAAGGATCTCGCCTGGACAGCAGGCTCTTGATTGAGAACGGAGGGAGGATGGAGATTAAATATGAACCTTATAGTGTTGCGTATGGTGCCGACATTGAGGTGTTCAGGAACGCTACTTTGGAAATAGGAGGTGGTTTAGGTGCGAATATTGGCTTGACGATCATATGCGCTGACCATATTTCTATCGGACGGCATACCGGATGTGGACGTAATGTCACTATCCGCGATAACAACGGGGAACACTTTATATCTATTCGCGGCTATAAAATTTCCTCTCCCGTCACCATCAAAGAGCATGTATGGTTAACAGAAAGCTGTACGGTGATGCCTGGGGCGGTAATCGAACCAGGTGCCATAATCTCTGCTCGTTCGGTGGTTTCCGGTCACATACCTGCTTTCAGTATAGTGAAAGGCGATCCCGCCGTGGTGGTGGAGAAAAATATTCTTTGGAAGGCTTAGATAAAAAATACTTGATATATGGAATTAAAAGATTTTATTGGCAAATTTGTTTCCCAATTCGAAGAGGAAGATCCTGCTATTTTTGAAGCTGATTTGGATTTTCATGAACTGGATAGTTGGTCATCGCTGACAAGTCTGAGGGTCGTGGCGATGGGATATCAGGAATATGGGGTGGAATTAGATACTCAAGACGTGCGTAATGCCGATACAATAGAAGATCTTTTCAATATCGTAAAAGAAAGAAAGGCATGAAAACAATCATACCTGATGTCTCTATCCGCAGTATTGCAAGCTGGTTACCGAGTAATAAGATTCCCTTGTCTTCTTTCGCCGAGCAATATGGTGAAAAAGAGACAAGAGATGTTATCCGTACAACAGGAGTTGAATGGGTTTACAGAACCGATGCGAATCAGAAATCATCCGATTTGTGCTTCAACGCTGCCGAATATCTAATCAGTAAGGATAACATCGACAGAGAGAGCATAGACGGCTTGGTTGTATTGACTGTGACTCGTGATTGGGCGCTCCCTGATACTTCTGTCTATCTCCAGCATAAATTAGGATTGAAGAATGAGACCGTTTGCTTGGATATTAATTATGGTTGTACCGGTTATATCTATGGTTTGATGCAAGCAGCCATGTGGATACATAGTGGATTGTGTCAGAACGTTTTAGTTCTTGGAGGTGATATGCTGAAGAATTGTCTTGACCCTAAAGCTGTTGGTAGTATTGATGCGAGCGATATAGGTACTGCTTCACTGATTTCAAAAGGAACAACTGGCATGGCCTTCCATCTCTGTTCAGATGGTGCGAGATACGATCGGATCATGATGCCCCATGGTGGATATATATGCCAAGATGGAATGGGGGTTTTCTCATTTAGTATAGTGAACGGTCCTAAAAGCATTCGCGCTGTGATGGATTTGATGAAATGGGAGGATTCTGATGTGGATATATATGCGTTGCATCAATCCAGTCAGTTGATTATTAAGAATGTTAGAATGGCATTGAAGTCAAGTCAAGAGAAATTTCCAGTGAACATGAAGGACTTTGGTAACTCAAGTAGCTCCACTATCCCCAATTTGTTATGTGATCTTTATGGATTGAACAAGGCAAACCGTCCGAGGCATGCCGTTTTTTGTTCCTATGGCGCTGGCCTTACGTGTGGAAGTGTTGCTCTAGATCTTTCCAAAACTCATTTCTATGAACCGCTGAATAAACAGTGACCGATCCATTACTCGTAAGAATCGAAAAATATTTATTAGATAGTTATGATGAAGATTAATCTCATTGAGTACTTTGAGGAGAGCGTACAGCGATGTCCTCAAAAGACTGCGGTGATAGACCGTGACCGTACCATAACCTTTTCCGAACTTCGTGGAAAGGCTTTGGTGCTTGCCTCTGCCATCGGATGTATCAAGCGCCCCGCGGCTGTGTTCTTGAACAAGAGTATCGAGAGTGTGTATGCGGATTTGGCGATTATTTATTCTGGTAATTTTTATATGAATTTGGATGTGAGGTACCCTGCGGAACGTCTCAAGAACATCTTGGATTTGGTTTGCCCCGGTGTCATTATCACCAATAACCAATACATGAAAAGTATCGTCAGTGTCATTCCGTCCGATGTTCAAGTGATTAATTTAGACGGGATGGACTTTACACAACAGGTGGACGAATCCGCTATTTTCACCAATCTTGGGAAGTTGATTGACACCGACCCGTTGTGTATCATCAACACTTCCGGCTCTACGGGAACACCCAAGGGAGTGGTACTTAACCATAAGAGTTTCTTTGATTTTACCGAATGGGCGTTGGATACGTTCAAATTTGACGATAACGAACTGATGGGCTCCTTGTCACCATTGGTGTTTGATATCTACAGCTTCGAGTTGTGCATGCTGATGGCCAAGTCAAGTACCCTTGTTGTCATTCCCGAACACTTGTCGGCCTTCCCTGCTTCTATTCTGAAAATATTAGAGGAACACAAGGTTACTTTCTTGTTCTGGGTACCCACCATTATGGTGAACATAGCCAATATGGACTTACTTTCCTCCATTCAGTTGCCCGCATTAAAGACTGTATGGTTTGCAGGCGAGGTATTTCCTACCAAGCAGTTCAACTACTGGCGCAAGATGTTGCCTCAGACGACGTTTGCCAATCTGTATGGTCCTATCGAGATTACGCTTGATTGTACCTGTTTCATCGTCAACCGGGAAATTAAGGACGAGGAGTCTATTCCCATCGGATTCCCTTGCCGCAACACGGATATCCTTATTCTGGATGCGGACAACAAGCTGGTGACAGAAGCCGGCAAAGAAGGTGAACTCTGTGTACGTGGCCCTTCGTTGGCTATTGGCTATTACAACAATCCCGAAAAGACTGCGTCTGCCTTTGTGCAGAATCCTCTGAACCATGCTTATCCTGAAACAATCTATCGCACGGGCGATGTTGTGGTTATCAACGAGCGTGGTGAGATCGTTTTCAAAGGCAGAAAGGATACGCTGATTAAGCATATGGGCTATCGTACCGAGTTGGGCGAGATAGAGCACATCATCATCAACAAGCTCAAGCTGGTGAAGAACGGATGTGTGGTTTATAACTTCTCCAAGAAAGAGATCACCCTGTTCTATGAATCGCCAGAGGAGATCACTCCGGCAGAGTTTCGTAAACGTATAGGACAGGAGTTACCGAAATATATGCTGCCCACTGTGTATCATCATCTCGATGAGTTGCGACGTAATACGAACGGTAAGATTGACCGCCTGTTCTATAACAACCAAGTCAATGGATAAGATAGATTCACTTGATAAGATTAATGCCTTTGTGAGCGATATTCGTTCTTTGCGTAAGGGCTATCTGACCAATTTCTTCTTGGATAGGAAGAAGCACTCTCTATGGATAGAGAAAGGGGAACTCTTTTACGTATCCTTCTCTGACTGCTATTTTTTGCTCCATCTGACTAACTCGGTCAACAATCTGTTCTTCATTACCACAACCTCACAACAGTTGGCAGAAAACTTGAAAGCCTTTCTGCCAATATTTGCCGAGCAAATGGTCGTGGACATTGTAGGTGATGCAAAGATCGTGGATTTGAAAGATGTGTTTGTAGAGCAAGGCTTCAGCGTGTATGAGCAGCTCTACCGTATGAATCGTATCGGAACTCTAGAATTTAAAGAGATCGATACCCCCAATGTTTGCTTTGCGGAAGATGTCGATGCTCAAGTGGTGTTAGATATGCTTCACTCTTACTTTGATCCTTTGTCCGAACAGTTGCCCAGTTATGAGGAAATACTGTATTTTATATCGCGGAAGAGCGTTCTTGTATATAAGGAAGCAGGTAAGGTGTATGGATTCGTTATCTTTGAATTGAACGGGCAGACCTTATATCTGCGTTATTGGTTTGTCTTGCCCGAATACCGGGATTTAAAGATTGGTTCCCGATTGTTCAATGAATTTATGCGAGCTGGTCACGCCACCAAGCGTCAACTCTTTTGGGTGATAGCTAGTAATGAAAATGCCATTAAACGTTACCGTCATTACGGCTTTGAAGTAGAGAGACTTTATGATTATGTATTAATTAGAAATAAATAAGGGTATATAATTGCCAAGATTAAAGGAGAAAAAGATTATGAGAGAGAAAATTATTTCGATTTTGAGTGAGTTACGTCCCGAATTCGATTTCAGCGAGCCTGTAAACTTTATAGAGGAAGGTATGCTCGATTCCTTCGATATAGTGACGCTGGTCGATACTCTCGACACCGAATATGATATCGTCATTGATGGTATTGACATCATTCCCGAAAATTTTGACAGCCTGGATAGTATTGTGAGGCTGCTGCAGAAGAACGGGGTGAACGAATGATAATCGTGTGAATGCTATTTAAATAAAAGGGGCAGTCTGAAATGAGTCAGGAAGTATCTTCAACAAATAAGCGTATAGCAAAAAATACACTTTTTCTATATGTGCGTATGTTACTTGTCATGGGGGTAAGCATATTTACTTCCCGTGTGATACTTCAAACGCTTGGTGTAGAGGATTACGGTATTTATAATGCGGTAGGTGGAATTGTGGCCGTAATAGGAGTGCTTAACGGTGCCCTGTCTTCATCAACCAGTCGTTTTCTGGCTTACGAATTGGGAATGAAGGACGCAGAGATGCTGAAGAGAACTTTCTCGGTTTCATTGAATTTGCATATGGCTGTGGCTTTTATTGTCTTGCTGTTGGCTGAGACTATAGGCCTCTGGTTCTTTTACGAGAAAATGGTTATACCGGTGGAACGACTATCGGCTGCGTGGTGGGTCTATCAGTTTTCTATTGTTACGGTGATGGTTAACTTCACCCAAGTACCTTACAATGCTTCACTGATAGCCCATGAAAATATGTCTATTTATGCCTATGTGGGCTTATATGATGCGTTTTCGCGATTTGCTATCGCTTACCTCCTTTCCTTATCTCCCATGGATGACTTGGTGTTTTATGCTTTGTTGTTAATGCTGAATACTTTTTTGATTCAGTTTTTTTATAGGTTTTATACGTATCGGCGTTATCAGGAGTGCCGTTTCAGATGGATTACGGATAAGACTTTATATAAAAGGCAGCTGGCTTATTCAGGGTGGGAGATGTTTGGCGGATTGGCATCAATAAGCCAAGGGCAAGGTATTAATATCCTTCTCAACTTATTTTTCGGTCCCATGGTCAACGCGGCACGTGCGGTGGCTTATCAAATCCAAACGGCTGTCAACCATTTTGTGATTAATTTTCTTATGGCCACGAGGCCGCAGGTAATTAAAAGTTTTGCCGAACACAATTATGAGAGGATGTACTCACTTACGTTTAAGTCCGCACGTTATTCGTTCTTCTTGATGTTGGCATTAATCTTGCCCATCTGTTTTGAGTTGAGGTTCATATTAAACTTATGGCTGGGCAAAGCCACTCCTCCTGATACGTATGTATTCACTTTGATCATACTTTTACTCAGTCTTGCCGAGGTTTTCCGTGCGTCCATGATTATGGCCTTTCACGCTATCGGCAAGATGAAGCTGGGGAATTCGCTCAATGGAACCATAATGATATTGTCCTTGCCTATTAGTTATGCCATATTGAAAATGGGTGCTCCTGCCTATGCGGTGTTCATAGTTCTCGTCATCATTAATATAACTGTTATGATTGATGCTTATTTCATTGTCTATTCTTATGTACATTTCAACATACGTGAACTTTTAGTTGGCGCTGTTCTCCCATGTGTCTTAGTTGGTGCCTGTTCTGTAATTGTGCCTACGGCCATCGTATATTTGATGGAGGATGGATGGCAGAGGTTCATTATTCTATCCTTGCTTACAGAGGTCGTATTGATGATTCTTATCTTATACGTAGGAATAACACGTGCCGAAAGAAAAAAAATAGTCAGTTGGATTCAGACTAAGATGAGCAAGACTAAACAATGATCAGAGAATTTGTTAATACAGAAGATCTCATGAAACATTATATAAAGAACAAAATCAATACATTCATTAAGTCTTCTCATTGGTACAACGAGGTCCTTTTCAAAGATTGCGTGAAATTTTGGGAAATGAAAGAGGAGCCATTGGACGTTGTGAATCTAGGCAGCAGTTCCGGCGTATATGATTTCGATTACAGCGATATGGGATGTAAGGGAATGAACTGGGCTGTGGCGCCGCAGACGATGGTAGGCGACTTTTTGATACTCAAGCGATACCGCAAGTTTCTAAAGGATAATGCTATTGTGTTTTATCCGCTTTGTCCGTTTACGTCGATCAGTGGAGCGGTGGATTACATAGAAGACCGTTGCTATAGTTTTTTGGACTATCGAACGATTCCCGGTGGACACTATATCCGGAATAGTAAAATAAAGGGATATAAAAATAGCCCTATATCTATATACCCATTGGTGGAATTTATCCGTGACATTAAGACACGTATCCTTCCGCCCAAAGAAGTGATAATGGGAGATAGGCAACTGGAGCGTGATGCTGAGAATTGGATAAAGGGATGGACTATTCAGTTTAATATCAATAACTTGAATGATAAATTCGTAGAGAGTCATAGAACGGTATATGATAGGACTATATCTATGTTAAAGGATATGATTGAATATTGCAAAGAGGAGAAGTTAAGGTTGGTCCTGGTCATACCACCTATGCATAGATCTTTGTGCCGTAAATTTCCCTCTGTTGCCAAAGAGCAACTGATAGACTCTTTCATTACAGAAGCCAACGGGGGGGAGAAATGGTACTTCGACTGTATGGAAGAGCCTGGATTTTCGGATGACAAATCCTTGTTTCGCAACTGCTATTATCTTAACAAGAGAGGAGCCCTACTATTCACTAAGTACATAATGGATAAAATAGATAATAAGTAATTATGGGAATAAAGTCTTACATCGTGAATTTCTTGAAATTCCTTAAACATGGGGGAGTAAAATATGTCTCTGTAACATTTACCAATCCTGATGCGAGATATACCAATAAGAAAGTATTTATTTCTGGCGGTAGCGAGGGATTGGGCAGAGCTATGGCTAAGGCGTACTTGGCAGAGGGTGCTGAGGTTATAGTGACTGGAAGAAGTAAAGAAAAACTGTCAAACTTCCAGCTTTCCGAAAGTAATGCCAAGCTTCATACGTTGGTATGGGACGCCTTGGATTTTGACTCTTATAAGCAGAAGTTCGATGAAGCCGTTTCCATGATGGGTAGAATCGACATATTCGTGAACAATGTAGGAGGTGGTATGTCTAAGTATGAACCGTGGAATGCATATACCGCGGAAGTACTGGACAGGACATATGATATCAATACGAAAAGTATGTTTTTGATGTGCCAAATGGAAGGGCTGTATATGATTGACAATAAAATCAAGGGGAATATACTCAACATTACCTCTATCGCCGGCTACCAAAGACTTTTCGACCCTTATGCCGTGGCCAAGTGGGGCGCTCATAGCTTGACTGGTGGAATCGCAAGAAAACTTATTGCTTATGATATCGTGGTGAATGGTATTGCGCCTGGCACATGCCTGACCTCCAATCCTGCGTTGCCTCATAATAGGAACTTTGAAGACAACGCTTATTTCCAAGGACAGCCGAGTAAACGTTTTACTATGCCCGAGGAAATAGCTAAAACCGCTCTCTTTCTCACTAGTGGCGAAGCAAGGCAAATTGTTGGCTATATAATCCCTGTAGATGGGGGTGTCTTGATTTGAACGTACTGATTGGCTATTGGATATCCGTAAAGTGTATTAATTGAAAGAATGTGTTTTTGAATGTTCATATTCGTTGTTATGTATGATTAAAATCCAAGAACAATGGTGAGAGACTATTCTATTGATTCGGTAAAAGGTGTATGCTTATTGCATATGTTCGTCCTGCATATTTTTATAATATATGGTTTTTTTGATGCAAAAGGTGCCGCATCCGAATTCTATTTTAATGCCCTAAGTTTTTTTATGTCCTCTTTTTATTTTTTTAGCGGCTTTTTCTTCAAAAGCCCTGAGAATGGAAATGAGATGAAGTATATTAGGAGTAAGGTTAAGAAGTTTATCATACCGCTGATAACATGGTCTGTCATTTCTTTGCCCTTTGTTTATTGTAAGGATTATTCATTAACAGATATTAACATGGAGGGGGTGAAATGGCTTGAGCCTTTCACGTTCGTTCTTCCATTAGGATGTTTACGTTCAAATGATGCTTTGTGGTTTCTTTCGTCACTGTTTTTAGTGAATGTTATATTCTTCATAGTGAATAGAAGGCTTTCAGGCAAAAGGCTGTTTGTCTTTATTTTGCTTTGTTACCTATATTCTTTTGTTGATAGTAAAATACTCCCATGTGTTTTTAATAGTTCGAATGTTAGCTTGGGTATTGTCTATTTTTATGGGGGATATATGTTTCGTAAAGCTTCAATGAAATACTCTATATTTAGGGTTTGGTATTTTATATTGGCTTGTGTTCTCTACGTACTAATTATGACATTTGATCCACAGTATTTAATGTTTGTCTCGTTAGGGCAGGTAAGGGGATACTACATTTTGAATTTAGTATTCTCCATATCGGGAATTTATATATTATGGTTTGTTTTCAAGAAACTTCCACGCATATCATTATTCGTATATTTTGGTGAACACTCTATGTCGTTGTACGTATGGCACATGATACCGTTGCGTTTAGTCTTAGATCCATTGATAAAGTATTATTATCCAGAATGTCCGTTCATTCTGTATTTTATTACGATGCTCGTTACGATATGTTTAACTTCATGGTTTATAGATTATTGCCTTGTTAGAAAATACGGTATCCTGTTTGGCTACTAGTTTTACTGGTATACAATATTGTATTTGCCTTTTTTATTGGAAATAATGTAAGGTAAGGCTGGCTCCAATTTTTAATTTGGGCCTTATTATCTGAGATTGTATATGGATTTTATTTGTGTGTTAGGTTTTGATGTGATAGAGAAATAGGAACTTATTTATCTGTTCTTTGAAGAATAATGAAGAAGATAAATCGGTGAACTAATGAGAATAGGAATCATCACGTTCTGGTAAAAATATGATAATTACGGTCAGTAATTATAGTGCTTCCTCTTTTTAGGAACAACCGAGTAAATGCTTTTCAATGCCCGAGGAAATAGTGAAGACTACTCTATTTCTTATCAGTGGCTAAGCAAGACAGATAGTTTAAAACGATATTTATATGAAAAAGAAAATAGGAATAATAACATTACCATTAAATACAAATTATGGAGGTCTTATACAAGCATATGCTTTACAAACAGTAATAGAGAGATTAGGTTTTAGTGCTTGTGTGTTAGATACTCCAAGATACGTGTTGTGCTTAGATAATCATATGCTATATTTGAAGAGAATGATAAAAAAGATGTTTGGATACTATCATGGCGCAATATATAAAGAAAAAGAGTACTATAAATCTTATCCAATTGTAGCAAAAAACACAGAGAAGTTTATACAAAAATATATACACAGGGTAAAGATAAATGACTTCTCCTTTGTTGATATTGATGATTTTTATGGATTTGTTGTAGGTAGTGATCAAGTTTGGAGACCTTCTTATTTTCAGTATATAAAAGATGCTTATTTGAATTTTACGGGTGACTTTGAAGTTAAAAAAATTGCTTATGCCCCTTCATTGGGAGTAGATTATTGGGAATATTCAGAAGGCTTAACGGCAAAGTGTAAATCTCTTTTATGTAAGTTTGATGCAGTATCTGTTAGAGAAGATTCTGCAGTAGATTTATTCGAAAGGTATATGGATCGTACGGTTGAGCATGTTTTAGATCCAACAATGTTATTAAGCAGGGAAGATTATGTTAAATTATGTATGAATGTTAGAGGGTTAGAATCACATAAAGATTGTATATTATCCTATGTGCTAGATCCTGTTAATGAGTTAGATAGTATTATGGAAAAAGTAATGAAATTGACAGGAAAAGAGGTGTATAGTTTTAACCAGCAATCTGAAAATTATAAGATAAATCCTTCAAGGCGAGTTGCTTTACCTGTGGAGGCTTGGTTTAAGGCTTTTGATGATGCTAAGTTAGTTATTACGGATTCATTTCATGCTTGTGTCTTTTCTATCATTTTTCATAAACCTTTTATTGTGTTAATAAATAAACATAGGGGAATAGCTCGGATTGAATCTTTGTTACGATTGTTTAAACTGGAAAATCGAATCGTATGTAATGTTTCTAATTTAGTAAATATTGAAGATGGAGATTTTGATTGGAATAAAATAGATGAAATTATGAAGAAATGGCAAAATAAATCTATATCTTTTTTGATAAAAGCTTTAAATTGTTAATTTTATGATATATGTATTTGTAATATTAGGTTTGTTTTGGTTTATATATATATATGACTATAAAGGTTATCGTAAAGATAAATTATTGTGGTATAACATTATGATGATAATCTTTGTTGTTATAGCTGGCTTTAGATATAGACTAGGAATTGATACGGTAAATTATGAAGATGAGTTTTATAGAGAAACTTTATATTTCTCAGAATGGAATTTGTCTAATATCTTTTTAGAAGCTGATACAGATTCTGGTTATTTAATGTATACGTCTCTTATGAAGAGCTTGTTTGGTTCTTGGGAGGCCGCTCAGTTCTTGATTGCTTTATTTGTAAATGTTGTCGTTTTTAGATTCTTATATAAAAATACAATTTATCCATTTGTGGCAATATTATTATATTTTTGTTCTTTATATTATGATTTGAATTTTGAGACGCTTAGACAAGCTTTAGCTTTGACATTTTTTTTGTTAGGTTATAAATATTTGATGGAAAATAAATACCTTAAATATTATATATTTGTGATTTTATCTATATTGTTTCATAAAGTAGCATTGTTGACATTGTTCTTTCCTTTTGTTAAAACATTAAAAGTTAATGTTTATGCTGTTATATCTTTGATTTTTTTGTTTTATTTTATTGAAATTATAAATGATAGCTTTCCTGAAGTTGCTATGTTGTTTTCATTCTTGAAGATGGATTTGGTAGAAGAAAAACTATTAGGCTATGCGGGCTCAGAGATATTTGGTGGATTTGTAGATCGTTCTGTGTTGAATTTTATTAATATATTTATTGTTTCAATATTTCCTTATTTGGTTTTTGCTTGTATTGATAAAAGATGTAATTTGGAAATATCATCAAAAAATGATTTTTTATTATTTTTGTATTTGTTGGGGGTTGTACTTACAACTTCAGTGCCTATATTCTATAGATTATCTCAATTTTTTCTTATATTCCCTATTGTTTATATGACAAATGTATTTAGATCGTTTTTTAGAATTAAAAGTCAAGGGATAAAATGCTTGATGTTAATATGTTGCATCTTTTTTTTATATGCTCATGTTGGGCGATTTTTCAGATTGTCTCCTGATAGTGGAGAACGATTATTAGTTAGAGTATATCCTTATAGTAATGTATTTACTAAAGAGAAGGATGCAGAGAGAGAGAAAGTATATAATTTTTATTTTTCTAGATAATTGTTTTATCATGAAAGTTGTTTATTTTGCGCCGACTTCGACATTGTATGGAGATAATATTGCGTTATTGAATATTTTGCAAGTTTTAGCTCTTAAAAATGTGTGTTTTTTGATAATAACATCAAGAGAAGGTGAATTTACTCGTAAATTGAGAGAACTTGGTTATGAATATGCGTTGTGTAATTTTAATCCTGTTTGGTGGCCTACAATTTCCTCTTTTAGAGATATTGTTTTATTCCTACCTAGACTTGTTTATTATAAATTATTTGGATATTTATTGGTGGATAGAAGAAGGATTAGAAAGATGGTTTCTGAATTCAATCCTGATATAATTCATAGTAATAATAGTTGTTTTAAACTTGGGCTTGAAATTGCAAATGATTTAAATATTCCTCATATTCAACATATACGTGAATATGGAAAGTTGGATATAGGTAAAAGTTATTTTCCAACAAAAAATAACTATGTACAATCTATTTCAAAGAAAAATGACTTGGTTTTATGTATTACAAATGATATAAAACGATATTTTCTTTCTGATAAGAAATATAGAAATTGGCATGTGGTTTATGATGGTGTTATAAAAGGTAAAAATATTTTTATTCCGATTAAAGAACCTTACTTTTTGTATGTTGGTAGATTATTTTCAGGTAAAGGTGTGTTTGAGCTGATTAATCAATTTGCTGTTTTTGTTCAAAATACATCTAGCAATATACGTTTAAAAATAGTTGGTGATGGAACGAGAGAATATAAGGAGAAATTAGTTAAATGTGTTTTAGATAATAAAATAGTCGATAAAGTTGATTTTTTAGGATATAGTTCAGATGTTTATTCAATTATGAGTAAAGCTTTGGCTTTATTTGTTCCTTCTTTTTTTGAAGGTTTTGGTTTTATAACAGTTGAAGCAATGTTTTGTGGTTGTTTAGTGGTTGGACGTAATACAGGAGGTACTAAGGAACAATTTGATCATGGTTTGACTTTAGAGGGGGATGAGATTGCTATTCGATTTGATAGTGATGAGGATTTGGTTTCTATTATGAAAAATATATCAATGAATGGTATTGAGTATTATTTTTCAATGATAAAACGTTCACAAAAGGTGGTAATGCAATGTTATACAATCGATATTAGTGCAAATATAGTGTATGGTTTATATGAGAATATTTTGAAAAATAAATTTGAGGAATAAGTATATATGGATAATATAAAGAGAGCACGAGTTATTGCATTCTATCTTCCTCAGTTTCATCCTATACCAGAAAATGATAAATGGTGGGGTAAGGGATTTACAGAATGGACGAATGTTGGAAAAGCGAAGCCTTTATTTAAAGGACATTATCAACCACGTGTTCCTGCGGATTTAGGATATTATGATCTTAGGATACCTGAAGTGCGTGAGGCACAAGCACAGATGGCTCGTGAAGCTGGTATTGAGGGCTTTTGTTATTGGCATTATTGGTTTGGCAATGGGAAAAAACTATTGGAGCGTCCGTTTCAAGAAGTTTTATTTAGTGGTAAACCTGATTTCCCTTTTTGTCTTGGCTGGGCAAATCATAGTTGGACAAATAGATCTTGGGAAGCAGGAACTAAAAAGGTTAAAGAATCTACTTTGATGAAGATGGTTTATAATAAGGATGAGTATATAAATCACTTTAATGATGTATTATCGGCTTTTAAAGATAAGCGATATATTCAGGTAGATGGTAAACCTTTATTTCTTGTATTTAGACCATTGGAAATACCTGATCCCGGCGAATTTATAGAGTTGTGGCAAACAATGGCAAAAGAAAATGGTCTTAAAGGTATCTATTTTGTAGGTATAACCTATAATATGTTTCCGCAGGATTGGACATTGAGAAATATTATTTTGAGAAATGTTTCAGATAAATCAGCCTTATACTATAAGGCGGTATTAGATGCAGGATATGACGCTGTTAATTCACGAGGTTATAATCGTTCGGATTATTATTGCCGTTCTTTGAAAGATGTTTTATGGCGTGGTATATGTATGCGATTATTTAAGTATATTCCTATTTCAAAATGTGATCAAAGGCATATAAATAAATTCCTATATGTTAAGGAGGATCGGTGGGAAAATGTATTTCCTACATTGTTGCCTAATTGGGATAGAACTGCGCGAAGTGGAGCAAAAGCAAGAATTTATACAGGTAGCACACCAGAAGTATTTTGTGAACAGTTGAATTCTGTGATAGATTTATTGTCAGAAAAAGAGGACGAGCATAAGATTGCTTTCTTGATGTCGTGGAATGAATGGGCAGAAGGTAATTATGTGGAACCAGACTTAAAATATGGTCATGGGTATTTAGATGTATTGAGAAATGTAATTTTAGAATGATTTGTATATGAATCTAAAACGTTTTTGTGTACGATTTCGAGAAATGAGAACTACTTATGTTGGAATAGATGTCTCTTTCTTTGATAAGTTCTTTTATGTGTTAGATTATATTGGGGCTTTTATAGTACATGGTACTTCTATCAGTGATTATTTTGCGTATGGTTTTTATAAATTGCGTTATAATGGACGAAAGGAATATATAACTTATAGGCGTTATCATATAATTCAAGATAAATGTAATCTACCGTCAGATAGGTGTTTGTGTCGTGATAAAAATAAATTTAATGAGCTATTTAAGGATTTTCTTGGGCGAGATTGGATTGATGTGAATAATACAACGGAAGAGCAGTTTATTTCATTCTGTAATCAGTATCCTGTTGTTTTCATCAAAGAAATTAATGGATATAGAGGAATGGGGACTCTTAAAATAGAAACTAAAAAGCAGGATGTAAGGAAAATATATGTAAGTTTGATTTCTGATAGAAGAGCTCATTATATTGTTGAAGAACAAATTTCTCAAATTCAAGATTTAGCAGAGTTTCATCCTTGGTCAATAAATACGATACGTATAGTAACGGTTTATGATACTCTAAATAACCATGTTCATATTATGAATGCATGTTTGCGAATAGGTAATAAAAAAAACAATGTTGACAATTTGCATTTTGGTGGTATTGGGGCAAATATTAATATTGAAACAGGTATAATCGATTCAGTCGGATATGATACATGTAATAATATATATATAATACACCCCTTAACAGGAAAACAAATTATCGGTTTTCAAATACCATATTGGAAAGAGTGTAAATACTTTGCCATACAAGCTGCGAAAAACATTCCAACGGTAAGATATATAGGTTGGGATATTGTGATACAGGAAGGGGGACATTTCATATTGATAGAAGGGAATGATAATGCTGATCATGACCTCCAGCAATTACATAATTATGGATTGTGGAAGCAATATAAGTCTATTCTAAAACATATGTAAACTATGTATATACTGATGATTTCTCGTGGATTTCCCTCTGCTAAGGATCCACAGTGGGGATGTTTTGAACAAGATCAAGCAGAGGCATTGCATAGGAACGGTCATAAAGTTGTCGTGGTAAGTGTGGATAGTCGTTTTCGTTGGCGTTTGAGGAAGATAGGAATAACACATAGGCAAAAGAATGGAATAAATTACTATAATTCATTTTGGCTCCCGGGTAAAGTTGTATCTCGTTTGTGTGGAATGAAGATTGGCTTGTTGTTGCGTAAGATGCAATTAGATAGAATGTATAAAAAAATTGTTCGTAAATACGGAAAACCAGATGTTATATATGGGCAGTTCTTTTTTAATACATATTTAGGTGTGTTTTTAAAGAATAAGTATCGGATTCCATTGGTTGGTATAGAACATGCGGCTCGATTTAATCATGACAAATTGGATTCATATACTTGGACATTAGCTTCATATGCTTATAATTATGCAGATGCAGTGATAGCTGTGTCTGAAACATTAAAGGATAGGTTACAATATCATTTTAAGAGAAAAGCTTATGTAGTTCACAATTTGGTATCTTCTACTTTTGAGAATATTAATATGAAGACTGTTGATTATCAAAATTTTCAGTTTGTAGCTACGGGTAGTCTTATCTATCGTAAAGGATTTGATTTGTTGATTGATGCCTTTGCTGCATCAGGCTTAGCAGCAAAAAATATAAAAATTGTAATAATAGGTGATGGTGAGGAAAGGAATAATCTTCAAAATCAAATATCAAGTCTTCATTTGGATAATAATATTGTTTTAGTAGGTAAAAAAACAAAGCCGGAAATTGTTGAAATTTTATGTGAAAGTCATGCCTTTATATTACCATCGCGAGGAGAAAATTTCTCAGTAGCAGTTTTGGAGGCATTATCAATAGGTTTGCCTGTTATAGCTACACTATGTGGGGGGATTAGAGAATGTATTAATGAAAAGAATGGTATTTTAGTTCCAGTTGATGATTCTAGAGCTTTGTGCGATACATTGAAAAGAATGTACTATAATTATTCTCAATATGATATGGATTACATTGTGACAGATTATCAGACCCGTTTCTCTTCATCAGCTATAGCCAAACAATTAACCGATATTTTTGAATCAGTTATATCTAAATGAAAAATCTTATAATCATTGCAGCCGGTGGCATGGGGCGTACTTTATATGACATGTCTCGTGAGAGTATGGGATATGGAGAGGAGTTTGTTGTGAAGGGATTTATAGATGACAACCTCCATGCTTTGGAGGGTTTTGTGAACTATCCTTCGATTTTAGATAGAATAACTACTTATATTCCGCAGGAAAATGATGTGTTTGTATGCTCTATAGGTGGATCGGTTCGTAAGAAATGTATGGAGGAGCTTATAAGTCGAGGAGCCAAATTTATTAATCTAGTTCATCACACGGCACGTATTGGAACAAATGTGCAACTTGGTGTAGGAAATATAGTTGGAGCGTACACCAGTATTGGGGCAGATGCTAAGATTGGTAGTTATAATTTGATACAATCTTATACGGTAATAGGGCATGATGTACGGATGGGAGATTGGAACCGAATAGATACTCATGTTACCTGCGTGGGTGGAACGGTAATAGGTAATGAAACGGATATTTATACTTCAGTGGTATTGAATCATGAAGTTGTAGTGGAAGATAGGGCACATGTAGGTGCATGTAGTTTTGTTATAAGGCGTGTAAAAGAAGGAACAACCGTAATGGGGAATCCAGCCAAGAAATTAATGTGAAAATCTAAATATGTAAGAATATGAAAATGAATGATTTTATTGAGAAATTGGCTGAACAATTTGATGATGTAGATGCTGGTTTATTGACCGCTGAAACCAAGTTTCATGAGTTGGATGATTATACTTCGTTGGTGGCTCTGATGATTATCTCCATGATTGATGAAGAATATAATGTGACGGTTACAGGTGATGATATGAAGAAACAGGTAACCATTGGCGATTTGTATAATTTGGTATCTTCTCGTCTGTAATGTATAATCCTTTTTCTTTAGAAAGTAAGACGATACTTGTCACGGGTGCTTCTTCCGGTATCGGTAGGGCAACGGCTATAGAGTGCGCTAAATTGGGGGCAACTCTAATACTAACAGGCCGGAACGTGCAGAATTTGCATGAAACGCATCAAACTCTTGAAGGAGGAAAGGAACATCGGGTTATTGCCGCTGATTTGTCTAATGAGGACGAATGTGATGGATTGGTTGCTTCATTGCCTATGTTGGATGGCTTTGTTTGTAATGCTGGTATAGGGAAGATGCTTCCCATACAGTTCTATTCCTCTGATGTATTGGAGGAAGTGTTTGGTGTCAATGTATTTGCGCCCATGCTTCTTATGAAATTATTGGTACGAAAGAAAAAGATGAAGAATCCATCTTCGGTAGTTTTTACGGCTTCTATTTCCGCTTATGAAAATGTGGCTCCTGCCAATGGAATTTATGGGGCTTCAAAGAGTGCATTGAGTACTTATATGAAGTATGCTGCTTTAGAATTAGCCGGAAAGGGTATTCGTTGTAATGCTGTTCATCCCGGAAGGATTCAGACGCCATTGATTGAAAATAAATTTTTGACAGCGGAAGATGTAAGCAAGGATATTGACATGTATCCATTAAAACGTTATGGAAAGCCGGAAGAGGTGGCTCATGCTATTATCTATCTATTGTCGGATGCTTCATTATGGGTTACAGGTACCAATTTAGTGATTGATGGAGGACGTAGCTTGAAATAATAGAGATGGGAAGATTTTTAGAGAATAAAGTATGTATCATTACCGGTGCTGCACAGGGTATCGGAAAATCGATAGCAGAACGTTTTGCCGGTGATGGTGCTATTGTATATGCTTGTGACCTACAAGACGGAAGTATGGATGTATGGGCAGAACAATGTGTGGCTGTACAAGGAATCGGTGTAATACCGTTGTATTTTGATGTGACGGATGCTGCAGCTGTCAAGTCTGCTTTTATGTCGATATTCAAACGAGAAGGTCGTATTGATGTACTGGTTAATAATGCTGGTGTGGTGTTTAATAAGAAAATCGGCATGATTGTTCGACCGGAAACAGAACTGATGTTCCGGGTAAATGTGATTGCGGTCATAGAAATGGTGCAGTTGGTATCTCGTTTAATGGCTCGTAATGGTGGTGGATCGATTGTGAATATCGCATCTGTTACGGCAGTATTGGGGTCTCCCGGTCAGTCTGCCTACTCGGCTACCAAAGGGGCTATTATGTCGTTTACCAAATCAGCTGCTAAGGAATTAGCTCCTTTGGGAATTAGAGTCAATGCCGTAGCGCCGGGTATCGTGAAGACGGAACGATTCTCTGAATTGTATGAGGAGAGTGGTGAGAAGATTGATACACGTATTCAGAAAATAGCTTTGGGACGTTTGGGTACACCAGAAGATGTGGCAAACGCTTGTGCTTTTCTAGCCTCTGACAGGGCTTCCTATATTTCCGGTCAGATATTGGGTGTGGATGGTTGCGCTTCCATTTAGAATAAAATAATCAGATGATATTAGGTTTGAATGAGCGATCGCAGGATGCGGTTGCTGCAATAGACGCTTCAGGGGCTATCTTGAGGTATGGGGAATTGTTATCCTTTTCTGAGAGAATCGGATCTTTGCTTCCTGCACGTTCCTTATTGTTTTTGTTGACGGAAAACAATGTAGGGGGAATAGTGTGGAGTATGGGTTGTATTAATTCGGGTAATGTACCTTTGATATTGAACGCTCATATCGAAGAGGGACTTTATCATAATTTGTTTGAAATATACCGTCCCTCTTATGTGTGTCTGCCAACAAGTATGGCAGCCGCATCGCGGTATGAGAAGGTGTGTGAGTTCTATGACTATACATTGTTGTGTACAGGTATGGAACCTTGTGCGCTACATGCCGACTTGTCTCACTTGTTGCCTACTTCCGGATCTACGGGAAGTCCTAAGTTGGTGCGCCATAAGTATGAGAATATAGAGGGGGCAGCTTTGAATATATCGACTTTCTTTGGGCTTACGTCTGATGACAGACCCTTGTTGGTGTTACCCTTGTATTATACGATGGGATTGTCTGTCGTGTTCAGTCACTTGTATGTGGGTGCCACTGTATTGATAACCAATCAGAGCATGACAGACAAGGCTTTTTGGAACTTTATGAAGGAACAACGGGCTACCAGTTTTACAGGGGTGCCTTATAGTTTTGAGATATTGAACTTAATGCGCTTTTTCCGGATGGATCTGCCAGACTTGACCTTACTTACTCAAGGTGGTGGTAAAATGTCTCGTCAGTTGAATTTGAAGTTTGCCGAATATTGTCGTGATAACGGGAAACGCTGGATCGCAACTTATGGACAATCGGAGGGGACTGCTCGTATGGCTTATTTACCTGCGGAATGGGCCATTGAGAAAGTCGGTAGTATAGGCCGGGCTGTACCTAATGCGGAGTTGTCGTTGATAGATAGTGAGGGAAATCGTATAGAGGGGGCCAATACCGAAGGTGAGATGTGTTATCGAGGTAAAAATGTGACGATGGGATATGCCCGTAGTCGGGAAGACCTGTCACTGGGTGATGAACGCAATGGTTTTATGCGTACCGGTGATTTAGCTTATCGTGATGAGGATGGCTGTTACTACATAGTAGGGCGCATGGGGCGTTTCTTGAAACTGTTCGGTATGCGCATAGGATTGGATGAGTGCGAGCAGATAATCAAAGGAAAATATCCGATAGAATGTGCTTGCGTAGGTACGGATGAGAAGATGACCGTTTACTTGACTGATGAGCGATATGCGATGGTGGTAAAAGAGGTGTTGGTAGAAAAAACCAAATTGGTGGCCTCGGCATTTGAGATAAAAGAGATTGATGAAATTCCCAAGAATGAGGCGGGAAAGATATTGTATAGTAAGTTAAATTCATAAAAGTAAATAGCTATGACAAATATAGAGAAGTATAATAATGTTTTTGTAGAAGTGTTTGGTGTAGAAATCGCAGTGTTGGATGATGACTTTTCAAAAGACAGCGTGGATGCGTGGGATTCTGTTCATCAATTAAATATAATCGCTTTGTTGGAAGAATCTTTTGATATTATGTTTGACCCAGAAGATATCATGGAATTTACTTCATATGGTAAAGGACGTGAGATCTTGAAGAAGTACGATGTTGAGCTTTAACGGTTGGACTTATGGCAAGATGGGAAATTAAGCATGTCGGTATGAAAGGAGTAGCTATGGCTGTTCCTGAAAATGTGGTGACAACTTCCGAATTAGGACTTCTTTCTCAAGAGGAGGTGGATGTGTTCGACAATACGGTCGGTATAAAATGTAGGCATATAGCCCCGGATACCATGTGTGCTTCGGATATGTGTCAGGCTGCCGCAGAAAAACTGCTTGTAGAATTGGGGTGGGAGAAAGATAGTATCGATGTATTGTTGTTCGAGTCTGTTACAGGCGATTATCGTACTCCCCCGACATCTTGTATGCTACAGGATAGGCTTGGCTTGTCGGAAAATTGTTTCTGTATGGACATACCCATGGGATGCTGTGGTTGTATGTATGCCATAACGGTTGCTGGTAATCTGTTGACGGCGGGTAATGTGAAGCGTGCGTTACTACTTATAGGGGATACGGCCTTGCGAATGGGTTCCATGAAAGACAAAAGCCGTGTACCTTTATTTGGAGATTGTGGTACGGCGATAGCATTGGAATATGATGAGACCGCCAACGATATTGTAGTAGACTTCCATACCTACGGAAAGGGATATGAGGCCCTGATGACCCCTCATGGTGGTTTTCGCCATCCGGCTACTCCTGCCTCTTTTGAATATGAGGATTTTGGTAATGGTATTGTGCGTGCGCCTATTCATACGTTGATAAACGGTATGAATGTTTTCTCATTTGCCATATCCCGTCCTCCTAAGTCGATCGAAACCTTCTTGGTGGATTGTAATATCAATCGTGAAACAGATATAGATTATTTCTTGATTCATCAAGCGAACAAGATGATCGTGGATCGTATCGTGAAGAAATTGAAGTTGCCCAAAGAGAAGGTGCCTTACAATTTGGAAGAGTTTGGAAATTTAGGAGGTGCTTCGATTCCTTCATTGATGGTAACAAGGATTGCAGATCAACTTAGGACTAAAGAAACGACACTGTTAATGTCTTCGTTTGGACTGGGATTGAGTTGGGGGACGATGTGGATGAGGACGAAGCCGATGAAGGTCTCTGATATAATAATTATGTAACCCATTGACAAAAGCAACATTATTCCCTATAAGGGTCGTGGATATTGATACGATAACTATTGATAAGGACATTTATGAAGTTTATGAATGGGTAAAAGAACATAATATAGTGGAATTGGGCTTAAAACTATTTCCTGTTCAATATATGTATTTAGCTTCATTTTGCAAGAAAGAAAAAATGTGAAATAAGTATAGAAGATAAACTTTGTAATCGTAAGAAAATGGCAATAAATAAGTTTGTTTATTGGGTGATGATTAATGTGATGTTAGGGAGCAAAAATACTATTCTTTAGATAAAATTAATTCAAATGGATATTTGTATTTATTACTCTAATATTTTTATTTTTAAAATCCTTTTTATCATATGTTGAAACAAGAGGAAATAGAGAAATATAAAGAATATGGATGTGAAAATATTACAAACAATACTTGTTTTTTATAATCCAATAAGCGGGAAATCTTGTGGCTATTGCTCTCCTTGTAGACGAGTTGTGATTGTTGGTATGTCATATAGATTATCGAAAGTTACATTGTGACGAAATCGATTCTCTTATTGTGGCATGATAAATTGTTACCTATAATAAAAAGAATAAATGAAAGATTATAGCTTTGCTTACAAGATGTTGAAGAAATTAGGATTAAATTATCCTGAAGAAGAATATGGTCAGGTTTCTTTTGGTACAATTATAAATAGAGCTGTTAAGACTTTTAGAGATTCTTTCCTTTTAAGGTATTGTATGAATTTAGTCGTTTTTTCTCCGTTAAATCCAAGAAAAATTAGGCCTTGGGTACTACGAAAAGTGGGTTGTCATGTAGGCAAGGAGGTGTTTATAGGTTCAGGCGTTTATATTGATGCAGGTCATGCGGATCTGATTTATATAGATGATCATGCCCATGTTACAGCTAGGACTGTATTGTTATGTCATAAAAGAGAATTGAAGGATTATTGTGTAGGGGATGATTATGCCAAATTACCTTATAAGGTGGGTAAAATTCATTTAAAGAAAGGATGTTCGACAGGAACAGATACTTTGATTATGCCCGGGGTAACTATCGGTGAAGGGGCTATTGTGGGTGCGGGATCTTTGGTGACAAAAGATATTCCTGATTGGACAATCGCTACGGGAAGACCTGCAAAAGTAGTAAAACAAATACCAATTCGGAAATGATGAAAATATTGACTTTTGATACTGAGGAATGGTATATCGAAAAGCATTTCAAAGGGGGCAGAAAGGAGAAATATCGTCAATATGACGAGTTGTTGGATTGGATTTTGAATACCTTGGAAAAGAGTAACACCAAAGCTACTTTCTTTTGTGTGGGGCAATTGGCCGTTGAATTTCCGAATGTGCTGAAAAGAATAGCGAATGAGGGGCATGAAATAGGAAGTCATTCCAATAGGCATTTGTGGGTAAATAAAATGACTCCCGAAGAATTTGCGGAAGATACACGTATCGCTTTAGAAGAGATTGAAAATCTGATAGGCAAGAAAGTGAAAAGTTTTCGTGCTCCGGCTTTCTCGATCGGAAAGGATAATGATTGGGCTTTTGATATATTAGCTGAAAATGGTATAGAATATGATTGTTCCGTGTTTCCTGCCAATCGGGATTTTGGCGGATTCCCTCAGTTTACTTCTTCTGTACCTTCGCAGATAAGAAAGGGGACATATACGTTGAAAGAATTTCCTATTTCTCCGGCTTCACTGATGGGGAAGCGTATTGCTTTTTCAGGGGGCGGTTATTTTAGACTAGTTCCGCTATGGTTGCAGAGAAGTTTTATTGAATATATGGATTATGTGATGTTTTATTTTCATATCAATGACTTGATCGAACAAAATTCTAAGTTTATGACCAAAGCTGAGTTTGAGGAATACTTTAAGGAGCCGGGAACTTTGAAGAATCGTATAACCCGTTATATCAAGACAAATATAGGCAAGGGAGGGGCTCAGGATAAATTAGAGTTCTTATTGAGAGAATACTCGTTCCGCAACGTGGAGCAGGCGGCGAAGGAAATAAGTTGGAATAAGCAACCGTTAATTGAATTATAAGTTCATGTATAAAGGTGGATTAAAACGAGGTTGGGATTTTGTGATTGTTCTGACTGCTCTCTTGATTATTTGGCCCATATTACTTCTTTTGATTATTTTTCTTCATTTCGCCAATAAGGGGGCCGGCGTTTTCTTTACGCAGGATCGTACCGGAAGAAATGCTAAGATATTCAAGGCGATTAAATTCAAAACGATGACAGATGAACGGGATGCGGAAGGTAACTTATTGCCGGATGCTGAGCGTTTGACAAAGATCGGGAAAATAGTTCGTTCGCTTTCCATAGACGAATTGCCACAATTGATTAATGTATTGAAAGGGGATATGGCTCTTTTTGGTCCTAGGCCGTTGCTTCCCAAGT
>OGEG01000863.1_pt1 | contig 26014 bp, 20 predicted proteins | sample 1570621 | NCBI WGS metagenome assembly OGEG01 (sample SAMEA2582130, study PRJEB24529) | metagenome | biome: Human gut stool | place: China | collected 2011 | reverse complement strand
TGTTAGTTACGAAGTGAGCTTGCCAAGCAACCTCCATAATGAAACGTACTTTCAAACGAGTAGCCTCGTTAGCGCCACAGAATGTATCGACAACGAACAAACGTTTGCCAGACAATTCTTTTACGGCTTTAGCCTTCAAGTCTGCCCAAGCAGCCTCAGAACAAGGCTTGTTATCATTCTTATATTCATCAGAAGTCCACCATACAGAATCTTCGCTGGCTTCATTCTTTACGAAAAATTTATCTTTAGGAGAACGACCTGTATAAATACCAGTCATCACGTTTACAGCACCTAGCTCAGTTACCTGGCCTTTCTCGAAGCCTTCCAAACTCGGTTTAGTTTCTTCTGCGAACAGAACATCATAAGACGGATTGTGAACGATTTCTTTCACATCAACAATTCCGTACTTGCTTAAATCTAAATTAGCCATCTTGAATTTAATTTAAATGATTGACTTTATATAACTTTTCTCTCTACTCTAGTTCGATACGGTGAGGCTTTCCGACCTTTTGGAGCTTGCTGCGACTCCACCTTGTTAACCGCGGTACAAAAGTAATATTTTTTTTTATCGTACACAGCTTATTAAGGAAATTTTTCAGTAATAATTGCTCTTTTCCATGCAATTAACAAAACCCTTAGTCTATTTGTAATATGGAGTTTACAAATCATATACTTTTAGCTAGCATCTCAACTATTTCCGAAGTCGTCATCATAGGTATTCGCTTTTATTGTGACTGAAACAAAGATATATACTTTTTTCCGCACAAACAAATCCAGCGTATAAATATAAGAAAGGCGCAGGATAAATATCTTGCGCCTTCTCTTATATCCGATCAGAAATATATTACTTTACCTCCCAAATCTCACCTTTCATCAAAAGGTCGTGTAATTTACGTGTAGGATTCTTCGCTTGTACCTCCTCGATTTGCTGGTGGACAGCCTCATCATAGGTCGGTCCCTCCACATCTCGTATTACGCCTAATGCGATTGGCATATCACCGCTCATCATGGCAAGCATCATATGCAAGGTGTTATCCTTCTCATGGGCGTCGTGTACCAATACGTCATCCATCGTATAACCATCTTGTCCGATCGTTACGGATTTCAGTTTTAGGCCGTCTAGCACAAGGCCTTTATCCATGTTAGCGCCGTAAACCATTTTCTCGCCATGGCGAAGGAAAATCGTACGATCCGCACGGTATGCCTTATCAACGATCCCCTTATGGATACCATCATTAAAGATCACGCAGTTTACCAACACTTCCGTAACGGAAGCGCCTTTATGACGGGCGGAAGCCGTCAATACCTCGGTCGTATTCTTCAAATCCACGTCAATCGTACGGGCGAAGAAATTGCCACGGGCACCCAATGCCAACTCAGCCGGCACAAACGGATCTTCCACCGTCCCATAAGGAGAGCTCTTGGATACGAAACCACGGTCGGATGTCGGGGAGTACTGTCCCTTCGTCAAACCATAGATCTTATTGTTGAAAAGAACGATATTCAAGTCGATATTACGACGGACAGCGTGGATAAAATGATTACCGCCGATAGCCAAGCAGTCGCCATCACCCGTAATCAACCATACGCTCAAATCCGGGCGAGCCGTCTTTACGCCGGTAGCGATAGCCGCTCCACGACCATGGATCGTATGGAAGCCATACGTATTCATATAATAAGGTAAGCGGGAAGAACAGCCGATACCTGAGATAACTGCCATATTGTGAGGAGCCACTCCTACCTCGGCCATAGCCTTATGCAGGCAATTCAGTACCGCATGGTCGCCACAACCCGGGCACCAACGTACGTACTGGTCGCTTTTATAATCTTTCGGTTGAAATTTAGTTTCTTCTGTTGTCATCTTTTAAGCCTCCAATATTTTAGTGAATTCCTCAACTAATCTCGCAACGACAAAAGGTTGTCCCTTTACACGATTGAAGCGATACGGGTTAAATCCGGGTACCTTTCCACGTAAATAGTTAGCGAACTGGCCGTTATTTTGCTCAGCCACCACCACTTTCTTATACTTAGAAAGAACCTCAGCCGTATTCTTAGGCAGCGGGTTGATAAACTTGAAGTGAGCGAAAGCCACCTTCTTGCCATTCTCCTGCATCGTCTCCATCGCCTCGTAAAGGTGTCCGTAGGTTCCACCCCAACCAACGATCAATAAATCAGCGTCCTCATCTCCGATCACTTCCAGTTCGGGGATATAGTCGGCGATCTTATCGATCTTAGCCTGACGGGTCGTCACCATCTTCTGGTGGTTAGCCGGATCGGTAGAGATAGCGCTCGTCTCGTAGTCTTTCTCCAGACCGCCCAGACGATGAGCGAAACCTTCCGTTCCCGGAATCGCCCAGTAACGAACCAAGCTTTCCTTGTTACGACGATACGCCTTCCAAACTTTCTCGTCTTGATAATTAGCTACGTAATTCGGCTTAATCTCCGGATATTTATCCATTTCCGGAATTCTCCAAGCGGAAGAACCATTAGCGATAAAGGCATCGGTCAACAAGATAACCGGAGTCATATGCTCCACGGCCAACTTACTAGCCCAGAAAGCAGCATCGAAACAGTCGGTCGGCGTAGAAGCGGCGACTACCACTACAGGGCTCTCACCGTTACGGCCATACAGCGCTTGCATCAAGTCCGTTTGCTCGCTCTTCGTCGGCATACCCGTAGAAGGACCGCCACGCTGAACATCGATAATCACCAAAGGCAACTCAGCGATTACAGCCAAACCGATCGCCTCGCTCTTCAAGGCAAGACCCGGTCCGGAAGTAGACGTAGCCGCCAAGCAACCGGCGAAACTAGCTCCGATAGAAGTACAGATACCGGCGATCTCATCCTCGGCCTGAACCGTGATAACGCCTAAATCCTTACGTTTAGATAATTCATGTAAAATATCAGTAGCCGGAGTGATCGGGTAACTACCCAAGAACAACTGCAAACCAGCTTTCTCGGCAGCGGCTATCAAACCATAGGAAGTAGCCTTATTACCATTCACGTCCGTATAGAATCCGGGCTCGGCTTTCTTACTCTCGATACGATACGTAGAAACCGAGGCATGGATGTTATTACCATAATTATAACCGTCCGTCAAAGCCTTGATATTAGCTTGGGCGATAAGCGGTTTCTTAGCGAACTTATTTTGCAACATGTGCATAGCCTCCTCCAGAGGACGCTCGAACAACCAGCAAACAAGTCCTAAGGCGAACATATTCTTACAGCGAAGAGCCGATTTATTGTCCAAGCCAAACTCAACCAATCCGTCTTTTACCATCGTAGAGATCGGAGCGGCAACAACCTGCACGCCAGTCAATCCCAGCTCAGTAAACGGATCATCGGTCGTAAACAAGGCCTTTTCCAAATCACTTTTCTTGAAAGAGTCCGTGTCGATTAAAACAATCGCATTGGGTTTTAGGTGTTTTACGTTCACCTTTAGCGCGGCGGGATTCATGGCCACCAATACGTCGGCCTTATCACCGGGTGTGAAGATTTTGCGCGATCCCAAGTGCACTTGGAATCCAGATACACCACTTAGTGTTCCTTGTGGAGCACGTACTTCTGCCGGATAGTCTGGGAATGTAGAAATCTCGTTCCCGAAAACCGCGGACAGGTTTGAAAAGATTGTACCGGTTAACTGCATACCATCTCCCGAGTCTCCCGAGAAACGAATTACAACCTTCTCCAGCGTCTTAACTTTTGTCTGTTCTGCCATAATATACTTTATTAGCTTTATCGCTTATTGGTATTTAGATCGTCCGCAAAGTAAAGCATAAACTTTGCGAGTTCAAAACTTTTCCGCATCAAAAAGCAGAGAGGTATAGATCAAGATTATTAGATGATAGATTAAAATGATTAGACACATAACTATTCACTGTCTTCCCGTAATACATATATACTCCCGCCCTAAAGCCCTTATCCGATTTGATCATTCCTTGCACGGAACCGGCGTCGCCCAACGACAATAATAAAGGCACGAATATATTACTATAAGCCATCGAGGTAGTACGAGCCACCCGGTTGCTGATATTCAGTTTACAATAATGTAATACCCCATATTGCTCGAACACCGCGGGATCTTCCCTCGACAAGCAGCAAGTCGTCTCAAAGCAACCGCCTTGGCTTACCCTCAGATCGATCACCAAAGCTCCCTTTTTCATCGTACGCACCAAGTCCGTAGCGATAATATAGCGATGTCTCGTATTAATATAACGCATCGCCCCGATCACCACGTCAGCGCTACGAAACGCGTTATGCAGCACATTCGGATGGAACGTGGAAGTAAAAAGCCCTTGCCCCAAGACCTGTTGTATTATACGCAATTTATTGATATCATCATCGAATACTTTCACGGATGCTCCCAAGGCCAACGCGGCACGCGCGGCCACGGTCCCGGCGTTTCCGGCCCCGATGATCACCACTTCCGTAGGGGATACACCCGGGATACCGCCTAATAAGATCCCTTTACCTCCTTGGGTATTGCTCAACAGCTCGGAAGCGATCGTTATGGAAGCCGCTCCCTCGATCTCGGAAGTGACATTCAGCACCGGGAAACGATTATATTCATCCGCCATCAACTCATAAGAGATAGCGGTAATCCGTTTCGCCATCATCAACTCGAAAGCCTCCTGAGCGAATAAATTAAACTGCACCAATGAGAAAACGGTCGTGCGAGGTCTCATAAGCGCGATTTCCACCGGCAACGGAGGCAATATCTTCAAGATCAGATCCGCTTGGAAAACTTCCGCGGGCGTATCGACGATCTCCGCCCCCGCCTCCGAGAAATGATTATCGGAATAGTTGATGCCTAATCCGGCGCCACTTTCCACCAGCACCCGGTGACCGCAATCGGTCAGCATATCCACTGCCTCCGGAGTTAACGGCAAACGTTTTTCCGCCTCGCATCGTTCACGAGGAATACCGATGAGCAAACGGTTATTCACCTTGCTGATCTCTTTCAATAATTCCTGCGGGATATAGGCCCCCTGTGCCTGCCGGCCGTCGTTCGCTTCCATATGCTATAGGATTTTCATTAACGCGTTCGATATGTCATGTACATCAGATTCTGTTAACATCTTCTCGGCATCAAACGTTATGGACGCCTTCGTATAAAACGGATTCCTTTTCTCCAGACTCTCGGCGATAAACGCCCTCAGTTCCTCCCCGGAACGTCCTTTCAACACCGGACGGGTATGTTTGCACAACTCCAGACGCTTCGCCAGCTCCTCGACTGACACCTTCAAGTAAACCGTCGTGCCAGAAGCGTTCATAAACTCCATGTTATCGAAAAAGCAAGGAGCACCTCCTCCCGTGGAGATCAGCACGTCCTCAAACTCAGCGACCTCGTGAAGCATATTCCGTTCTATCTCTCGGAAAGCCTCCTCCCCTCTCTCGGCGAATATCTGCGAAACGGCCTTATGATAACGCCCTTCGATATAGTAATCAAGATCTATGAACGAAAGACCGGCGAGCTTGGCAAGCTCCTTTCCCACCGTTGTCTTGCCCGCTCCCATATATCCGACCAAAAAAACACGTTTCATACGTTATTATAATAGTTTTCGCAAATGTAAACTTTTTCCGGGAACTCTATCTTCTTTATTCCTAAGAATCAATAAAAAAATCATAGGCCAATGGCTTTTACGGTCTGGGTCGCACGATCCACTACCAATAAAGTATGACGAGCACCGGCTATTTTCTCGGGATAGACCATCGAATCTGTAAAGTCCTGCAATAATTTTCCGTTCTTAGGGCTGATCTCCCATAGCTCCGACCGTTTATCATCGACACGAAGCGTAACAAACAAACGATCCCCTACAAACGCTATCGACTGGGGAGACTTTTCAAATCCCAATGTCACCAGATACGGCGCAAAGCCCGTGTCCCCTGCCCGAATGTCCGCAGGATCGAATAAATAGATCATATTTTTATTCTGGGCCGTCACATACAAAAAGCCATCACTCCGTGCCGCTACCGCATAAGTACCCATTGCCTCTTGCAAATTCACGCTACGACTATATATAGGTACTCGAGTAGCGGAACCGGGCTGTACATCTTGCTCCAAGACAACTACCAGTTTCCGTTTATCCCGGATAAAGACAGCCCCTTGACTAGCCGTCACATCAAACGCATGAACGGTCTGATAACCACCCTCACCCCAAGTACCCGTACCGATACAAGTAATGAACTCATACGTTTCCGCATCGAACACATCCGTACGGCTTCCCGTATTCGTGACATATATTTTCCCATACGAGCGAGTCACGCCGTTTGGCTCCCCCGCAAAGGTCTCTTTCTTATCTCCGTTCATCCACTCAACCATACTTTTCACATGACGCACATTACCGGAAGATACATCAAAGACCTCCAAACTATAATGTCCCGGAGCGTCATTTGCTACATATAGCGTATTCCCATAAAGATGGACCGCTTTCGGATGAAAAGTTTCCACAGTGGCACCGGGAATATCCAAGACTGAAAGTGTAAATGAGAGAGGAGAACCCTCATCGCCAGCCCTATCCGTCTCCATCGGAGCAAGCCCAAGCCCGCCATCTATGGCATCCAATTCCGGATCATCGATAATGTATTTCGAGGAGGTATACACGTTTTTATTCTCTACCAGATTCTTATTCCTCCGGGTATGCAAGAAACGGCGGGAATAAATCGGCAATTTCTTACTCACGGAAAGCTGTGAGTAAACCTTCATACAAATTGTAGGGAAACCGCCTTCCGCCGGATAGTACGTCATATTCCCACTATGCCCATATCCCAAGCAGTGCGCCAGCTCATGATACGGCACATCAGTCCCGTTGGCATCATCCGCATAATGGGTAAGATAGACATATTCACCTAATCCAAAGGTATTTCCCCCGCCCAGGCCGACAACATTCACCACACGCCCATAACACAATCCGCCATGATTCAAGATCTTTTTCTTCAATACATCTATATCCACGATTTGCTCGTTATTTATCAGCTTGCCACGCCACTTCTCCAGTTCCTCATCAAAAAGCGAGGAAGAAAACATCGCGGCCATATTCAAGGAAAGGGCAACCGCCTCACGAGCCAGATGTGGCCTGAAGTTACCCCAGTTTGAACCGGAATACTTACCAAACCAAATATTCCACTTTGGTTTCACGTTAATCATTCCTTGATATACCGGATCTCCACATTCAATCCGCAAACTTATATTCTCGGCCGCCATATCCGGATAGGCTTCTATGGTAACCTCCTCGCCGGAACGTGTATAATAAACCTTCGCCCGTTCTAGAAAAGGCAACTTCATTTTAAACTCCTGAAAAGGTAAAACCGTAGTAAACTCCGCAAACCGTACCTCATCCTCATAACCCTCAACCGTAGCCCAGACAATCACATTATGGATAGCTCTAGGAGAATAGAAACGAAGCATCAACTCCTTCTGCCCGGTAACTGACACCTGCAAAGGCTCATTCACCTTGAATTTTCGCTTTGACGAATCGAAAAGAACCTCGTCCGGTTCCTCATCCTGAAGGATATAAGAAGTATTCGACGAATCATAATCCTCCTCCGCCATCCGTATCAAACCATATTTACTCGTTCCTCCACTATTATCCACATCATCTTCATCCGAACATCCGAGAACAAGAAAGCCTCCCATTACAAACAGAATGACACGAATGATCGTGTATCTCAACATTTCATTCATAAATAATCTCTACCAGTTTTGGACGCAAAAATAGTATTTTTATTTAACTCGCATAAAAGTCACCGTTTTTATGTAATTTTGCCCCGTAGACAGATGTAGATTCGATGATGAAATTTATAGATAAGTTCAATACAATTATCCATAAGCCATTTTTCAGCAAATATAGTACCTTAATGGGGCTATGGGCATTGCTGGGGGTTATCGCATGGATTACCAAGTATTTCCCCGGGAAATATAACAACTTCTCGATCTTCAGGCAATCCTTTTGGCATACGTTGAATGAGTTACCGCTCTATGCCGCCTATCCGGAAGAATACAACGATATTTTTCACTACGGGCCGGTATTTAGCTTGGTAGTGGCTCCGTTCGCCATTACACCGTTATGGTTAGGACTGCTTAATTGGTCGGTGGCGCAAAGCCTTTTCTTATTCTGGGCGGTCAAGATGCTACCGGGGATCAAGCGGGAACGTATCTTTATCTATTGGTTCTGTGCCCACGAGTTGCTTACCTCGCTTTTCATGTCGCAATTTAATATCAGTATCGCCGCTATCATTGTCCTCGCCTACGCATTGATAGAGAAAGAGAAAGACGTATGGGCCGCTTTCGTGATCATGTTGGGTACCTTTACTAAATTGTATGGGATCACGGGATTGGCGTTCTTCTTTTTCTCTCGCCATAAGATGAAGTTCAGCCTATCTTGCGTAGGATGGGCGGTCGTCATGGTCGTAGCCCCGATGATATTGTCCGGGCCGGATTATATAATGTCCCAATATACCGGTTGGTTCGAGGACTTATCCGGAAAAAATTCGGAGAACTTATTCGCGCTCATGCAGAACATTTCCTTCTTGGGAATGGTTCGTAAGATATCGGGATCGGTCAGTTACTCGGACATTTATCTGATAATAGGGGGATTAATAGTATTCGGCCTGCCTTATCTACGCATCAGTCAATATAAATATGAGGCTTTCCGGAAAACGTTATTGGCCTCGGTGTTGATGTTTGTCGTACTGTTCAGCACGGGTAGCGAGTCCAGTACCTATATCATAGCGTTTATCGGAGTCGCTATTTGGTATACGGCTGTACCGTGGAAACGTTCGACATTGGATATTGTCTTGATGGTCTTCGCCTTTATATTGACCAGCATGTCTCCGTCCGATCTTTTCCCGAAATACATACGAGTGCATTATGTATACCCGTATGCGTTAAAAGCGTTGCCTTGTATGCTGATCTGGCTAAAGCTGACATTTGAGATGTGTACGAGGAGTTATAATCCGGTAAAGGTATAAATGGAATGAACGCACGAGCAGACATAGATTTGGTATTACCTTGTTACAACCCGCCTTCGGGCTGGGAGGAACGAGTAGCCACCCATTTCCGCAAAGTGGAGCGATTATTCAGCCCGGTACGTTTCCACCTTTTTATTGTCAGTGATGGTTCGAGACGGGGATACGAGCCGGAAACGATTGACCGCCTCCGGCAATTGATACCGGATGTCTGCGTCGTGGACTATAAGCCCAACCGGGGAAAAGGATATGCCTTGCGAGAGGCGGTAAAGCGATGTACCTCTCCTTACATTATTTATACAGACTACGATTTTCCATATACAAACGACTCATTCGGCAGGATGGTCGAGGCGTTGCTAGGAGGAGCGGACGTAGTCGTGGCTACCCGCGGCAAAAGTTATCAGGATAATCTACCTCCTTTCCGGCAAATGTTATCCAAACTGTCCCACATATGCAATACATGGGTCTTGCGGATCAAGATCAAGGATACGCAAGGAGGTATGAAAGGATTCAGTCAAGCGGGACAAGCGATATTCCTGACCACCCGTATCAATAGCTTCCTGTTCGATACAGAATTTATCTATAAGGCAAGTCGCCGGAAAGAGATAAACTTACGGACGATCAATGCGAACATCAAAGAAGGACTAGCGGTATCCGATATGGGATTCAAGGTCCTGCGGCGGGAAGCGTTGAACTTCTTATCCATCTTATTTCATAGAGATTAATTAACATTCATGATATTACTTAGTTTTGATATCGAGGAGTTTGACGCTCCATTGGAACACGGCGTGGAATTGCCGTTCGAGGAACAAATGTGTACTTCCGTAGAAGGAACCCGGAAGATACTGGCATGTCTGGCCCGTCACCGGGTAAAAGCGACTTTCTTTTGCACGGCGAACTTCGCCCTTCACGCAAAGGATTTGATCTTGGACATCCAAAAGGGTGGACATGAGATCGCTTCGCATGGTTTTTATCACTCGTCGTTCGAGACCGCCGATCTACGCAAGTCCAAAGAGGCATTGGAGGAACTGACCGGACAACCGGTGAACGGTTTCCGTATGGCCCGCATGATGCCCGTCGAAGAAGAAGAGATACATAAGGTCGGTTACTTATACAACTCGTCCTTGAACCCGACTTGTATTCCCGGCCGTTACAATCATCTGGGGCAGCCCCGCACCTATTTCATGAAAGATGGCGTATTGCAACTGCCCGCCTCGGTGACCCCGATCGTCCGTTTCCCCTTGTTTTGGCTGGCTTACCATAACCTTCCGGCCACCTTGTACCGTAAGTTAGCGCTTTGGACTTGGAAAGAGGACGGTTATTTCCTAAGCTATTTCCATCCGTGGGAGTTTACCTCCTTGAGCGACCGGAAAGAGCTAAAGTTGCCGTTTATCATGACCAACCATTCCGGTTGCGGCATGGAAAGAAGGCTGGACGCCTTGATCCGTTTCTTCAAGGATAAAAGAGCGCCGTTCGGTACCTATACGCAATTCTCACAAGAAATCTTGAGTAAGAGTCATGGCCAAGAATAAGTTTTATGTCGTATGGAAAGGGTTGAACCCGGGAATCTATGATAACTGGGCAGAATGCAAGGCACAGGTAGACGGACAAGAGGGAGCCAAATATAAATCCTTCGAGAACCGGGAGGAAGCCGCCAAAGCCTTCGAGGCCGGCTATACCCATTACCTAAAGACCGCCTCTTCCCCGAAAGCCGTGGCCCGCCTCGCGCCGGAAGCCCCGATCGGAAACCCGATCAATGAGAGTCTTGCCGTAGACGCCGCCTGTAGCGGTAATCCCGGGGATATGGAGTACAGAGGCGTTTATACCGCTACCGGGCAAGAGATCTTCCATATCGGCCCGCTGAAGGAGGGCACGAACAATGTCGGGGAATTCCTCGCCTTAGTACACGGCCTCGCCTTGCTACAGCAAAAGGGAAGCGACCTGCCGATCTATTCGGATAGCCGCAACGCCATCAGCTGGGTCAAGAAAAAGAAATGCAAAACCCTGTTAGAACGCAAACCGGCCAACGAGCCGATCTTCGACCTCATCGAGCGGGCCGAGAAATGGTTGAACACCCATACCTATACCACCCGGATCCTCAAATGGGAAACATCCGTATGGGGGGAGATCCCGGCGGATTTCGGAAGGAAATGAGGTAAAGGTAATTAAAATTATATCGTATATTTGCCCAATATATCGAATTCAAGCCTATGAAGATCGCTTTCGACGCAAAACGGATTACGCATAACGCTACCGGACTGGGTAATTATAGCCGGTTCGTAGTGAATAGTTTGTCCGCTTCTTTCCCGGAGCATATCTATCAACTCTATACGCCGGGCAAAGGCAAAGAAGCGTTACGGAAACGGATCGAGGAGCGTCCAAGTGTCTCATTCCATTATCCGGAAGGCAGGTTCGATAAACTATTTCCGTCTTTATGGCGTACCTCGGGCCTAACGGCTACGCTTCGAAAAGAACACGTAGATCTGTTCCATGGCTTGAGTAATGAGATTCCTATGAATCTAAAACAGAACGGAATCCCAGCGGTCGTAACGATACATGACTTGATCTTCTTGCGTTACCCGCAGCTTTATAAACCGATCGATCGTTCCATCTATACCTACAAATTCAAGCAAGCTTGTTTACGATCGGACAAGATCATAGCGATCAGCAGGCAGACGATGCGAGACATCCGGGACTTCTTCCACATTCCGGAAAGCAAGATCGAGGTGGTTTACCAAGGTTGTGACCCGATATTCGGACAAGCGGTTCAAGAAGACGTGAAATCGTCCGTATGCGAGAAATATCAGATAAACGGGCCTTATATATTATATGTAGGGAGCATCGAGGAACGGAAGAATTTATTGCTTCTGGTAAAAGCCCTGAAAGAGCTGAAAGAAGATATCTCCGTGATCGCTATCGGTAAGCATACGCCTTATACGGACACGGTAGAGACCTATATCCGGGAAAACAACCTGTCCGGTCGCATCCGTATCTTGACCCATATACCTTTTAACGAATTAGCCGCTTTCTATCAGATGGCGACCTTATTTGTCTATCCCTCGTTTTTCGAAGGATTCGGTATCCCGATCTTAGAAGCCCAACTTGCCGGTATTCCGGTGATAGCGGCTACCGGTTCTTGTCTGGAAGAGGCGGGCGGACCGTCCGCTTTATATACCGATCCGAGAAACGAACAAGAGCTGCGCGGCTTGATAGAGTCCGTATTGAACGAGCCGAAGCTGGCCGAATCCATGCGTTCCGGCGGACGAGAGAATATACGGCGATTCATGCCCGACGTATTGGCGGCTCATTTCATGCGAGTATACGAGAATATCTCACGATCTTGTCAAATCCATTTTATCCGTACAGGATGAAGATACTTTTAGTCTATAAAGAAGCCGACATAGCGACCTACAAAATGCTGGAAGGATTGTCCAAGCTTGAGGACTTCAACATCTATATCGCTTCTCCCCAATCGTATACCGACAAAAAGATCTATGGGAATTGTACACCCTTGGATCTGCCGGTCATTACCTCGAAGTTCAACTGGAACGTTATTCGTGCCCTGCGCAAAATCATCAAGACTTATCGGATCGACCTTATCTACTCACCAAGTAGTTCCGGTTTATCAAACGCTTTATTCGCCTCCATAGGCACACGGGCGAAGAATATCGCATACCGAGGTACGCAGGCTAAATTGAAGCGGTTCGATCCGACCTATTATCTAGGCATATTAAATCCCGCCGTGGAGCATGTCGTATGCGAGACCAAAGATATCGAGGAATATCTCTCCCGATTCATCGCACGAAAAAGACTAACAACCAGCACAAAGCCATTTGATATCGATTGGATCAAGGAGGCAGTCCGTACGCCCAAACAAGCCGACGGTATTCCGGACGACGCCTTTCGTTGCATCTATATCGGGGCGACGAAGAACAGGCCGTTCAAAGGCTTAACCGATTTGATCGACGCGTTTATCTTATTGGATGATCCACGGGTACATCTTACGATCGTGGGAGAATATGGGGAAAATGATTTCCAATTAGCCCAACAGTCGAAGGTAAGCGCACAAATTCATTTTCTGGGACAGCGTTCCGACGCCATCTCTTTTCTGGTCACGTCCCAGTTGTTTATACTTCCCTCGCACCGGGATGCCTCCCCAAGAGTCGTGCGGGAGGCTATGGCTTGTTCCGTACCTTGTATCGTAACAGACATACCGGGAGCAAGAGACTTAATCATAGACGGAGTCACCGGATTGTTAGTGCCGCCTTCTTCTCCTCAACAAATGGCGGCGTCTATCCGCTCGCTTATCGATAACCCGGAGCGATTGGAAGCGTTCGCCAAGGCCTCACGTGAGCATATCATCCAAGATTTCAGCGTAAAGGCTTATACAGACGGCTTCGCCACGTTATTCAGGTCGATCAAGAAAGCATAGATTATTTACAGATTCAGAAACAACGGATATAAGCTAATGAATAGCTATCATAAAGATGGTCCTTCATTCCATGTTTATATTGGAAGGACAGGATATTTTTCTTAAGCTCATAATTTAGCTTTGTCCGTAGAATCATCGGCTTATCTCCATTATCCCGATATCCCCGGAAACCGGCATAATTACAATCCAACGAGAACCCCCGATAGGTCCCTAACACACCTGCCCCATAACAGAAAGCGTCGTTCTGACGATTAACGACATCGTTAGTCATCCAACAATAAAAACCCGCTAAAGCTTGCACACGGATCGAAGCGTTTACATCTTTCCGCTTCCACAACGTACGTCCCAGATTGGCGTCGAACCAATAAGAGGCCGCATCCGTATAACGAGCGTCGCACAAGCGTCCGCCACTGGCGGTTTTCAGGTTGGCGCTTACCACGATATCCATCCATTTCTCGCTCCGGAGGGCTTGGAAATAAAAATTAAAGATCACGTCGCCCCGGCAAACAATCGGGGATTTCAGTTCTACCGCATAACGCTCATCCCGCACTTCCGGCGACATCTCATACCATTCTTGGAATACCCAACTGACATTCACTCCTACACGCCCCTTTACGACAGGAATGTACAAACGGGTAAAGATATCTTTCGTCTGATCGCCTCGCGTCTTATGATATTCCCCCCGAAGCTCCACTTCCCAACGGCTGGACAGGCTTCCTCCTACCAACTCGGGAATCGGAAAGGCATTTGGCCCGAAATAACGGGGCGAGTAAGTCAGATACTCTACCTTTTCCCACCATTCTAACGCCTTAACCGGAGATACATAGGCCAAAAGACAACTAACAACTAAACAGAACCGGAGTATTTGTGTTTTCATAAAAGTCTATAATTCAAATTCAATCTCATGCTTCAACGCATATTTCTTCCAGAAACGATTTCGATAGTATAATATCCAACGAAGGCATTCCGCTTTATCAAAATGCCGGCTCTCGGCATAGGTCTCCGCCATTAAATGAAAAGCGGCTTCCCGTCCCCACAAGCGGGAGAAATTCGCGCATCCTCGTTTGAGCGAGACAGGCCCGAAATACATCCGGTTTATATCGATCAAGGAGAACTTAACCCCTTCCTCCGTACGATCGTACAATACATTTCCCGGAGAGAAATCGGCATGATAGACCTCCGCCTCATGCAACTCTGCCATATAAGTACCTAACGCACGAAAAATATCCTCGTTCCCCTCTACCGGACGCTGTCCGACTTTATACAATGTCTTATATCTAGATTGCAGACTGATAAAATAACTATATTCCAAAAACCCTTTCTTCCTAAAAAGGATATAAGCGATCGGGGCAGGTGTCTCAAATCCCTTGGCAACCAATCGCAGAGCGTACTCATAGGCTCGCACAGCCTTGGGCCGACGAAAAAAACGATAAATAATACGGTTTATCAAGAGGGGGACTCTATATCGCTTGACATTCAGTTCCACACCATCTACCTCAAAAACCTTGATCTCATTCCTCGCCTTATAAATCGTTTTTCCCTCTTCTGAAAATATACGAGGTACACGCCTTACAAAATCCTCGAATCGCCCGTACGCCGGGTTAATGACCTCCTTCATCCGAAACCGTTTCATTTAAAGAGGTTAATACCTTGTTTATGATTAGATCCGGATTGAGCTGTTTCATACACGCCCAATCCTTCCGCAGGCAGGGCTTTTGGCCGAATACGGAACAAGGACGGCAAGGTAAGTCCAACTGGATACAATCTTCCGGATCCTGATGATATCCGTAAAATCCGGCATAGGGATGGGTAGCGCCCCAAACGGAAAGCACCCGTGTACCGACCAAGGAAGCGAAATGCATATTGGCGGAATCCATGCAAATCAACAGATCCAACCGGCTGATCAAGGCCAGTTCCTGATCCAAGGAATACTTGCCCGCCACGCTTTTTACCCGGGGATACTCAAAAGCCCATTGATCCAAGAGCGCCTCCTCGTAGCCACGACCACCGAACAGGAAGATGGTAAAATCCTCTCGATCGGAAAGCTCGGCCATGACCAGCTCCATCTCCCCGGTCGGATAAATCTTTCCCCGGTGCTTGGCGAAGGGGGCGATACCGATCCATTTGCCCGTCTTCGTTCCCACAAGGGGTTCCAAGGCGGATACATCCGGGATAGAGGTCTCGTAAAGCGAGGTGAACGATTCCGTATAATGAAGTCCGGCGTTACGGAAAACATCCGCATAACGTTCGATCACCGGGCGAAGTTGTTTAAATCGTTTATGCTTCGCGTCGGTCAACCGGGCACGATCTTTCCGGGCCTTATCCACGACAAACACCCGTCTGCCGTTCAAGCGGAACAGCGTACGGATGATCATGGTCCGCAATACGTCATGCAAATCCAAAACCACGTCGAAATCATATTTTACCAAGGCAGAGGCAAAACGAAGCAATCCCGCCAACGTTTTCTCCGTGCTCTTCGTATTGATGCCGATCACGTTCACGTTCTTCGGGCGGTTGATAAAGACCGGGATCAAGAACGCTTGCGTCAACACGGTAAACGAGTCCGTAGGATTCGCCTTGGCGGCGGAATAGATAACGGGAACGGTCATCGCCACATCCCCAATAGCCGAAAGTCGTATTACTAATATATTTGCCATTATTTCTTACCGTACAACACAGGATTCAAGGCCGGGTCATTGTACATCTTCATTTGCTTGTAGACCTTCATATACTTCTTACCGTCACGGATATCGGATAGCAATTGATCCAAAGCCATCGACAAATCCTTCTTCTGCTCCATCAGCACCGCCAGTTTCTGCTCACAACGAGCCTTATGCTCGGCAGTAGCATCCGCACGGCTCGCCTCCTCACGCATATGATAGATCTTAAGCGTAAGGATCGACAGACGATCGATCGCCCAAGCCGGGCTTTCCGTATTGATCGTAGCGTCCGGCAAGACTTTCACGTTCTTGTATTTATCCAGAAAGAAACTATCGATCAACTCTACCAAATCCGTACGATCTTGATTCGACTTGTCGATGCGGCGTTTGATAGCCAGCGCTTCCACCGGGTCGATCTCCGGATTCCGGATAATGTCCTCCAAATGCCATTGTACGGCATCGATCCAGTTCTTAAGATAAAGATAAAACTCGATGCTCTTTACCGCATAGGGATTATGCACTGTAGCATCTACATTGTCAGTTACATGATAAGCCTCCGTAGCTTGCTCAAAAATGCGGAAACATTGTTCGCTGAAGTTCATATATGATTCATTTTCTTTCTGTGAATACTTTGTGGGACAAAGATAATGCTTACGGATCAGAAACCCAATTCTACCGGATAAATTCTATCCTCTTAGCATATATCCTTTCTTCGGCAAGGATACGATGCCGGTAGACGGATCGTTATGAAGCGCTTTACGGAGATAGGTGACCTGCACATTCAAGGCCAGGGAGTTGGCGTATGAGCTAGTTCCCCAGACGGTTTCCAGCAGAAGGTCACGATCCACCGCCAGATTCAGGTTTGTAGCCAGGATTCGCAGAAGATCCGCTTGGCGGGAAGTGATCAATACCTTGTTATTGCCCGTACGGATCTCATTCGTGGTATAGTTGAAGGTCGTGTTTCCGAAATGGAAGCTCTCCTCCTGCACGCTTTCATGGACACCGATCTCAAAACGGTCCTTGATACGGGCGATCAGCTCTTCCGGATAGAAGGGTTTCGCCAAGTAATCATTTCCGCGCAAGCTAAAACCTTTCAAACGGTCGTTCTTATCGGAACGGTCGGAAAGGAAAAAGATCAAGACATGGCGGTCTTGCTCACGGATCTTTTCCGCTACCTCGAAACCGTTTAGGCCGGGCATGTTGATATCCAGCAAGACCAGATCCGGTTTCACGACCGGGAATTGCTCCAAAGCCATGGTACCATTGCCGGTATAAGTCACCTCATACCCCTCCCGTTCCAAGAATCGCTTCAAGACGAGGGAATACTTAAGGTCATCGTCAGCGAAAAGTATTTTCAATGTCGATTTCATAAGGCTGTAGTCGGTAGATTTATAGTAATTCGAGTGCCTTCACCTAATTCACTTCGCAGGGATACTGAACCATGATGCGCCTCTACTATTTGGCGAACGTAGCTCAATCCCAACCCAATACCGGGAATTTGCTTATCAGGCAGATGAGACGAACGGTAAAACTTCTCGAATACCTTTCGCCGCTCATCCGGAGCGATACCGAAGCCATTATCCGAAACGGTCAATTCCACCCCTTGCTGATTCCAAAGCACTACGATATCGATATTCACTTCCTCTCCCGAATATTTGATCGCATTCTCTATCAAGTTAGACAAGACATTCGCCACATGTACCGGATCGGCCGTCAGATCCGGCATATCCGGGGGAAAGGCCGTCGAGAAAGAGACTTTTTTCCCGGCAGGGATATTGGTTAGGCGTACCACCTTCTCCACCAACTCACGGAGATTAAAAGCGGAAGGTCTCAAGAGCGTCTCCCGCTCGTCCGCACAAACCATATCTTTCAATTTTCCCAGATAGGCGGAAAGATTATCCAACTCGAACATGGAGTCTTGAAGGACCCGTTCCGTCATGGCCTCATCCATCCGCATCTCCCGGTCATTCAAGAAAGAGACGAATACCTTCAAGGTTTGTACCGGTCGCCTCAGCTCATGGATCATCGTATGCACGAATCCCTCACGCAACTCGTTCAAGCGCATTTGCTCCCAGATCGTACGGATCTGGAAACCCAAACAAGCCAGCAATAACAAGATTAGGAAAAGGCTTAAGAAAAGCTGCCATCCCATCCGGCCCAATAACGGATTCATGGGAAGATCCACATCCACCCACACCGCCTTTCTCTCGATCGGGGCGAACAAATAGCATATCGAGATAGAGGTTGAAAACAGGTTTTTCGATAACGGCAACCATAAGGCCGATGACTGTCCGGACAAGGTATCGCTCGCTACGAACGGACGTACCCGATAATCCAGACCGGGCAGACTGGCAGACAAGATGGAGTCCAAACGCTCCGCGGAGAAAGGCACAAAGAACTCCACGACCGAACGATCTACCCCAACCAATAAGCTATCTTCCGGCATATTCGGGTCCAGATGAAGCCGAAAACTATGGATCTTTGTCGTATCCTTGGGATAAAGCTGGAAACCGAACGAGTTTTTCAACCCATTTAACACGCTATCACCAGACTGGTATTTCGACTGGCGTTCTATGATATAAGTACCTTTCGTCATCTCCGCCTCTTCCTTCCGTATACGAAATTCCTCCTGCCCGGCATGAAATACCTCACCGGCGATCTCATCCGCATAAGTACACATCTCGTACCGGAACTGATTGAACAGCCAATAGCCTTGTACCCCGATCGCCGCCAAAGCCGCCGCCAACGAGATTACCCATATCCATCGAATCCTCTTTCCCATATCTTATTCCTTTCCGGCAAAGATAGATAGCTACTCCATGATTACAACGTACATGTAGCCATTTTTATAAGCGGAGTAATATTTCAGTAATAAAAATCTTCCTTACGGCAAACGTTCCTCTCTTACATTCGCAACAAATAACTTCTAAAACCAACAGATCATGAAACGAATCATAGCGACAATCGGCCTGCTTTGCGTAGGTCTGTCAGGGGCGGGACACGAGACGAACGCCCAAGTGACAATCAACATCTTCAACCTAAACGACGTACTAAGAGCCAAGCCCATCGACGAGACACGTTTCACGGTACAATACCAGACCACGTCCATGCCGGACACGCTCCAACCCGACAAGAAAGAGGAAGAGACCCTCATGCTGAAGGTCGGGGATAAATGCTCCGTTTACTATAGTTACGCCAAATTCCTCACCGATTCCGTACTAGAGGCCGACAAAGCCGCCGGAGCCTCACAAGAAGTCATCAATGAACACCTGCAACAATATTCCTCCAAGACCAATGCGCAGGTCTACAAGAATTATCCGGCGGGAAAGACCACGACCTTGGATGCCCTTGCCGCCAGTCGCTTTCGCTGCGAGGAAAAGGAGGAGCGCCCGGAATGGACCTTACTGCCCGATACGATGACCATCCTGTCCTATCCTTGCCGGAAAGCGACCAGTCATTTCAAGGGCAGGCATTATGAGGCTTGGTACACGCCGGAGATACCGAAAAGCGAGGGTCCTTGGAAATTATGCGGATTACCGGGCCTGATCCTAAAAGCCCAAGACAGCCAAGGACATTACACTTTCATCTGCACGGGTATCGAACTGAGCCGGGGTAAGAACCCGATCCTTTTCGGGGGAAACGATTTCGAGCCGATCAACCGCAAGAACCTGCAAAAGGCTTACGAACGATATGCCGCCGATCCTATCGGATACATCGCCTTGACCTCGCCACAGGTGAAAGTGACCGTCACCGACGATAACGGGAAACCTTACCAACCCAAGAACATGCCGTATAACCCTATAGAAAGGGAAGAAAGATGAAACGGATCATACTGCATATACACACTTTTTGTTTACTTACACTGCTCTGCCCGGCAGGATTGGCCGCCCAATCCGTCATCCGAGGGATCGTGATCGACAGGGAAAGCCAACTGCCGGTAGAAGCGGCCACCGTGCAATTAACCAGAGGCAACGTCTCCTTTCCTATCAACTATACGTTAAGTAATAATGAAGGGACCTTTACCCTCACCCAACCGAAGCGGACGGACTCACTTCTCGTCTCCGTCTCGCTCTTAGGGTACCAAACCCAACAACAAGCCGTACATGCCGGACAAACGCTTCGTTTTGAGATGGAACCGCAGGTATTCAGCCTAAAGGAGGTGGAAATCCGTCCGGGACGTGTCTGGGGGCGGCAAGATACGATCAATTATGATGTCACCCGCTTTCTCTCCCCAAAGGATCAATCCATCAAGGACGTATTACGGAAACTTCCGGGTATCGATATCGATGATCTGGGGAAGATCTCTTACAACGGGAAAGAGATCCGTAATTTCTATGTGGAGGGACTGGATCTCACCAACGGGAAATACAAGCAAATCAGCGAGAACCTGCGAGCCGACGCCGTGCAGAACGTACAAGTGATGGAGAACCACCAACCGATCCGTGTGTTACAGAGAAAGATCAAGACCGAAGACGTAGCGTTGAACCTCAAGCTGAGACCGGAATTCCGGGATCGCTGGCTGATCAATGCCGAAGGCGGTCTCGGCGCATCCCCGTTCTTATGGAAAGGAGCCGCTGACGCCTTGCAGATCAGCCGCAGCAGCCAATCCGCTTATCTATATAAAGGGAATAATACCGGGCAGGATGTATCGGGCGAGCAAAATACGCTTACCGAATCACCCGAATCCCGTTTATCCGAGCCCAAGGTTCCCCAATTTCTGCTACAGCCCTCATTCTCCGCCCCGCTAAAGAAAGAGCGCTGGCTGTTCAACCATATACACAGCCTATCCGCAAATCGCCTATATAAACTGAACGAGAACACCCAACTCCGTATAAACGCCGGTTATATCCACGACCTGCGAACACAGGAAAGGGGGAGTGAGACAACTTATTACCAATCCGAGGACACGATTCATCTAACGGAGCAAAGCGATAGCCGCATTCGCTCGGATCAAGCCAACCTAAATATCGGAGTGGAAAACAACTCGCAGGAAAGGTATCTCAAGAACCAGTTCTCAGCCACCGGAAATTGGCAATCCAGCCTTTCCCATATAACCGGAAACACAATTTCCACCGGCCGTACAACATTGGACCAACGCATCAAAACCCCGAACCTCGACTTGCATAATAATTTACGGACCCTGTGGAGCTTGGACAAATACACGTTGGAAGCCCAGTCTTCGCTCCGTTACCACAGCAACGCAGCCGATCTTCGCTTGGATAACCACCCTTATCCAATGAACTTACGCGACTTTTATACCGACAATTCCTTCTCATTCCTGAGAAAGAGCGGTTCCCTCACCCAGCGATATACGGTAAGCATAAACGGGGAGATCAGCAATATCGAGAAAAGCCTGCAAACTTATCTCTCACCCGATTACCAATGGAATACCTATAAATGGACCCTATCCCTCAGCGCCCCTCTCAGATGGACCGGATATACAGGGGTCGGTTTCTCCCGCATCTCGGTTAATCCGTCCCTGTCCATTATCTACAAACTGAATTACGCATGGCGTTTCACGGTACACGCCTCCTATAAGGAAAGATACGGAGAGATGACCGACTTATACGACCGGCCTTATCAAACGGATTACCGGAATAGCGTCTGGAATTGCGGAATCCTCCCGGTTTACAGACAACAGCTTTATTCCGTTTATGGGGAATACAAGAGTACGGCACGGGAATTCTTCGCCACGATAAACCTGACACACAACCGGGAGTGGTACAATCGTATATACGAGCAACGTATAGAGAACGGACAGGTACAACGAGTCTCCTTGCCCTTATCCAACCACGGTTCCGGCTATACCGTCAAAAGCACGCTATCCAAAGGCTTTTACGATCTAGGGCTAAAGACCTCGCTCATGGCGCTCCTCAATATCAGCAAGGCCGAGCAAATCAGCGGGGGACAAAGGCTTCCCTATCAATATCGTCTCATGCGCCTAGAACCCAAAGTGATCTGGACTCCCAACCGCCATTGGGAGACCAGTTACCAAACCGATATCCGGTATGGAGGAAGTAAAATCGGAGAACAAACCCGTTTGGCCCCCTTATGGAACGTCACCCAACAAGTACAACTCTCCTACATTTTCTCACCCATAGAGGCAAGCCTTTCCGTAGATCATTATCACAATGACGTGAATGAAGACCAATCCGTCAACGCCGTTTTCGCAGACTTCTCGGTCTCATGGAAATCCCGGCGTTGGCAAATCACCGCCACGGCAACAAACCTGTTCGACAAACGTACCTACGCATATACACGATACGCATCGTTGGAAAGCTATACCTCATGGGTACGTATCCGTCCCCGGGAGTTTCTGGTAGCGATCCGCTACCAGCTATAAACGATCCAGACGAGTCCGGGTTATAGGCGTATCTTCCGCTCCACCGTACCCTCTGCCGTATCTATCTGTATGAAATAAACGCCGGGCTGGACATTTCCCAAGGAAACAGCGTAATCCACCGAGGCTGGAGAATCTACCTTCTCACCATACAGATGACGGCCCGAAGCGTCATGTACATGGATGCTGAACGAACCGGGGACCTCCGCCCAACGGACATGGAAACTTCCTTTCGTACCGCTAGCATATACGGACACGGCCTCTTGCGGAGCCTCCTCGAATACGTTCTCCGTAGAGGTAGGGATTCCCAATATATCCAGCAAACCTTTATACACGTCTATCTTTCCCCATCCCCATTGCATGTTCGGATAAGAGAGGGGCTTATCCTGAACAGACGTACGGGAGAAAACATCCTTGATATCATCCGGGGATAAAGTAGGGTTCGCCTGTAGCCAAAGAGCGATACTGCCTGTCACGAAAGGACAAGCCATTGATGTACCACTCATATAGCCCCACGGATATCTATGTCCATTAAATGTGGAATAACGAGCCTGATATACCTTGTCTCCTTCACCGGTCTCACCCTCCAGATAGAATGAGTTATAAGAGGACGCCCCCCAAAGTCCGGGTGCTGTTATATCTGGTTTCATGCGATTATCAACCGTAGGGCCTACGCTTGAAAATGATGTTAACTCACCCAAACTATTACCTGGCCAATAAGAGGTACCCCCATCTACATTTACCGGGCATATACGAGTGGCATAAGCCCCGACAGCTATCACGTTTTTGGCCGATGCCGGAGAGCCGATAGTAAAATCTCCCGTTCCGATCGTATAAGGATCTCCCTTTCCCAAATCCGTAAACAAACTCTCGCCATTGTTGCCCCAAGCCCGGACCGGCGTGTTATTTGTCGCCACATGAAGTAAGAATATCTTTTCATTTTTGGTGCCTTCCGGATAATTGAACTGAATAAAAAGACGGTATCTCCCATTAAACACATATAATTCAGATTCCATCTGCGCCTCATACACCAACGTACCATCCACGCTCTCACTAGTAAAAACAGAAGACTTAGGCATTGTATCCAAGGCAAAGAATCCGGTCGTACTTAATATCTCATCGCTTTCACGATCATACAGATCCAGACAAACAGAAAAAGGTTCCCCGGGCTCGTCCGCCCAGATATCCACCATGCCATAAGAAAGACCCGTATTAAACCTGCTAACAAAAGTACGCAAGGTATCCCTAGGCGACATCAGTTCGGTATAGACGGGCAGGTCCCTAGAATTTCCCATAGCCACCGTGATAATTTTACCCGGCCCGACCATTCGGTCCAACATTATATCCATAAAATTAGTACCATCGTGTCCTCCAATACCATCCCCTAAACTAAGATTCACCACGCAAGGTCTACCCAGTCTCTCGCTCTCCTTGAATATATAGTCCACTCCGTCTACGATATCAGAATTCTGCATGGTAGTAGCCACCAAGATCATATCACTCTCGTTGGCAACACCTTGATAGGGCGTATCAAACCCTCCTCCGGCAGCTATGCCCGCGACATGGGTACCATGCGTATTTACATCCGAATCAAACGAGCAAGCCGCATCCAGCAGTTCCTCTTCCGTCCTGTATTCCGCTTTACTATAAGGACTCGTTTGATCCCAGACTTGTTTGATACGATACGTCTTACCCTCCTTGTCATAGAAATTCGGGTGAGTAAAATCTAATCCCTGATCGACCACACCCACGATGACCCCCTTGCCCGTATAAGGCTGGGGAAGCTTAGTCCCCGCATAGGCGTCCGCCACGTCCGAGTAGTAACGGGCCGAGTCCATACTGGCCCTCATAGGTTGTGAAGCGGATACATATTGGATACAACCCAGCCCAGACACCGACTCCACGGCAGACAGGGGGATCAACACCGTAGCGATATCTCCCGTCCTTGTCCGGATACGGCACCCGGCCGAATCCAAGGAAGCCCATCCCTCATCCGTCGCCACCTTCACGAAAGCCGAGAGATAATCTCCCGAGATAGAACTCCTCAACAACGAGTTCGCCGTATCTTTCTTCGCTAATTTGTCTAAAAGAATGCGTGTATAGGGAGACATCTTGGAATACGTAGGTTCTTGGGCAAACATCCCTCCTACCACAAAAATCGCTAGAAGCAGCGATAACAAAATAGATTTTTTCTTCATATTAACCATCTTTTCCATTATATTTCAATTAAGACGTAAAGCTCGTCTCATCACGCCAGCCACGACATTTTAAATGCGCCATTTTATCTGTCTTATTGTGATACAAAGTAAGGCTTTTAAATGCGGACTTTCATTAAGAAACCCCGCTACCTTACGACATTTAGTCCAAAAACAGTGTGACATATAATCCGGATTCGAGGCAAACTAGGCCCTTTTCATCTAATCGTTGCCAAAAATACTTATAAATCAAAGAAAAATTTATATTTTTGTTTGCCAAAAAGTAAATAAATGAAACTAACATATATAACTTTATTCTTTTTTTCTATCGTACTCTTGAGAGCGGCAAACCCTTCCGCAGATAACCGCCCCCAAGAAAAATTATCTTACCAATCCATATTCAATCAGATCATCGCAACCCCCGAAAAAGCGATAAACCTAGCCGATAGCGCCGAGAACCTACGGATCATACCGGAATACAAAGCCCATATCATCCGGTCACGGGCATATGCCCGGTTGAAAAACGAGAAGAAAGCGCTGGAATACGCTCTAGCCGCATTCCACACCGATTCCGTGCAAAACGACTCCACGGCCTACATGAATGTTTGCCAGATACTAAGTAATTGCTATATCGAGCTATCCCGCCAGAACGAAGCCATAGAATACGCAACGATAGCGATACGGATCGCACGCTCCCAACGCGATAAGAGCGTCGAGGCTACCTCTATGATCTCCATCTCACGGGCACAAAACGAGCTGGCACAAAAAGACAAGGCTATCGAGACACTTGACCAAGCGATTGAACTGCTACAAGGCACCACCGATCCGGAAGATAAGCGTACGTTGATCTCACTTTATATGGAGAAGCTACGAAACATCATGATCCAGGAGAAAAATGAAGAAGCAATAAATACCGGAAAGGAACACGCTTCCTCCGTTTCATCGCTACTTTCACCCGTTTCCAATCTTTCCGGGAGTCGTATTTCATATATTCTTGCCATTCTGTTCCTTGATATGAACGAGCCCCGAGGCTTTCATAAAACGAGCGGTTGTCTGCACTCTCTTCCAACCATTCTTCCAGTTCGGTCATTTGCTGTTTATCTGCTTCTCCGTGCCAACAAAGCAAAATCAAACGGGCAATTTCCTGAGGAGTATATTTTTTAGAGGTCATCTTTTCTTCATTTTCTATTAAAACCGGTGAAAGAAGCAAAAGGATGACAAAAGATGAAAAAAATAATCAAAATATTCCGAAAAGTTTTAGAGCGACCATTATTAATGCAATCAATAAAATATAACGTATGTACTTCGCTCCCCATTTCACCCTCACCCGGGTCCCGATCCAGGCTCCCGCCATGTTACCGCAAGCCAGAATCAAACCGGTACGCCAATCTACCAAATCATACCAGATAAAAATAACGAG
>OGEG01000855.1_pt1 | contig 26391 bp, 20 predicted proteins | sample 1570621 | NCBI WGS metagenome assembly OGEG01 (sample SAMEA2582130, study PRJEB24529) | metagenome | biome: Human gut stool | place: China | collected 2011 | reverse complement strand
TAAACCGTCTGCGTTCTCAGTTGAAGATTTGTGCTGTGAAAGCTCCGGGCTTCGGTGACCGTCGTAAAGAAATGCTGGAAGATATCGCCGTATTGACTGGTGGTGTAGTGATCAGCGAGGAAAAGGGTCTGAAACTGGAACAAGCTACCATCGAGATGTTGGGTACTGCTGATAAGATCACAGTTTCTAAAGATAACACTACCATCGTAAACGGTGCCGGTGACAAACAAAATATCAAGCAACGTTGTGAACAGATCAAAGCTCAGATTGCTGCTACGAAATCTGATTATGACAAAGAAAAATTGCAGGAGCGTCTGGCCAAATTGTCTGGTGGTGTTGCAGTTCTTTACGTAGGTGCTGCTTCTGAAGTTGAAATGAAGGAGAAGAAAGACCGTGTAGACGATGCTTTGCGTGCAACACGTGCTGCTATAGAAGAAGGTATCGTACCAGGCGGTGGCGTAGCTTACATCCGTGCACTCGATGCATTGGAAGGCTTCAAAGGTGATAACATCGATGAAACTACCGGTGTTGACATTATCAAGCGTGCTATTGAAGAACCGTTGCGTCAGATCGTTGCCAATGCAGGTAAAGAAGGTGCTGTAGTTGTACAGAAAGTACGTGAAGGTAAAGGTGACTATGGTTACAATGCTCGTACTGATGTATATGAAAATCTGCATGCTGCCGGTGTAGTTGATCCTGCAAAGGTTGCTCGTGTAGCTTTGGAAAATGCTGCTTCTATTGCAGGTATGTTCTTGACTACTGAATGTGTAATCGTTGAAAAAAAGGAAGACAAACCTGAAATGCCAATGGGGGCTCCCGGCATGGGCGGCATGGGTGGCATGATGTAATACCCGTTTTTCCCTGAATTCATAATTATAATAAATGACCACAGCATCTCTCTGAAGGTGCTGTGGTCTTTTTTTCTCTTTTCTAGTCTTTTTCTTCTCATATTACCTGTATATTATTACGAAACTGTTACAAATTTGATTAAAAAATATATCTTTCGTTCGTTTTTTGTGTTTTATAAATAAAAAGTGATACCTTTAGGGGGATAAATTAGGATAGCCTAAACAAAAACCAATCAATTATTTAACCTTTTTAATAACGAAAAGAGATGAACAAAAGCGACATCGGCCTGAACGCAGGCAAAATTTGGAGGTTGCTTAGCAATTACGCCAAATGGGACTATGGGACTTTGAAGAGAAAGTCCGGGCTGAAGGACAAAGAACTGGGAGCCGCCTTGGGATGGTTAGCTTGTGAAGACAAGATTGTATTGCACCAAGAGAATGAAGAGCTCTACATTTTTTTGGGCGTGAATGTTTATATCGGCTAAAGAATGAAAAAACCGATTGAAAACCTAAACGAAAGCGTGGATTTTAAAAATCCACGCTTCTTTTTTTCTGCTAACGAATATATTTCGTTCCTTTGCATGCTCTTAGTAGTAAATGATAATTCGGGTGCTAAGATAATTTATCGATAAAATGAATATAACTATGAGAAGTTTTGCTTCAGACAACAATTCCGGTGTACATCCATTGGTGATGGAAGCACTAAACCAAGCAAACCAAAATCATGCAGTAGGCTACGGTGACGATCCTTGGACGGAGGAAGCCGTCCGCAAAATCAAGGAGACATTTACAGCTGATTGTGAACCGCTTTTTGTTTTTAATGGAACAGGTAGTAATGCAGTAGCTTTACAGTTGGTTACGCGTCCTTATAATTTGATTCTTTGTGCGGAGACAGCGCATATTTATGTGGATGAATGTGGTGCTCCTGCACGTATGACAGGTTGCCAGATCCGTCCGATTGTGTCATCGGATGGAAAACTCACTCCAGAGTTGGTACAGCCTTATCTAAAGAATTTTGGTGAACAACATCATTCCCAGCCGGGTGCTATTTATATTTCCCAATGTTCGGAATTGGGTACTGTTTATACTCCGGAGGAATTGAAGGCATTAACAGCTTTGGCGCATAAACATGGTATGTATGTACACATGGATGGTGCACGCCTGGCGAATGCTTGTGTAGCTTTGAATCTTAGTTTCAAGGAACTTACGGTTGATTGTGGTATTGATATACTTAGTTTTGGTGGAACAAAGAATGGTTTGATGCTTGGGGAAAGCGTAGTTATTTTTAATCCGGAGCTCAAAAAAGAGGCATTTTATGTGCGGAAGCAATCGGCCCAGTTAGCTTCTAAATTACGTTATCTTTCTTGTCAGTTCACAGCTTACCTTACAGATGATTTGTGGAAAAAGAATGCTATGCACGCCAATGCAATGGCACAAAAACTGTATGATGGTTTGAAAGTATTACCGGGTGTACATTTCACACAGAAGATGGAGAGTAACCAGTTATTCTTGACTATGCCTCGTTCGGTTATTGATAAGCTAATGAAGTCTTACTTCTTCTATTTCTGGAACGAAGCTGAAAATGAAATTCGTTTTGTGACTTCTTTTGATACAACAGAGGAAGATATACAGACCTTGTTGCAGGCTGTGAAAGAAAGCTTCTGATTTTCCTTATTATGCACTTATCTGCATCACCCCACACACTTATTTGCATCAGGTTGAAGACTTATCTGTGTAGGGTGATGCACTTATCTGCGTAGGCTGATGCACTTATCTGCATCAAAATCTTCTTCATTATATTATAAAAATGACAGAAAAAAGCTCCGGACCTTCTCAGGCATGGAGCTTTGGTTTGAAACTTTTTCCCTTGGGGGGGAAAAGCCTACTGAAAACAAACCGATTGAATATTACCTTAAATACCTTTGCATGATAACCTTTAACTAACCTTTTTATGATAATCGTATGGACTACATTCCTATTGCTTCGAGTACGGGTACAAAAGTATAGCCTTTCCGTTTCAATGTTTTAATCATTTTATCCAGATAGCCATTATAGAATTTATCCGTACGGCGGTCGTCCGTACCGAAGTGTATCAACATCAAATGTCCGTTTAAACCTTCTTTTTTCTCTACTTCCATGATTTTGTCATAGATAAACTTACTGCTGCGATATTTCTGTCCCATATCCGGGGTAGTGTAATCTGCATTACTCATTGTACCGGGCGTATAGTTAATAAGTTGGATACCCATATTTTTTGCCCATGCAGCTATTTCTTTATTATAATATTCATAAGGCGGGATATATACCGGAGCATCTTTGTATTCGATACCTGCCTCGCGCATACCTGCGTAGCTTTTTAGCATATCCTGTTCAAACTGCTCACGGGTTACTAATAGTGAATCGCGATTTTCCCACGGCATATACAGTAAGTGTCCATAACTGTGGCTACCTACCAGATGTCCTTCGGTACGCAGACGTTTGACTACTTCAGGGTAGAGTTCGTAGAATTCACCGGTGAAGAAAAATCCACCTTTGATGCCATACTTTTTCAGCGTGCTGATGATAGCGTTGGCACCGTCTGCTTTATCAGCTGCAGTAAAAACAAGTGTAATTTGTTTTTTTGATGGATCAGTGCGAATGATGCCACCATTTACATATACATTCTTATCGCCCTGAATATTGGCTTGCTTCATGCCCTCTTTTTGCATGGCAGAGAGGTAATAAGTGAGACATGCAGTTCCATCCATAGTCGGCTCATTGGTCGAATAGTCATGAATAGCATCGTGATATACCATCAGGTCCGGTTGAAAGCGTTCATAATCTTGTCCGGGAGTACCGGGAATACCAGTCATATTTACTCCACGTAGACTTTCAAAAATAGTGCGGTAAACTGGTCCGTCTACCAATCCGCCTGTAGTGTTGCCTACTCCTGCATTTAGTAATGAAGAGTGGGGCTGTGAAGGATAGTCTCCATATAGGGGGAGTTCTACGATCATGCTAGTTCCCCATGGGTTACAACCGAACAACCAGTCGAGCATGGCAGCTTCCATTTCTTTGTATGATTCATCACCTGTTGCTTCACGATACAGGCGGCACTGTGTCAACATGGCAGTTGTTAAGTTGTTAGAACACCAAGTGTAGGGAATGCCATGCATGAATGGGCTTTCGACTGCTTTTTCGTAGGTACGTACAATACCGGTATGCATGTTTCGGATGAATTCTTTGCTGAGGCGGTCATTGTTTACTTTTGCTAAGTGGTAATGTCCCATATTCATGAACGGATACCATTGATAGTGGCGTGCACTGTCAGCACCCATCCATGGGGTAACAGGTTCACGTCGTCCATACTCAACGGCTTGCTGCAGATATGTCAGATCTCCGGTACTCTTAAACAGTTCCATGGCTCCCAACTCCATATCGTCTACCCAGTTATCTTCTTCATAGATATACGGAGACAAGACAGATGCCGTTTGGCAAGCCCCAGGCTTTTTTACTCCTTCCTGATAGGCTGCATCAGCCTTTGCCTCTATTTCAGCTGCAAATTCCGGGTAGAAATTCTTCAGGAGGCGTGCACCGAGAGCGAAGCAGGAAGCATATTTGCCTGCTGTACTGGCTACACCTGTAGTTGTGTTCATAAACTGGCCACGTACCTGAGGTTCACCGCTACAGAAATAAACAGGACGTCCGTTGCCTGGACCGTAACCATAGTCCACTTTATCTTCGTTGGGCAGACGCATACCGGCGTGGTCACGGTCGTCAGCAATCTGGTTGTATAGTTCGCCAGAAGCGGGATTCATGCGATTTAACCAATCCAATCCCCATTTTATTTCGTCTACAATGTCAGGAATACCGTTAGCACCGGGAAGTCCGGCAGCATCATAGAAATCACCGAAAGATTCCGGATTTTCCTGATAGGCGAACATCATCTGATAAATAGCATTGGCGGAAGTGGTGGTGTATTGCAGATAATCAGTTGCATCGTGCCAGCCACCACGGACATCAATGTGTTGTCCCGTCTTAGTGGGATGATACAAGATGTAGCCATCGTGCACATGACAACTGTCTTTCAGGAAAGGATTATAACCGCAGCGCTGCTGACGCATATAGTTCAACAAGAAATCTGCAGTTCCATTGTATACATGGTTATTGATGGGGAAATGGGGAGATACAACTTTACCTGCTTTCAGGTAATAGGTTCCCGGTTGATTGAAATCGCTAAAATTCAAACGATAAGTACTCTTCATTAGGCCCATCTTTCCGGTTGATTTGATAGAATTGAAAGTTCTAACTGTTTGTCCGGTGAAGGCATCTACAAGTGCATACTCTTGTATGTCAGTGGGTTCTTCACTCATGAATACTGCTACTTTCACAGATTGCGGCAAGTAGCCAAGTTGGTTTATGCGTATCCATGCATCTGCTTTGGTTTGCAGGACAATGAAAGTGAGTGCTACCGTAAGTAGCCAATGGTTACTTTTCATAATAAGTCAATATATTAAGGTTGGGGGAATTATGCTTTCTGTAAATGCATTATTTTATATACAAATAAAGTGTTTTCCGTTTATTTTAGGAAGTTTTAGCATGAATAATTAATTGATGTTACGAGTCGTTTACATCGTTTTAGAATTAAAAAGACATTAATGGATCTTTTTATAAATGGATATTTTGTTGATTATCTATGGTTTATGCTTTTTAATACTCCTTTTTAGTTTTCGTTTATGTATTTTAATATTCAAAACACCTACTTGGTGCGTTATTTGTGATAGGGTATATAAGAATAACAAAATTTATAGACTATGGCTTATATAGATTATTATCAAGTCCTTGGGGTAGATAAGACGGCAAGCCAGGATGATATAAAGAAAGCGTTCCGTAAATTGGCACGCAAATATCATCCTGATCTGAATCCGAACGATTCTTCTGCCAAAGATAAATTTCAGGCAATTAATGAAGCAAATGAAGTGCTGAGTGATCCTGAAAAGCGTAAAAAATACGATGAGTATGGTGAGCATTGGAAGCATGCCGATGAATTTGAGGCTCAAAAGCGTGCCCGTCAGGAGGCGGGTGCCGGTGGATTTGGTGGCTTTGGCGGCGGTTCGGGTGCAGGATATGGTACGGATGGTAGCTCTTACTGGTATTCATCCGATGGACAGGAATTTTCCGGTCATGGTGGCGGCTTTTCCGATTTCTTTGAATCTATGTTCGGAAGCCGGGGGCGTGGAAGTTCTAATGCAGGCTTCCGCGGACAGGATTACCATGCAGATTTAAACCTCTCGCTTCGTGATGCAGCCCAAACTCATAAACAAGTGTTGACTGTAAACGGTAAGAATGTGCGCATTACTATTCCTGCCGGCGTGGCAAACGGGCAAGTCATTAAATTGAAAGGTTACGGTGGCGAAGGTGTGAATGGTGGACCTGCCGGAGACTTGTACATAACGTTTGTGATTGCGGATGATCCGGTATTCAAACGTTTGGGAGATGACTTGTATGTAGATGTTTCCATTGATCTTTATACCGCTATCCTGGGTGGAGACCAGTTGGTAGATACTTTGGATGGAAAGGTAAAACTGAAAGTGAAACCCGAGACACAGAACGGTACGAAAGCCCGTCTGAAAGGCAAGGGATTCCCTGTATATAAGAAAGAAGGACAGTTCGGTGACCTCATTGTGACTTATTCCGTGAAACTGCCGACGAACTTGACGGAAGAACAGAAAGAGTTGTTCCGTAAACTTCAAAGTATGAACTAAAAGGAGGTAGCACTATGCAGAATGAATTAATCATAGTCAGCGAGTATTGTCGCAAATGCCACATTGAACCGTCGTTTATCGATTTGTTACAGGAAGGTGGCCTGATAGAAGTAATGACCGAAGGTGGGGAACGCTATCTGACATTCACCCAACTGCCGGAGGTGGAACGTTACAGCCGTATGTATTATGACTTATCCATCAACATTGAAGGAATTGATGCCATCCATCACCTGTTACAGCGTATGGAAGAGATGCAGAATGAACTTCATGAGTTACGCAGTCAGTTGAGACTGTTTCGGTAAGGAGCTTTATTTATGACAAAGAAGGCTGTCCCATTCGTTTGAGACAGCCTTCTTTGAATATAGTAATCGGTTAATTACTTGCGGTAGTTATCCAGTTCTTCAACTTTGAACTTGCGGATAAAATTGAAGTGCTTTTCTACTTCAGCTTCAGCGTAGTTCAGATAGACAACAGCTGACTTTGCAAACAACTCAGGTGCTTTTGTTGCGTCCTGAATGAGAAGATGAGACATCACACATACAGCAGCCATTTCGTAAAGACGGCGGGCTACGAAGTCCAGCAGTTCTTGGTTTGCAGCTTCTTTCGTTGCGTTGGTGACAGCTTCAAACTTATTCGTCATCTCTTTCAGGCGATCCATCAACGGTTGCATTTCTTCGCTGCAAGGAATTGTTTCGTAATCGCGGAGAGTAGCAGCGTATGAACCGTTTGTTACATAACGGATGGCGGCTACAGTCTGTAACTGAGTCGTACCTTCGTAGATGCTGGTAATACGGGCATCGCGGTAGATACGTTGACAGGCATATTCCAACATGAAACCGGAACCACCATGAATCTGAATACAGTCGTAAGCATTTTGGTTGGCATATTCGGAGTTCATACCTTTGGCCAGCGGAGTAAAGGCATCAGCAAGTTTGGAATATTTCTTTTGTTCCTGACGTTCTTCCGGAGTCAGTTTACGTTCGCGGGAGATATCATCCAAAGCTTTGTAAATGTCCACATAGCGAGATGTTTGGTACAACAAAGCACGACCTGCATCTAACTTAGCTTTCATGATAGCCAGCATGTCATATACAGCCGGGAATTCAATAATAGCTTTGCTGAACTGCTTACGGTCTTTTGCGTATGCCAGACCTTCATTGTAGGCAGCTTGTGACAAACCTACGGATTGTGCGGCGATACCCAGACGGGCACCGTTCATCAATGCCATTACATATTTGATCAAGCCGAGCTTACGGTCACCACAAAGTTCAGCTTTTGCATTCTTGTAAACAAGTTCACAAGTAGGTGAACCGTGGATACCCAACTTATTCTCGATGCGGCGTACATCTACACCACCTTCGCGTTTGTCATAGATGAACATGGAAAGTCCACGGCCATCTCTGGTTCCTTCTTCCGAGCGAGCCAGTACGAGGTGTAAATCAGCGTCACCGTTTGTAATGAAACGTTTCACACCATTCAGGCGCCAGCAGTTTTCTTTCTCATCAAATGTAGCTTTCAGCATTACACTCTGCAAATCGGAACCGGCATCGGGTTCTGTCAAGTCCATAGACATGGTTTCTCCGGCGCAGATACGCGGAATGAAACGGCTGTGTTGATCTTCGTTGCCGAATTCATACAGTGTTTCGATACAGTCCTGCAAAGACCAGATATTACCAAAACCGGCATCGGCAGCAGCCACGATTTCAGCGCACATGGTATACGGAGTGATCGGGAAGTTCAATCCACCGAAGCGGCGGGGCATAGTCATACCGTTCAGGCCGGCTTTCACCATGGCATCGAGGTTTTGTCTCGTACCGCTGGCATATTCTACGCGACCGTCGGCACAGTGAGGACCTTCTTCGTCCACGCCTTCGGCGTTCGGGTTGATAATCTCTCCGGTGATTTCTCCGGTGATTTCGAGCACCTTATCATAAGAGTCCATTGCATCCGTATAGTCTTGCGGAGCGTAGTCAAATTTGTCTTTATCTTGGTATCCGCGCTCTTTCAGCTCACAGATACGTTCCATCATCGGGTTGTTCAGTTGGAACTTCAATTCAGGAACTTCGGTATAAAAATTAGCCATATTATTTCAATTTTTTTTATTATAAACGAAAATTTACGGGAATGCTGAAGTTCATATTAACCGGTTGCCCTTCTATTTTCCCAGGAGTAAATTTGTAAGTCATAGTCAGGAACCCTACTACTCTCATAGCTTCTTTGTCCAGTTCCGGAGAAACGCTCTTTACAATTTCCGCATTCTTAGGATTGCCCTCTTTGTCTATCGAACATTTTATGATGACCAATCCTTGCTTCTTTTCTTTTACGGCTTGCGGAGGGTACTTGGTATATTGAGCTATCAGCTTCATGAGTTCTGCATTTCCTCCGGGAAACTGAGGCAGTTGCATGTATGGGATGAAGTCCAGTTCTTTTCCGTCAATATCATACAGATGCCCTGTAGTGGTAGAATGTCCATTTAAGACTTCTTCCCGTTTTAAGGCTCCATTCTCATAATATTGCTTTAAGCTCTGTATGTGTCCTGTCTTGTATGTAAAAGTCAGGTGCAGTTGTCCATTCGGGTAGTACTCCGTTCGTTGTCCTACCGGTCTTCCGTTTTTGTAAAAGCAAATCACACTATCCTGCCCATTAGCATACGAATAGACATGCTTGCCATCTTTCGGAAACTTGCTCTGGGCATTCAGCATTCCGCATAGGCAGAATAAGCATAAAGCAATGACGATTCCCTTCATTCCGTTTGTAAATTTACTTACTGTTCTGTTTGTAGTACTTAATCATTTTCGGAATCACTTCTTCTACCGTACCGTTGATTACATAATCAGCGATGGTATTGATAGGAGCATTTTCATCATTATTAATAGAGATGATAATACCACTTTCCTGCATACCGGCGATATGCTGGATTTGTCCGGAGATACCACAAGCGATATATAATTTCGGACGTACCGTAACACCTGTCTGTCCGATCTGGCGATCATGGTCGCAGAAACCTGCGTCAACAGCTGCACGGCTGCCGCCTACTTCAGCGTGAAGTTCTTTGGCCAGTTCGAACAGCATGTCGAAGCTTTCACGGCTACCCATACCGTAACCACCGGCTACAACGATAGGAGCACCTTTCAAGTTGTGTTTCGCTTTTTCTACATGGCGGTCGATAACTTTCACTACATAGTCTGTGGTCGGTACGTATTTGGCAACGTCATGGTTGATAACTTCGCCCTCATACTTATCATTAAGAATCTCTTTTTTCATTACGCCTTCGCGAACGGTTGCCATTTGCGGGCGATGTTCGGGGTTGACGATAGTTGCCACGATGTTACCACCGAATGCAGGACGGATCTGATATAACAGGTTTTCATATACCACACCTGCTTTTTTATCTTCGTGTTCACCGATTTCCAATGAAGTACAGTCGGCAGTCAAACCACTGGTCAGTGCAGAAGAAACGCGCGGACCGAGGTCACGACCGATAACAGTGGCGCCCATCAGACAGATCTGTGGCTTTTCTTCTTTGAACAGGTTGATAAGTACGGAAGAGTGGGGCAGTGAAGTATAGGGGAACAAGCCCGGAGCATCGAAGATGTGAAGACGGTCGACGCCGAAAGGCAATACTTGTTTTTCGATACCTGTAAGGTTAGTGCCGGCAACTACGGCTTCCAGTTGGCAGCCCAGTTGGTTAGCTAACTTGCGTCCTTTGGTAAGGAGTTCGAGACTTACTTCGGCAACTACGGTGCCTTCAAGCTCACAATATACAAATACGTTATTCATATTTCTTAGTTTTTAGCTACTAGCTACGGGCTACAAGTGCTATTCAGTGTAATGGTGCGGCAACTTGTAGCTTGTCGCTTATTGCTCGTAGCTTAGCCAATCGTATGATTGGCGAGTAGTTCAACAATAAGATCTTCTACATCCTGGTCGCTTCCGGTCAGCGTACGGCTTTCTTTGGCTTGGAAAGAGATGTTCTGAATGGTTTTTACTTTAGTGGGCGAACCGCTGAGACCGCATTGTGCCAGGTCACCGTTCACGTCGGCCACACTCCATTCGGTGATGTTCAGATAAGGGTACTTCTCGTAGAGGTTGGCATAAGGCAGAGTAGCACCTTCCTTGGTGATAGCAGCTTTTTCCTGGGCACCAAGAGCACGTTTGTACTTCTGTACCAGCTTAGCGTTGCGTGGGCGGCAGGGGGCTGCACTTCCATTCACAGTGATAACGATGGGCAGAGGACCTTCTACAGTTTCCACACCACCGTCGATGTGACGTTTTACGACAACACGTCCGGTAGTTTTTTCAACGTTCAGAATTTCTTCGGCATAAGTGATCTGTGTCAGACCGAGCTTTTCAGCAACCTGCGGACCCACTTGAGCCGTGTCACCGTCGATAGCCTGGCGTCCGCCGATGATGATGTCATACTCGCCTATCTTCTTGATGGCAGTAGCAAGGGCGTACGAAGTGGCAAGGGTATCTGCACCTGCAAAAGCACGGTCGGTCAACAGATAACCATTGTCTGCACCGCGGAACAATCCTTCACGAATAACTTCGGCTGCGCGTCCCGGTCCCATTGTCAGGATGGTTACGGTAGAGCCCGGATGTGCATCTTTCAGTCGGAGGGCTTGCTCAAGAGCGTTCAAGTCTTCGGGGTTGAAGATGGCGGGGAGTGCCGCACGGTTAATGGTTCCGTCGGCTTTCATGGCATCTTTCCCAACATTACGTGTGTCGGGAACTTGTTTAGCCAATACTACGATTTTCAAACTCATGTTATTAATTATTAGTATTAGTATTTCTTTGGAGCGTCAGTGCCGGGAATAGGAGTAGGAGGTACATAGTGTCCAGCTACTGAAATTATCCGGTTAACTAATTATCAGCGTGCAAAATTAGTCAAACTGTTCGTTCTGACAAGAAATGCGGGCAAAAAATGCACATACAGAACGGTTTTGAGCAAAAGAGGGTAGAAAAAATACATCGTTTTTGATTGTGTTTATCGTTAAAAATCACTTGTTGGTTGAATCTATTTTCTTTGTTTCACTCTTGCGGTTACATTTGTCACAGAAACGAAACATGTATGACAACAGAAGAAACATTGAAGGATATAGCGGAAATGCTGGATATATTCGGTCCTGTCACGCTGGAAGAAATGAGTGGTATCCGATTGATGAACAGGACGGATACGAAATATCTGCTGCCTTTGGAAACGCTGGCTGTGCTTTTGCATTATGCTGCCGTTGATTATCGTGTACAGGAAGTGACAGGAGAACGGAACATTGTTTATCATACTGTTTATCTGGATACTGTAGACAAAGCAATGTATCGGGCACATCAAAACGGACGGGCGGTACGTGAGAAAATCAGGGTACGTACCTATGTTGCTTCCCAATTAACTTTTCTTGAAGTCAAAAATAAAAATAATAAAGGTCGCACGGACAAGCGGCGTATACGCATCACTGCTCTTGATGAATTGTCTGCTGAAGATGTGGATGACTTCTTGTCTTTGTATGCCTGGTACAAGCTGCCGCAATTGTCTCCACAGTTGGAGAATCGTTTTCTACGCATTACTCTTGTCAACCGGGCAATGACGGAACGGCTTACTATTGATACGGATATTTGCTTCCGAAATCTGGTGAACGGGAATTATGCTGCCTTGCCACGTCTTGCTGTGGTGGAGTTAAAGCGAGACGGGCGTACATCATCGCCCATCCGCGATATATTAAGCCGTTTGCATGTACATCCCGCAGGTTTTAGTAAATATTGCATGGGTTGTGTACTGACGGATGAAGACTTGAAACAGAACCGCTTCAAACCGAAAGTACGTAAAATGAGAAGGGCAGAAATTCCCCGAAATATAGAAACATTAATAAATAGTATATGAACGATTTTGCTGAATTAGCCTTTATGGAGACACCGCTTATAGATGCGGCTGGATTTATGGAATTGATATTGCGCTTCGTTTTCAACATGGTGGTGGTGTTTGCCATTATTCGTTTCTTTTATTACCCGAAGAGCCGTCGTCGCGATTACTTCTTCACATTTACGCTTATCAGTATCAGCATTTTTTTGATGATATTCCTGTTGGGCAGTGTGAAACTGAAAATAGGGTTTGCACTTGGATTGTTTGCTATCTTCGGCATAATTCGCTACCGGACAGAGTCGATGCCTGTGCGTGAGATGACCTACCTGTTTGTGATTATAGCTATTTCCGTCATCAACGCTCTGTCTGTACAATTGAGTTATGCCGAACTGACGGCAACAAACTTATTATTTATTCTGTGTATTTGGTTATGCGAAAGCAATCGTTGGCTGAAACATATTTCATGCAAGCTGGTGCAGTATGATCGTATTGAATTGATTACCCCGCAACGCAGGGCAGAATTGATTATGGATCTGGAAAATAGAACGGGACTTAGCATCACGAAAGTAGAAGTGGGCCATATCGATTTCCTGCGAGATGCAGCGATACTGAAGGTTTATTATGAACCGGAGAGTGAAGAGATAAATACAATTGATACACTAAGACGGATACCGAGGAAAGGAGAATGAAGAAAATGAATAGACGAATAATCTTACTGGCTGTTTTTCTCTGCACAATGGTTGCAGGAGTATATGCCCAAAGTGATGACTTCGGCATTTGGACCAGTGCCGAGGTAAAGAAGAAAATCTTCCCGGGCTTTGATGCTTCGGTGGAAGGTGAATTCCGTACTCGTGATGGTGTGGATAATGTTGAACGCTGGTCTGCGGGGGCGGGTGTGGCTTATCGCATCACTTCTTTTTTGAAAGCGGATGGCGGATATACTTTTATTAATAGCCATCGTCCGGGAGAGATGACCAAGAAAGGCAATTATGTTTCTGACTACTGGTCACCCCGTCATCGTATGTACTTGTCTTTGACAGGTAAGTTGAACTGGCAACGCTTTGAATTTTCCTTGCGCGAACGTTACCAGTATACGTATCGTACTTCGCGTTTTGTTTCCAAGTACGATGGGGACGATGGTTCCCAAAAAGCAGATGAGGAAATTACCGGCAAAGGTAAGAATGTACTTCGTTCACGCTTGCAGGCTGAATGGAATATTAAGAAATCTCGTTTTGCACCTTATGCTTCTTGTGAATTATATCATTCCATGTCCGATAGTTGGGCACTGGATAAAACTCGCTGGACACTGGGTACCGGATACAAAATCAATAAGAAGAATTCACTTGATTTCTTCTATCGGTATCAGAATCATGCAGATGATGACGAGACGAACGGGCACGTAGTAGGTGCGGGATATACGTTTAAGTTTTAAGTGAATGATTTATTAGTCACATAAATAAATGATGGAAATGAAACGAATACAGAAAATAGGGATTTATGCAGTGTGTTTCTGCTTGTGTGTCGCGTGTAGTGCTGATAGTCCTTTTGATGATTGGGGAGAGAACGGAACGAATGGGGGAACGAACCCCGGTGGAAGTTCAGGCAGTTCGGATGCTTCGGGTACATTACTTGACTTTGATGTTTCGTGGGAAGATATGGCCGATAATTCATATGTTGAAATAGCTGAAACTATCATAACCGACAAGAATGATGACGAATATGATGACTTTATAGAGAATTCATCATTCGCTTCTTCCATACAAATAGCATATGCTAATGGTTCGGCAACGGTGGCAGGCTCTGTGAGTGGGGTTACAGTAACCACAAACGGAGCACATGTCACAGTAAATGCATCCGTAGCAGGTGTGGAATATGTACTTAGTGGTTCGACGTCCAACGGTTCTTTCAAGGTATACAGTGATAAGAAATTTAAACTGACTCTTGCGGGTGTCTCGCTGACTAATGACAGTGGGGCGGCAATCAATATCCAGTCCGGCAAGCGTGTTTTTGTAGAAGTGAAGACAGAAACGGAGAACTATCTGGCAGATGCTTCTTCTTACTCCACCGTAACGGGCGAAGATGAAAAAGGATGCTTTTTCAGTGAAGGACAACTTATTTTTAGCGGTACGGGGGCACTGACCGTGACAGGTAATTACAAGCATGGTATTTGTAGTGACGACTATGTGCGTTTGCGTAGCGGCAGCAATATTACCGTAGCTTCTGCCGTGAAAGATGGGATTCATACGAATGATAAAATCATTATTGGTGGCGGTATCCTGAAGGTGAAAGCATCCGGTGACGGGTTGGATTGTGAAAAAGGATTCATTGATATACGGGGTGGGCTTATCAAGGCTGACATCTCTGGTGATGCCTCTAAAGCGGTAAAGGCAGAAACGGACATCACGCTCAGTGGTGGGCAGTTGATTCTGCTGACTTCGGGTTCTGCGGTCTATGAAGACAATGATCTGAGTTCTGCCGCAGGCATCAAATGTGATGGTAACCTGGTGATGAATGGTACTACTCTTTCAGTCAAAAGTACGGGTGCTGCCGGTAAAGGTATTAATTGCGACGGAACTCTGAGTATCGATAATAGTACGGTGAAGATTATCACTACCGGTAAACAGTATGTCTATAACCGTCTGGATTCCTCCGCCAAAGGCATTAAAGCAGACGGTAATTTGACTATCAATTCCGGTACTATCTGGGTGAAGACCCCGGGTGGTGAAGGAAGTGAAGGGATTGAAAGTAAAAGTACCCTTACGGTGAATGGCGGTGACGTCAGCGTCTATTCTTATGATGACTGTATGAATGCTTCTAAAAGCATTGTTATCAACGGTGGCAATATCTATTGTTACAGCAGTGGAAATGATGGTGTCGATTCTAACGGTACCCTGACTATTACCGGTGGTACGATTGTCTCTATCGGTACTACATCTCCCGAGGAAGGATTTGACTGCGATCAGAATACTTTTAAGATAACAGGAGGAACTATCTTGGGAATCGGTGGCGGCACCAGTACTCCCACGTCCAGCGTTTGTACACAACGCACGGTTATCTATGGCGGTTCGGGTAGTAAAGGTACGCTTTTTAGTATTCAAGGTTCTGATCAGGTGATGTCTTACACTATTCCCCGTGCTTATTCGCAAATGACATTGTTGTTTAGCAGTTCGAAGTTGGTATCGGGCACCACTTATACGATTTATACAGGCGGTTCGGTGACCGGAGGTACTGAATTCTATGGACTGACTGTTGGTGGAATCTATACAGCAGGTTCACAGGTAGCGACTTTTACGCCCGGCAGTATGGTGACTTCGGTAGGAAACGTATCTTCCGGAGGTCCCGGTGGTGGCGGAGGTGGTTGGCATTGGTAATGAGAACTTTGCCGATGAAAAGCTCCTCCTCGTCTATTTCTTTTGTTAGTTAATCGAAAGTCTGCTATATTTGCCATGACATCTCTAAAAAGGAAACAAAACATGAAGAAAGTGTTTGCCCGTGCTACCTATAAACGTTACCTGCCGGAAATGATGATCTACATTGCTGTGTGGCTTATCGTACTGATGGTGCCGGTGGTAAGCAATTTCTTCGAACTTTTATCGGGTAAGGTGGAAGTGATGCGATGGAAAGGAGTTTTTATTTTATGGCTCAATGTGTTGCCATTCTTTTTCCTTTTCTTGTTGAATAATCGTGTGCTTGCTCCTTTCCTTTTCCTGAAGCAGAAAGTGGTAGTGTATGTAGTAGTTGCCATATTATTATCTACGGTCACTTTCTGGCTAGTGGATATGGTGTCTCCCAGTCGTCCTGTCATGAAGCGGCAGCAAATAGAACAGAGAATGCGCGACCGGGGAAAGGAAGGTCTCGGGCCGAGAGAGCATGATGTTCCCGGTAAGCCTTCGGGACCGGATATGCCGTCTGCACGGGGGGAACGTCCTGATCCTCGACATTCTGGCTTCCCGCGTCCGCCTTTCGAAGAGATGCCTTTCTTTGTGCCCCTGTTTCGTGGTCCTTTTCTGGGGCGCATGCTGATAGCTTTGCTAATGTTCAGTTTCAACATTGCTGTTAAGCTGTTTTTTAAGTCAGTACGCGATCAGGAGGCTATGAAAGAACTGGAGCATAACAATCTTCAGACGGAGTTGGATTATCTGAAATACCAGATAAATCCGCACTTCTTCATGAATACTCTCAATAATATACATGCATTGGTGGATATTGATACGGAGAAGGCCAAACAAACCATTGTCGAGCTTTCACGGTTAATGCGCTATGTGCTTTATGAATCGAATAACCGCTTGATATCGCTTTCCAAGGAGTTGCAGTTCCTCAATCATTATATAGAGTTGATGCGCATCCGCTATACGGATAAAGTGCGGATAGATGTGTCTTTTCCTACGGATACGGGCGAAGTACAAGTACCGCCCCTATTGTTCGTTTCGTTTGTAGAGAATGCTTTTAAGCATGGTGTCAGTTATCAGCATGCTTCATTCGTATCAGTCTGTTTGCAAGTGGTGGGAGAGGAAATTCATTTCGTTTGTTCCAACAGTAATTATTATAGGTCCGAAGATCAGCACCACGGTATCGGTCTTGATAATATCCGCAAGCGTTTGCGTCTGTTGTTCGGTGAGCGTTATAAACTATCTATTGATGATACGGCCGATTGCTTTGATGTACAGTTGCTTGTACCGGTGAGTTAATACGGAATGGAGGTATATTATGATAAATTGTATAGCTATTGATGATGAGCCGTTGGCTCTTACCCAATTGACGGGATATATCTCCCGTGTACCTTTTCTGAATCTTGTAGCTTCCTGCCAAGACGCTTTCGATGCTATGAGTGTCCTTTCCGCACAAAAGATTGATCTGATGTTTGTCGATATCAATATGCCCGATCTGAATGGGATGGACTTTGTACGTTCCCTGACGGAAAAGCCGTTGGTTATCTTCACAACAGCTTATTCGGAGTATGCCGTCGAAGGCTTCAAAGTAGATGCACTGGATTATCTGTTGAAACCGTTTGGCTTTCAAGACTTCCTGAAGGCGGTGGACAAAGCGTATAAATGGTGGGAGTTCCGCACCAAAGGGCATGGAACAATTGCTCCACCGTCAGCCCCGTCCGAACTTTCTTTTAATGACGGTACTCTGTTTGTGAAGAGTGATTACCGCGTTACGCGTATCAACCTGGCAGATATTAAATATATTGAGGGAATGAGTGAATACGTACGTATCTTTGTAGAAGGAGAGGCTAAGCCCATTATGCCTTTACTCAGCATGAAGCGTCTGGAAGAAACTTTGCCTCCCTCTCAGTTTATGCGGGTACATCGTTCTTATATTGTCAATTTGAGAAAGATAACGGAAGTTTCTCGCCTGCGCATCGTCTTTGGAGAGACCTATATTCCGGTAGGAGAGAATTATAAGGATCAGTTTACGGAATATATTAATAGTAGGATGATGAAATAGTGATTAGTGGTGAGTGATTGGCGATTAGTGATTAGTGCTGCGCTGTCATTGCCGCATGGTGCTAATCACTAATCACTCACCACTAATCACTTATTTAACTCCCAGCTTCTTCAACAATGCTTTGGGCACTGCATCTTTGTGTACCAGGATATTGATAGTTTTGTAAGCAACGAAAGGTTTAGAAGCATACCAAGTACCTTTGTATTTGTTGTTGGTACCCCAGGAGTTCTTTACCATGTAGTATTCTTTACCGTTCTGGTCTTTGGCTATACCGTAGATAAGCATACCGTGGTCATCGGTAGTTTCCCAATTGTCGAATGCTGTTTGGCGCATTTCCTGAGTTACGGTGATTTCCGGTAATGGACGGGAAGTCAGTTCTTTGCGCTTGTCGGCAGCAGTAAGACCTGTCCAGCGTGCCATGTCAGAACCGGTGAGTTCGGCACCACGATCCGCGTCGGGCATAACGGCTATACCGTCACGAGTGAAACCGCTTTCGCTGACGTCGCTACCCCAAGCTACAGTGTAACCGTTGTTAACGGCATTGTCGATAACAGACATGAATTCCATCAAAGGCAGGTTATAAGAAAGGCCGTTGCGCCAGTTGTCCTGGATTTCGATGTTCATCTGAGTGTAGAATGGATGGTGGGTAAATGAAGTCAGAGATATGTAATCGTCCGGATTGATTCCGAGGGATTCGGCAAATGTCTTCGGAGTATATTCTTTTCCTTTGTAAGTGAAGTTTTCGGGGCATTTGCCGAGGTAAGTATCATAGATAGAGCACAGGCCTTTCTTCCATACCGGAGTCAGTTTGGTCAGTTTGCCTTTGGCAATAGCGTTTACGTAAGCACCGGCCACGGCATCCAACTCGTTGTGTACCGGCAATGTGTCACCGTACATGATGCCCGGCATAGCTTCCTGCGGAACAAGACCGTAGTTTCTCAGGCAGAACATGATGTCGTAGAAACTTCCACCAGGTGAGAAAGAACTGTCACCGTGATAACGTACGTAGTTTACGCCGCGGTCCATCATGGTGTGGTGCACTACAAACATTTCTGATAAATCATACTCTCCCTTGCCCATGCGCAGCAGTTCGCTTTCAAGGAAACCGAGAGCCGAAAAACTCCAGCATGTACTGGAACGGTTTTGATTTTTAACAGATGTAATCGGATTTTCTTTGACGGTGGTGAAGATAAAGCCTTCTTCCGCCTTCGGAGTGTCTTGTGCTGACACATTGAAACTTAATAAGCCTAAAGTGGCAATAAGTATTGACTTTTTCATCATGATTAAATTGGTTTTAATTGATTGTTACTGGCACAAAGATAGGGAGATTTCGGAAACAAAAGCTATCTTTGAAGCGTTAATTCAGATAATTATGGAGAAAAAGATACATATCAACCCCAAAACAGGATTGGTTCTTGAAGGTGGCGGCATGCGTGGTGTCTTCACCTGTGGCGTGCTGGACAGCTTTATGGACCGTGGCATCCGCTTCCCCTATACTATCGGAGTCAGTGCCGGAGCATGTAATGGACTTTCTTATATGTCCGGCCAGCGCGGACGTGCCAAGTACAGTAACATTGACTTACTGGAGAAATATCAGTATATCGGGTTGAAATATTTGTTGAAGAAACGTAATATTATGGACTTCGATCTGCTGTTCCAGGAATTCCCCGAGCATATTCTTCCTTATGATTATGAAGCGTATTTCTGTTGCCCGGAGCGCTATGAAATGGTGACTACAAATTGTGTGACGGGCGAGGCGAACTATTTCGAGGAGAAACGGGACAAGCATCGTGTGATTGACATTGTGCGTGCTTCAAGTAGCCTGCCTTTTGTCTGCCCTATTGCTTATGTGGATAATAAGCCGATGCTTGACGGAGGTATTGTCGACAGTATTCCTCTGATGCGTGCCAGGAGTGAGGGATTTACCCATAATGTGGTAGTGCTTACCCGTAACCAAGGATATCGTAAAGAAGCGAAGGATATGCATATACCTTCTTTCCTGTACCGTAAATACCCAAAGATGCGTGAGGCTTTAAGCCGCCGTTGCCGTGTGTACAACGAGCAGTTGGAGATGGTGGAACGTATGGAAGCGGCAGGAGAGATTACTGTAATCCGTCCGCAGAAACCTGTAACAGTCGACCGTATCGAACGGGATATCAAGAAATTGACTGATTTGTATGAAGACGGTTATGCATGTGCGGCGAAGTATGAGTTTCAAGGATTGATTTGATTCTAAAACCTCATTGCCAAATAATGATTGCCATAAAGTGGCAATCATTATTTGGCAATGAAATCCTTTATTCTTATCTTTGCCAAGCTACAATCTTTAGGAGGCTTATATATGAACAACCCATTTGTAACCAACGGTTATGTTGCTTCGAAGTATTTCTGTGACCGTGAAACAGAAACAGAGGATATCACCACGTTATTGCTCAACGGAAACAACATTGCTCTTATTTCTCCCCGCCGCTACGGAAAAACGGATCTGATTCGTCACAGTTTCTCCCAGCTGGAGGTGGCGGAACACTATTATACTTTCATAGTAGATATTTATGCTACCCGTTCGTTGCGTGACTTTGTAAACAAGTTCGGGAAAGTCATTCTGGATGCTTTGAAGCCTCGGGGGCGTAAGGTTTGGGAAACTTTCGTAAATACGATTGCCTCTTTGCAGGCGGGTATCACGTATGATATAGGTGGAGTCCCTTCTTGGAATATAGGACTTGGTGACATCGCTAACCCGGCTGCTTCTCTTGATGAGATATTCCATTATTTGCAACATGCAGACCGTCCCTGTCTGATAGCTATTGATGAATTTCAGCAGATAGGGAAATATCCTGAAGATACGATTGAGGCTACATTGCGTACTTATGTACAATATTGCAGTAATGCCCGCTTTGTCTTTTCAGGTTCACAACGACATCTGATGGGGACTATTTTCACTTCACCTTCACGTCCGTTCTATCAGAGCGTCACTATCATGAACCTGCCGCCTATTCCTTTGGAGAAATATACAGAGTTTGCCGTTCGACATTTTCGCGAACACAGAAAGGTGCTTTTGCCTGAGGTGGTGAATGTGCTTTATGACCGTTTTCGCGGTGGGACTTTCTACTTGCAGAAGGTCATGAATATCCTTTTCCTTAAAACTCCCGAAGGGGGAACGTGTGATATGGAGATGATAGAAGATGGTATCAACTACATTGTAAACTTCACAGCAGATACGTATGCCGAATTACTCTATCAGTTGCCCGAGAAGCAGAAACAAGTGTTGATTGCCATCAACCGTGAAGGCCGGGCGATAAATGTCGTATCCGGTGCTTTCTCCAAGCGTCATGGATTAGTGTCGCCCAGTTCTGTACGTTCCGCACTGGCAGGATTGCTTGATAAAGATTTCATCACGAAGGAGCGTGATTATTATCAGGTGTACGATCTCTTTTTTAGTATCTGGTTATCCAGAGAAGAACATTAATTTAGTCCCATTCTATCTTCATTATACGCAGCATTGTTGCACTGGCTCCCGTAGACCCGGTGTGCTGAATGCCTGTTCCGCCGTAAGTATTGGGAGTGATTTCTGCTTCCAGATCTACGGTGGCAGTCAGACCCGGACGATGCGGGGCAGGGAGCTGAGTGCTTGTCTCCGCATGGGCGGTGAAGCGATTCTCTACTATTGATAATTCTAATTTGCAGTCCGTGCGATAGCAAATGGATGAAACGGGGGGGCTTATAGGAGATGCAACACCCTTTTCGTAGCGCATCAGTATGAAATCTACTGCGCGGTCGTGCTTCGTGGTGCGGATAATTCGCAGGGCGTACCCTGTCAGTGTACGCGTATCGAACTTGATGTAAATATCCATATATTACCCTGTGGCACTACCAAAACCTTGTCCGGCTGTCTTGCATGGATCTACAGTGAGGCTGACGTGCATATTGCCGCATGTCGCTGCCACGGGAGTATAGAGTAGTCGGGCACCCTTGCTTGCCTGGAGCAGACCTGTAGCATTTGCTGCACCATCCACTCCTTTGCCGTATATCCAGCAGTTTTGCGGATTGGGTGTCCAATCGAAATCCTGTGTATCGACGGGTTTATAGCTGTCCACTGTCCAGAAGCCGGGGATGATGCGTGGCTGATAATTAACCGGGAAGTTGCGGAAGTCCGTTTCTATATACTCTGTCTTGTCGTTTCCTGTATCGACCGGGCTTTCAGTAATGGCGCTTTCTGCCGGTCCGGCATGGCAGCGCAGGTGTTTGGGTGAAACTGATACCTTTATATAGTAACCGTTATCGGCAGGTGAAAGTGCATACGTCCGTTCCGGTTTGTTGAGGCGGGACACGGCGACGGGGATAACGTTGCTTCCTGCGGCATCCGTACAGCGATACCAGGTGATGAGGGATTGATCGGTGCGTCCTTGCAAATCCAACTGATAATCAACGGATAGTTGTCCGGGATATGAAGCTGCACTTACGATGTGCGGACGGCTGATAAATGCCGGTGCTTCGAGGAAACGGGATTTAACAGTGACTACGCAGGCCGCTTTCAATCCGGCTTTACCACCTCCAGCGATGATATTGACCGTATGTGTTTCTTCACTGTTATTCTTTCCTTTCACTATGCAACTGCCGTCATGTCTCTGTATCAATTCCACGAAAGCGCTATCCTTGGGGGAGATATGCCAATGGGTACCTGCCTTAATAACTTTAGAATCAAAGTTGGCTTCCGTGCCGAAACGAAGCCAGTCGGCCTTTATGTGCATTGAGTCCACTCCCGATTCTATTTCAGCCTTTCGTTGCGAGAGGCGTAGCTGGGTGCTGCGGCGTGTGTAGGCAGTGGAGAACCCATGCCTTTGCTTTCCGAGTTTCTTTATCACCGGCTTCTGTTCCGTAGGATCCCATCCGTCATTGCCGGACAATAGGTTATAAAGATTGTAAATAACGGTATCTCCTGCCGCTTCCTGATGATGGAACAAGACTTTCGGCACTTCCAGCCGATAGGCTTCCAATACATTTTTATCTGTCATATCCACCGTCAGCCAGGGACGGTCGGTATTGATGAAGAGTGGCTTTCCGTTCAGTGTCAGGTTGTATTGGTAGCTGCACAGGTCGTCTGTTGGGTCTTGTGTCCAGCCGATAAACAACTCCGGGTCTTCACTTGTCCAACGGCAATCGACTATTGTTACAGGGCTGCCCACCTTGACTAAATACTGCCGTCCGCGGGTAAGGGAATGGATATCGCAGTTCAGAAAGACTGCCCCGGTGCCTTGCGTGCTATAGAAAGGCTTACCGCTGAAAAAGGTGAAACGACTGTTGAGATAAACACCTGTTCCGCAAAGGGCGTCATCGGTACATTCAAAGTAGCAATTATCGAACAATGCCCGCCGTGCACCTGCAAAGGGGCAGGAGTTGAGGCGGCTGATGAAGCGGCAATTGCGTGCCACCACACGGTCGCTATTGCAAATAATGAGCTGTGCCTGCACGATGGTTTCCGAGCGTTTCTTCCGGTTCAGCTTTTCGTTCAGAGGATAGATCAGGTCTACATTGCAATAATTCCCGAAAGTGATATTCTCCGCTTGGATATCGTCTCCGTCAAAGTGCAGCATGGTGAAGTTGCCCACGGCACCCAATGTTTGTCCCCGGTTGCTGGCTATCACTACTTCTTCCGGGTTGTCGGTCAGCCCGATGAGGCGAAGATTGCTGACTTTCAGCTTCATGCCGTAGGGGATGCCCTCTCCGGGAAGGGGGTGGCGAACTTCCGGGGCGTCTGGATCGTCAATCCAGTAGACTCCGGGGGCAATGTACAGGCTGATTCCTTTGCCCGGAACGGTTCTTCTTTTTGATTGGTTCGAAGCGAGTTGTTTCTCCGCTGCCCGCAGGGCATCTTTCAATGAGCGGAAGACGTATGTATCCGGGTGGATGACATCATTGGTAAGTGCCGCATCTATCAGATAATTATGCTTGTCGGGGCGGATTGTTTTCTCCCGGTAGGTGAAAGTGGGTTGTGCCATTGCCGATACGGTCAGGCAAAGGATGAGCAGGGATAAGCAGGTGTATTTCATGGTTCTTTTCATGGTCTGTTGATGGATGTTGTTCTGAAAAAGCAGCGCAAGATAGTGATTTTGCTTCATTTCACCATCTTGGCCTGGCATGAATCATTCATAAACATTGTTGCGGTGTATACGTTTTGTGCAACAAGCTGCTTCTTTTGAAGGGTGAAACAAAAACGAATGGTTATGAATGAAGAAAAAGAAAATGCGGAGGATGACTTGCAGCTTTACATGCAGGAAGTTATCACGGTGCTGGAGCAATATCAAGGTAAAGAACGCATCGACCTGACCAAGCTGATCGGCAACAACATGGCCTTCGACGGCGACTGGCGTCCAACCTTGGAGAAGATTGCCCATGATTATAAAGAGAATTCTTCCGTGCGCAGTCTGATAGAAGGCGAGCGCAACATTCAGGGTTTCTTCCAAGCCTATCTCAGTATAAACGCTTACTACCTCATTGCCCCCGAAGTGGAGTTGAACCACGGCTTCTGTGACCTTTTCCTGATGCCGGACCTGCAACGCTATCCCGAAGTGAAGCACAGTTACATTCTGGAGCTGAAGTATCTTTCCGCCAAGGATTATGCCGCTAAAGGTGAAGCCCAGTGGCAGGATGCCGTAGACCAGATTCACCGTTATGCCGAAGGCGCAAAGGTGCAGTTGATGTGTCAGGGTACAGCGCTGCATTGCATCGTGATGCAGTTCAGTAACTGGGAGTTGGTACGGCTGGAAGAGGTGTGACAGGTATAGTCTAATCTTACAGAATACAGAAAGCCCTGAAAGCAGATGGAAATAAGAAAATTCCGCTGCTTTCAGGGCTTTTAGTAATCACTAAAAATAAGTTGGTACAGTTTTCATTAGCTCCGTTTGACTTGATAAAGACTGTTGTTTGCTGCACCTTATTTCCATCTTTACTGAACCATAGAGCCCTTATTTATGCGAATCCGAAGTTGAAGTGAACTCTTGAAAGTTGTTTTGAATAAGAAAATTGTACCAACTTATTTTTTAGCGGTTATTAAAACGAAAGTTTATTCAGCAAAAAACATGCATAGAACACCTTTAGAAAGGGGATGTATCAAAAATGCCATCTTTCGTAACATTTGTTATAGGTACAAATCTGGGTTTCGCCTAATTTTGCTGACACAAAACTCAATTGCAGAATTGGTTTATTATTAACTTTAAATTAATAGATATGTTGAAAAGCATTAATCTTAGGATTTGCACATTAATTGTGCTTCTCTTTGCGGGCATTTCTTCATTTGCCCAGCAAGTCCAAGTAAAAGGTATTGTCGTTGAAAAAACGACTGGTGAATCCATTATCGGTGCTTCTGTCATGGAAGTAGGTTCCGCCAGCAATGGAACGATTACGGATATTGACGGAAATTTCACTCTGTCCGTAGCTTCCGGTGCCACATTATCTGTATCCTATATAGGATATAAAACCGTTACAGTAAAGGCTCAGCCCACTTTACGTATTGAGTTGGCGGAGGATTCCCAGTTGATTGATGAAGTAGTGGTGACCGGCTATATGTCTGAGAAAAAGGCCAGTCTGACTGGTTCGGTGGCTGTGGTCAAGATGAAGGATGTAGCGGATATTCCTACCGGAAATGTATTGTCAAGCTTGCAGGGACGTGTTGCCGGAATGAACATTACGACTGACGGCACGCCGGGCGGTGGAAATACCTCTACATTGGTTCGTGGTAAGTCATCTTTCCGAAATGATGCCAATTCCCCGCTTTATGTCATTGATGGCGTGATGACCCGTGAAAATATCTCGTCTATCCTTTCCTCCAATGATGTAGAATCCATTCAGGTGTTGAAGGATGCCGCTTCTGCTTCTATTTATGGTGCGCAGGCTGCCAATGGCGTGATTATCATTACTACCAAGCGTGCCAAGAAAGGGGAGACCCGTGTGGATTTTGATATGTCGTTGACCATGCAGACTTATCAGTGCGGCTTTGATATGCTGAATGCTGATGAATGGGGGCAAGTTTATTGGTCGGCTTATATGTATGCCAATAATGGTGCTACGCCAAGCAGTGAGATCTATGGTAATGGTGTAACTCCTCAACTTCAGGACTATGTCGGTCTGAATGGAGCTAAAGTACATGCCGTTGATACGGACTGGCGTGATGTGGTTTATCGTACTGCTCTAATGCAGAATTACAGTGCTACACTATCAAAGGGCTCCGATAATGGTTCTTTTTCGTTAGCGTTGAACTATCTCGATCATGACGGTCTGGTAGAGAATACAAACTTCCAGCGAATCAATACCCGTATCAGTTCCAACTATCATTATCTTGACAATCGTTTGCGCATTGGCGAAAACGTTGCCATCAATCGTTGGACACAGACCCTTAGTCCGGGTGGGGTAGATGAGAATGCCATCAAGCAACATCCTGCCAAAACGGTTTATGATGAGAATGGCAATTATAACGATGCCATCAATGATGTTTTGGGTG
>OGEG01000845.1_pt1 | contig 26670 bp, 18 predicted proteins | sample 1570621 | NCBI WGS metagenome assembly OGEG01 (sample SAMEA2582130, study PRJEB24529) | metagenome | biome: Human gut stool | place: China | collected 2011 | reverse complement strand
CAAAGAAAGCAAAAGGTAACAGAGTACAGGTGATTCTGGAATGCACAGAACACAAAGATAGCGGTATGCCGGGAACTTCTCGTTATATCACTACTAAGAACAGAAAGAATACAACTGAAAGATTGGAGTTGAAGAAGTATAATCCGATCCTGAAGAGAGTAACAGTACATAAAGAAATTAAATAATAAGTATAACCCATGGCAAAGAAAACTGTAGCAAGTTTGCACGAAGGTTCTAAAGAAGGTCGTGCTTATACAAAGGTTATCAAGATGGTTAAGTCTCCGAAGACTGGTGCTTACATCTTTGATGAACAAATGGTATTGAACGAAAAAGTACAAGACTTTTTCAAGAAATAAGATATCCCGTCGAAAGACGTTTGATTATAAAATCCTCTTATCGTATTCCGGTAAGGGGATTTTTTTTGTACTTTATCCCCGTACTTTCATTACTTTGTTATATCTTTGTGGCATAATGTATTGTACAAAAAAATAGGATATGGGATTTTTTAGTTTTTTCTCAAAAGATAAAAAGGAAACATTAGATAAAGGATTATCTAAGACGAAAGAAAGTGTATTCGGAAAGATTGCCCGTGCTGTGGCAGGAAAGTCGAAAGTAGATGATGAAGTGCTTGATAATCTGGAAGAAGTGCTGATTACTTCGGATGTGGGCGTAGAAACGACGTTAAATATAATTCAACGTATAGAAAAGCGCGCTGCATCTGAAAAATATATGAATGCGCAGGAGTTGAATACTATCTTGCGCGATGAAATCGCTGCTTTACTAACGGAGAATAATTCGGATGATGTAGACGATTTTGAAGCACCAATTACGAAGAAACCTTACGTAATTATGGTAGTAGGGGTGAATGGCGTGGGTAAAACAACTACTATCGGTAAGTTAGCTTACCAATTCAAGAAAGCGGGCAAAAGCGTTTATCTGGGAGCAGCGGATACTTTCCGTGCAGCAGCTGTGGAACAGTTGGATATTTGGGGCGGACGGGTAGGAGTACCTGTCGTAAAACAAAAAATGGGAGCTGATCCGGCTTCTGTGGCCTACGATACATTAAGCTCTGCTGTTGCTAATAATGCTGATGTGGTAATTATTGATACTGCCGGTCGCCTCCACAATAAGGTCGGCTTGATGAATGAGTTGACTAAGATTAAAAATGTAATGAAGAAAGTGGTTCCTGATGCTCCCAATGAAGTTCTGTTGGTGCTGGATGGTTCTACAGGGCAGAATGCATTTGAGCAGGCTAAGCAATTTACGTTAGCTACAGAAGTAACTGCAATGGCTATCACTAAGCTGGATGGTACGGCGAAAGGTGGAGTTGTTATCGGCATTTCTGATCAGTTTAAAATACCTGTTAAGTATATTGGTTTGGGTGAAGGTATGGAAGATTTACAGGTGTTCCGTAAGAAAGAATTTGTTGACTCGTTGTTTGGGGAGAATGCATGAAACGGAAAACAATTGATATCATAACTTTAGGGTGTTCTAAGAATTTGGTGGATTCGGAGCATTTGATGCGCCAGCTGGAAGAAGCCGGATATCATGTGACTCATGATACGGAAAAGCCCAAAGGAGAGATTGCTGTTATCAATACTTGTGGTTTTATAGGTGATGCTAAAGAGGAATCCATTAACATGATCTTGGAATTTGCACAGGCAAAGGAAGAAGGAGCTCTGGAAAAGTTATATGTAATGGGTTGTCTTTCTGAACGCTATCTGAAAGAATTAGCGATTGAGATTCCGCAGGTGGATAAGTTTTATGGTAAATTTAACTGGGCGGAGTTATTGCAGGATCTGGGTAAAGCCTATCACGAAGAACTTCATGTAGAGCGTACTCTCACTACTCCTAAACACTATGCATACCTGAAAATATCGGAGGGATGCGACCGGAAGTGTTCGTATTGTGCTATTCCGATTATTACAGGGCGGCATGTATCACGACCGGTAGAGGAAATTTTGGATGAAGTCCGTTACCTGGTAAACAAGGGAGTAAAAGAGTTTCAGATAATAGCTCAGGAATTGACTTACTATGGCGTGGATCTGTATAAGAAGCAAATGCTTCCTGAACTTATAGAACGTATATCTGAAATTCCCGGGGTAGAATGGATTCGTTTGCATTATGCTTATCCCGCACATTTTCCTACAGATTTGTTCCGGGTGATGCGTGAACGTCCTAATGTGTGTAAGTATATGGATATAGCTCTTCAGCATATTAGTAATCCGATGTTGGAGAAAATGCGTCGTCATGTAACTCAGGAAGAAACTTATCAACTGATAGAGCAATTCCGCAAAGAAGTACCTGGAGTCCATTTGCGTACTACTTTAATGGTAGGGCATCCCGGAGAAACAGAGGCGGATTTTGAAGAGTTGAAAGAGTTTGTTCGTAAAGTGCGTTTCGATAGAATGGGGGCCTTTGCGTATTCGGAAGAAGAAGGTACTTACGCAGCTGCGCAGTATGAGGATGAAATACCTCAGGAAGTAAAGCAGGCACGTTTGGATGAGTTGATGTCCATTCAACAAGGTATTTCTGCTGAATTGAGCGCTGCAAAAGTGGGGCAATCTATGAAAGTTATTATTGATCGTCTGGAAGGGGATTATTATATCGGGCGTACTGAATTTGATTCTCCTGAAGTGGATCCGGAAGTATTGATAGAGCGTGGTGAACAAACATTGCTTATTGGTAACTTTTACCAGGTAGAGATAATAAGTTCCGATGATTTCGACCTTTTTGGACAGGTTATTTAAATAATTTTCCCGAAGAATTTGTGTATATGCGGAAGTTTTGCTAATATAGCACCGAACTTTATAAAAACATCTGTATTTTGAATAACAAAGAATTTACTTCAGAACTGTCACGAAGATTGGGATATACCATAAAGGATACATCCGAACTTATTGCATCTTTACTGTCGGACATGACACAACAGCTGCAAGAAGGGAATATTGTTTCCGTACAAGGTTTCGGTACTTTTGAGGTAAAGAAGAAAGCGGAGCGTATTACCATCAATCCAACGACAAAGTTGCGTATGTTGGTTCCACCTAAGTTGGTGCTGACCTATAGACCTAGTACGACTCTGAAAGATAAGTTTAAATAATGTCGTCTTCTACTCAAGTAACCCTTCGTAAATATGAATGAAAAGCTGAACATACAGAATTTAATAGAATTGCTTGCCGAAAAGCATGGCATGGATAAAACGGATGCTGAGAGCTTCGTAAAAGAATTTTTCCAGTTGATTGAAGAATCATTGGAGAGCGATAAGTATGTGAAGATTAAAGGTTTGGGCACATTTAAGCTGATTAACGTGGATAGTCGTGAAAGCGTAAATATAAACACGGGCGAACGTTTTGAAATACAAGGACATACAAAGGTTTCATTTACTCCGGAGCCAACTTTAAAAGATTTGATAAACAAACCTTTTTCGCATTTTGAAACTGTGGTATTGAATGATGAAACAGTGTTAGAAGATACACCGGTGGAGAATAATTCTGAAGAGGAGGAAAAAGAAGAGAATTTTGTAGAGCCTGAAAGTTCTACGATTGTTGTAGAATCGCAGGTTGCTGCTCAGGAAACAGCTGAAGAAAATGTAGAAGAGTTGATAGGGGAATCTGTTGAGACTGCCGAGAAGTCCATAGAAAGTATAGAAGAAGAGGCTGAAGTAACTGAAGAGACGACTGAAATTGCTGAAGAAGAATCAATAGAGACAGTTGAAGAACAGGTAATTCAGACTGTTGAGGAAGCTGTAGGGGATATAAAAGAACAGCCAGTTTCGGAAGAAGCGCCCTCTGTTTATCAAGCTGAACCTGCTCTTCCGCCCGATGAAGAAGATTTGGTACCTACTTATGAAGTCTCTGAGCCTCCATCACCTCCTGTGAATAAAGCAGATAGCTCTACCATGAAGTTTTTTATCGGAATTGTAGTGCTTGTAGTATTGCTGTGTGTAGGCGCTGTTACTTTTATGTATTATCCGGATTTATTGGATAGGATGTCCACGCCATCAAAAGAGGAAGTTGCTGATGAAAAAGTTGAGAAACCAGCCGCTCCGGTCGCTCTGACGGATAGTATTGTTCGAAAAGATACCACAACTGTGGTGGCGAAGAAAGATACTGTGGCAGAAGTTGCTGCTCCTAAAGTTGTTGAAGAACCGAAGCCGGTTGCAAAACAAGAGACTCCTGCTACTACTCCTAAACAAGAGACAAAGAAAGCTGCTGCAACTCCTTTTGAACCAGATTCTGTAAATTATAAGATTGTGGGTACGAAAGCCACCTATACTATCCAGGAAGGAGAAACTCTGACAAAGGTTGCACTTCGCTTTTACGGAACTAAGGCCCTGTGGCCCTATATTGTGAAGTATAATTCGGGTGTTATAAAGAATCCTGATCATGTGCCGTATGGTACTGTAATCAAGATACCGGAGCTCGAAAAGAAATAAAAGAAAATATTGCACCCCTGCAAGCTGATGATACTTCACTTGCAGGGGTGATTTGCTATTTATTCCTGTCTGCGAATTTGAAATCCTTTTCAGAAACTATTGTTAACTACTAAACTCTATGAAAGTAGTTTAATCTAATTGTTTTTTAATAAAAATTAGTTGGTATGGTTAATTTATTCCTGTACTTTTGGGAGCGAAAAAAATAATTACCAGTAGCATACTGGAGAGATCAATGGAATTTAAACAATAAAAATAATAGTATTTATGGCTGAAACAATTGATATCCGCGAACTGAACGAGCGGATTGAAAGACAAAGTTCTTTTGTTACCAACCTTACTGCTGGTATGGACCAGATCATCGTAGGACAAAAACATCTGGTAGAATCATTGTTAATCGGTTTGCTGTCCGATGGACACGTATTATTAGAAGGTGTGCCCGGTTTGGCGAAGACATTGGCGATTAAGACGCTTGCCTCACTGATCGATGCACAGTACAGTCGTGTACAGTTTACTCCCGATTTGCTGCCTGCCGACGTTATCGGTACAATGGTTTACAGTCAGAAAGACGAAACGTTCCAAGTAAAGAAGGGACCTGTTTTTGCCAACTTCGTTCTGGCAGATGAAATAAACCGTGCTCCGGCCAAGGTACAGAGTGCTTTGCTGGAAGCGATGCAGGAACGTCAGGTAACCATTGGTACGGAAACATTCCCGTTGCCAGAACCTTTCCTTGTACTTGCTACACAGAATCCTATTGAACAGGAAGGTACTTATCCGCTGCCTGAAGCTCAGGTGGACCGTTTCATGCTGAAAGTGGTTATCGACTATCCGAAGATGGAAGAAGAAAAACTGATTATCCGCCAGAATATCAATGGCGATAAATTCAATGTGAAGCCTATTTTGAAAGCTCAGGAGATTATTGAAGCACGTAAAGTTGTTCGTCAGGTATATCTGGATGAGAAGATTGAACGTTACATTGTTGATATTGTATTTGCTACCCGTTATCCGGAGAAATATGATCTGAAGGAACTGAAAGATATGATTGGTTTCGGTGGCTCTCCCCGTGCCTCTATCAATCTGGCATTGGCTGCCCGTACTTATGCTTTCATCAAACGTCGTGGTTATGTGATTCCTGAAGATGTTCGTGCTGTGGCTCATGACGTATTGCGTCATCGTATCGGATTGACTTACGAAGCAGAGGCCAGTAACCTGACTTCTGACGAGATCATCAGCAAAATACTGAATAAGGTTGAAGTACCTTAATTAAGTAAGCATTTTTAAAAAGGTCTTCCAAGACCTGTTAATAAATGATGTGAACGTTTTTAAAGAATCTTGCCAACGTTTTTAAAGAACGTTGCCGGTATTTATTAACGGAATTATTTAACGATATAGATGGAAACAAGTGAACTGTTAAAAAAAGTCCGTCAGATTGAAATCAAGACGCGCGGATTATCCAACAATATCTTTGCCGGCCAGTATCATTCGGCCTTCAAGGGTAGGGGTATGGCATTTTCCGAGGTGCGCGAATATCAGTTTGGCGATGACATACGCGACATTGACTGGAACGTGACCGCTCGCTTCAATAAGCCTTATGTGAAGGTGTTCGAAGAAGAGCGTGAGCTGACCGTTATGTTGCTGGTGGATGTTTCCGGTAGTTTGGAATTCGGTACGGTGAAGCAGATGAAAAAGGATATGGTGACGGAAATAGCTGCAACATTAGCTTTTTCGGCCATACAAAACAACGATAAAATCGGGGTTATCTTTTTCTCTGACCGGATAGAGAAATTCATTCCGCCTAAGAAAGGGCGTAAGCATATCTTATATATTATTCGCGAACTGATTGACTTTAAAGCGGAGAGTCGGAGGACTGACATCCGGCTCGGACTGGAATATCTGACAAACGTAATGAAGCGTCGTTGTACAGCCTTCCTGTTATCCGATTTCATTGATCAGGGGAACTTTAAGAATGCAATGACTATCGCCAACCGGAAACATGATATGGTGGCTATCCAGGTGTATGACCGCAGGGTAGAGGAACTGCCGGCTATCGGTTTGATGAAAATAAAGGATGCTGAGACCGGACATGAGCAGTGGATTGATACTTCGTCGCGTGCCGTTCGTCGTGCTCACCACGACTGGTGGGTGAATAAACAGGTGGAACTGAACGAAACATTCACTAAAAGCAATGTCGATAATGTGTCGGTACGCACCGATCAGGACTATGTCAAAGCATTGATGAATTTGTTTGCGAAACGAAATTAATCGGAAAAATGAAAAGATATCTATTTCTGATAACCCTATTGGGGATGTTGACTGGCAAGGCAGTGGCTCAGTCGGTAACAGTGGATGCTACCATTGACTCTCTGCAAATTTATATCGGTGACCAGGCGAAGATAAAACTTCAGGTAGCCTTGGATGCCGATAAACGGGCCATTTTCCCTGTTTATACGGATACACTGGTAAGTGGTGTGGAGATTATAGACGTTGCAAAGCCGGATACGCAGTATATAAATGATGATAAACGAATGCTGATTACGCAGGAGTATACTGTTACATCATTCGACTCGGCATTGTATTATCTGCCACCGATGGAAGTATTGGTGGATAATAAGGCATATCGTTCGAAGGCATTGGCACTGAAGGTATATTCGATGAATGTACCATTGGATCCTGAGAATCCGGAACAGTTTTTTGGTCCGAAGACAGTGATGCAGCCTCCTTTTGTGTGGGAAGACTGGTATGGGATTATCACCTGTGGCATATTGCTTATTCCGATTGCATTATTACTTATCTATCTGATTATGCGTATCTGTGACAATAAACCTATCATCCGTAAGGTAAAGGTTGAACCGAAGTTACCTCCGCATCAGATGGCGATGAAAGAAATAGAGCGTATCAAAGGGGAAAAAGTATGGCAAAAGGGACAGCCGAAGGAGTATTACACGGAATTGACAGATACTTTGCGTACGTATATTAAAGAGCGTTTTGGTTTCAATGCTTTGGAAATGACTTCTTCGGAGATTATAGAAAAGCTGCTTGAAATGCAAGATAAAGAAGCTATTGCAGATTTACGTTCTCTTTTTGAGACTGCCGATTTGGTGAAGTTCGCTAAACATAATCCGTTGATGAACGAAAATGATGCAAATCTGATCAATGCCATCGAATTTATCAATGAAACCAAGGAGAAAGAAGTGGAGAATGCAAAACCGCAACCCACTGAAATTACCATCATTGAGAAACGTTCATTGCGTACTAAAATATTGCTGGGCATAGGCATCGTAGTATTGTCGGTTGCCTTGATTGGTTCGTTCGTTTATATTGGAATGCAGTTATACAATTATTTTGCATGATAGCAGAATTTAAGGGTAACTCCAATCTTAAATTGTAAATTGTTAAATAGTAAATACAATGGTTTTTGCCAATATTGAATATTTGTTTTTGCTGCTGTTGCTTATACCTTATATAGTATGGTATATCATGAAGCGGAGGAATAATGAAGCTACACTTCAGATTTCGGATGCCCGTGTATATGCTCATACGCCGAAGAGTTATAAGAACTATTTGTTGCATGTGCCTTTTATGTTACGGATTATTGCCTTGGCATTGATTATCGTAGTGTTGGCGCGTCCTCAAACTACTAATAGCTGGCAAAACAGTGAAATTGAAGGTATAGATATTATGATGGCCATCGACGTATCTACCAGTATGCTGGCAGAGGACTTGAAACCGAATCGTCTGGAAGCTGCTAAAGATGTGGCTGCGGAGTTTATCAATGGTCGGCCCAATGATAATATCGGTATAACTTTATTTGCCGGTGAAAGTTTTACGCAATGTCCGTTGACGGTGGATCATGCAGTGCTTCTGAATCTGTTTCAAGGCATTAAGTGTGGTATTATTGAAGATGGAACAGCAGTCGGTATGGGTATTGCTAATGCAGTTACCCGCTTGAAAGACAGTAAAGCGAAGTCTAAAGTAATCATTCTGTTGACGGATGGTACAAATAATAAAGGAGATATATCTCCGCTGACTGCAGCAGAAATAGCTAAGAGTTTTGGTATTCGTGTTTATACTATTGGTGTAGGTACAAACGGAATGGCTCCGTATCCTTATCCGGTGGGTAACACTGTGCAGTATGTCAATATGCCGGTGGAGATTGATGAGAAGACACTGACGCAGATTGCGGCTACCACAGAAGGTAATTATTTCCGTGCCACCAGTAATTCTAAGCTGAAAGAGGTATATGAGGAGATCGATAAGTTGGAGAAAACCAAGTTGAATGTGAAGGAATACAGCAAGCGCCAGGAAGAATACCGTTGGTTTGCTTTGGCGGCATTCTTGTGCGTGTTACTTGAAGTGTTGCTTCGTAATTCTATCTTGAAGAAGATACCTTAAAACAATGCATTAATTGTAAATTACTAAATTGTACATAGAAAGATGTTTCGATTTGAAGAACCTACATATTTATACCTGTTGATCCTGTTGCCTTTCCTGGCGGCTTTCTACCTGTACTCCAATTATCGGAGACGGAAAGCGATCCGCAAGTTTGGCGATCCGGTGCTAATGGCACAGTTGATGCCGGATGTATCTAAATATCGTCCGGATGTGAAGTTTTGGCTGGTGTTTGCTGCAATCGGACTGTTTGCTGTATTGCTGGCACGCCCGCAGTTTGGCTCTAAGCTGGAGACTGTGAAGCGTCAGGGAGTAGAGGTAATGATTGCGTTGGATATTTCTAACTCTATGTTGGCACAAGATGTACAACCCAGTCGTCTGGAGAAAGCCAAGAGACTGGTAGCACAGTTGGTTGACAAGATGGAGAATGATAAGGTAGGTATGATTGTGTTTGCCGGTGATGCCTTTACACAGTTGCCTATTACAAGCGATTATATTTCTGCCAAGATGTTTTTGGAATCTATTAATCCGTCGTTGATATCCAAGCAGGGTACGGCTATCGGTGCAGCTATTAATTTGGCTACCCGCAGTTTTACACCCCAGGAAGGAGTAGGGCGTGCCGTCATCGTTATTACTGACGGTGAAAACCATGAAGGCGGAGCTGTGGAAGCGGCCAAGGCTGCTGCGGAAAAAGGTATTCAAGTCAGTGTTCTGGGTGTGGGTATGCCTGATGGTGCACCTATCCCCGTAGAAGGAACCAATGACTTCCGTCGTGACCGTGACGGAAACGTGGTTGTAACCCGCTTGAATGAGCAGATGTGTCAGGAAATAGCTCAGGCAGGAGATGGGATTTATGTGCGTGTAGACAATTCAAATGCTGCGCAAAAGGCAATTGCTCAAGAGATTAATAAAATGGCGAAAGCGGATGTGGAAACACAGGTTTATACAGAGTTCAACGAACAATTCCAAGCTGTTGCATGGATTATATTGTTACTGTTGTTGGCTGAAATGCTGATTTTGGAACGTAAAAACCCGTTATTCCGTAATATCCATCTGTTTAAAAAGGAAGAAAGGTATGATGATGAGAAATAGAACTATCGGAATTATCTTGCTGCTACTGACGGCTATTTCAGTTTCTGCACAGAAAGCGGAACGCGACTATATTCGTAAGGGAAATCGTGCTTATAAAGATAGTACGTATGTAAATGCTGAAGTGAATTATCGGAAGGCTATTGATGTGAATCCGAAGTCAGCGATATCCATGTATAATCTGGGTAATACGCTTATGCAACAGAATAAGTTGCAGGAGGCTATGGAGCAGTTTGTTGCTGCCACTAAAATGGAGAAAGATAAGGGCAATCTTGCTCAAATCTATCATAATATGGGAGTAATATTTCAGTCCGGTAAGGATTATGCTAAAGCTGTGGAAGCATACAAAGAGTCATTGCGTAATAATCCGAAAGATAACGAGACGCGTTATAACTTGGCTTTGGCTCAGAAAATGCTGAAAGATCAGGAACAGAATCAGCAGAATCAAGATCAGAACCAAGATCAGAATCAGGACAAAAAGGAGCAGGAAAAAGAACAAGATAAAGACAAACAAGACCAAAATCAGCAAGATCAGCAGAACCAGGATCAACAGCAGCAACCTCCTCAGCCACAAGAAAATCAGATGTCAAAGGAAAATGCTGAACAACTTTTGAAGTCGGTGATGCAAGATGAGAAAGATGTACAGGATAAGGTGAAGAAACAGCAAGTTATCCAAGGTGGTCGTTTGGAAAAGGATTGGTAAATAATAAAAGATACGATAATATATGAGAAAATTAATTTTCTTATGGATAGCACTGGTAGTAGTCAGTCTGCAAGCTTTGGCTAATGACAAGGTGTCATTTACCGCGTCAGCTCCTGATGCTGTAGCGGTGGGTGACCAGTTCAGACTGGCATATACAGTGACTACACAGAAGGTGAGAGATTTCCGTGCTCCTTCTATTAAGGGATTTGACGTACTGATGGGACCCAGTCGCTCTCAGCAAAGTAGTATGCAAATAGTTAATGGGGTATCGACCTCAACCAGCAGTATTACTTTCACTTATATACTGATGGCTACTGCTGAGGGTAGTTTTACAATTCCAGGAGCTACAATTACAGCCGATGGTAATCAGATGGTTTCTAATTCTGTGCAAATCAAGGTTCTGCCAGCAGATCAGGCCAGAGCAGCTTCTTCAGGCGGAGGTAGTAGTAGCCAGCAGGGCAATACCAGCCGTGCTTCTTCAGGAACTTCTGTTTCCAATCAGGACCTCTTTATTTTGCCTACTATTAGTAAGACCAATGTGTATGAACAAGAAGCATTCTTACTGACTTATAAAATTTACACTTTGGTTGACCTTCGCGGTTTTGACAATGTGAAACTTCCTGATTTTAAGGGATTTCATTCACAGGAAGTAGAACTCCCGGGTGATAGAAAATGGAGTTTGGAACATTATAAAGGGCGGAATTATCAGACTACCGTTTACCGGCAATTTGTGTTGTTCCCACAGCAGTCTGGTAATTTGACTATTGATCCGGCACGTTTTGATGCTTCTATTGCTAAAGCTACTCATGTGTCTGATCCGTTTGAAGCGTTCTTTAATGGTGGCAGCAATTACATTGAAGTCAAAAAGACATTGATGACACTGAAACTAACTGTAGATGTAAAGCCTTTACCAGGCGATAAGCCTGCTGATTTTTCCGGTGGAGTGGGAGAGTTTAGCATTTCTTCTTCTATTAATAGTACTAATGTAAAGACAAACGATGCTGTAACTATTAAACTCGTCATTTCCGGTACAGGTAATTTGAAGTTAATAGGTGATCCTGAGGTGAAATTCCCAGATGACTTCGAGGTGTATGACCCTAAAGTTGATAATAAATTCAGGCTGACGAGTGCAGGACTTTCGGGTAGTAAGGTTATTGAATATCTGGCTATTCCCCGCAATGCCGGAACATTTAAAATACCAGCGGTGAAATTCAGCTATTTTGATATCAAGTCCCGTACTTATAAGATATTGACTACCGAAGAGTATGAATTGCATGTAGAGAAAGGTGAAGGAGATGCAGCGCAAACTATTGCTAACTTTACGAATAAAGAGGATTTGAAAGTCTTGAATGAGGATATTCGCTTCATTAAGCAAAATGATGTGACACTTTCTCAAAAGGGAGACTTCTTCTTTGATTCTATATTGTACTGGTTGCTCTATTTAGTACCTGGTGTTGCGTTTATTCTTTTCTTTATCATTTACCGTAAGCAGATAGCTGCTAATGCTAACGTTGCGAAAATGCGTACGAAAAAGGCAAATAAGGTTGCTGTTAAACGTATGAAGTTAGCTGGTAAGTTGTTGGCTGAGAATAAAAAAGATGTTTTCTATGACGAAGTCTTGAAGGCTCTTTGGGGATATATAAGCGATAAATTGAATATTCCGGTTTCTCGACTTTCAAAAGATAATATTGAAGAGGAACTTCGTAAATATGGAGTAGAGGATGCTTTGATTAAAGAATTCTTGGCTGCATTGAATGATTGTGAGTTTGCCCGGTTTGCTCCTGGCGATGATAATCAGGCTATGGATAAAGTCTATTCGGCTTCATTAGCAGTAATAAGTAAAATGGAGAATTCGATTAAACATTAATTAGGAGGTTATATGATGAAAAAAATACTGTTTTTTACTTTTGTTGGCCTGTTAATGGCATTGACCTCTTCTGGACAGACTGCATCGGATACATTACAACAAGCGAATGATTCGGTAAGAATAGGTTCACACACTGAATTCTCAGCTGTTGCGCAAGAGAATAGTGTGACAAAAGCAGAAGGAGATAGCGCATATGTGAAGAATGATTATGCCTCTGCTATTCAGATATATGAAGCTCTGCTGAAAGAAGGAGAAGCGGCTGAGGTATACTATAACTTAGGAAATAGCTACTATAAGGCCGGTGATATAGCTAAAGCCATTTTAAATTATGAGCGTGCACTTTTAATACAACCAGGTAATGCTGATATTCGGGCTAATTTGGAGATTGCTCGTGCAAAAACAATTGATAAAGTGATTCCCGTACCCGAGGTTTTCTTTGTATCTTGGACGAAATCATTGATTAATTGTTTGAGTGTGGATGCTTGGGCAAAGGTAGGCGTCGTTTGTTTCTTTTTGTTGCTTGCATCTCTTTACTTCTTCTTCTTTTCCAAGCAAATCGTGTGGAAGAAAATAGGATTTATTGCAGGGATAGTATTTCTGGTATTAGTTATATTAGCGAATGTCTTTGCTTTTCAACAGAAAAATGAGCTATTAAACCGTAACAATGCTATCGTACTAACTCCAAGTGTAACAGTACGTAGTACTCCGAGTGAAAGTGGTACCAGTTTGTTTATATTGCATGAGGGACGGAAGGTTGAAATTAAAGATAACTCCATGCGTGAATGGAAAGAAATCCGCTTAGAGGATGGTAAAGTAGGATGGGTACCTGCATCATCTGTTGAAGTTATCTGATAGATATAATTCTTTCATAATAAGATAGTTAATAATAGAAAGAAGCCTGTTGAAAGGGAAAATACGAATTTCCTTTTGACAGGCTTCTTTATTTTTGTAAAAAAGACACCGAAATAGTTTGTTTTATCTTTTTTTTTCCTTAAGTTTATAGCGTGATAAGTGAAACTCACAGAGTTATTAACCATTAAATTTATAAATATGAGAACAATAACATTTAATGAACTTCGCAGAATTAAAGATTCATTACCTACTGGTAGTATGCATAGAATAGCCGATGAGCTCGGATTGAACGTCGATACAGTTAGAAATTTTTTTGGCGGTCACAATTTTAAGGAGGGTAAGAGTGTTGGGATACATTTAGAGCCTGGTCCGGATGGTGGTTTGGTTATGTTGGATGATACTACTGTCCTTGATAGAGCTCTAAAAATTTTAGATGAAATGAATGCCAGTGCTGAGCCTGTTCGAGCTTAAGAAAAGAAAGTTATAAATGAATCCCAATTGATAGACAAACAATTGGGATTTCTTATTTGTTTATGAAGTAAAAACAGTTGATTATGGAAGAAAAGTTAGTAACCTTAGCCATTCTGACTTATGCAAAAGCTCAGATATTAAAGAATGTGCTTGAGAATGAAGGTATTGAAACCTATATTCATAATGTAAATCAAATACAACCCGTAGTGTCTTCAGGTGTGCGCTTACGTATAAAAGAAAGCGATCTACCGCGTGCATTGAAGATAACTGAGAGCTCTGCTTGGCTTTCAGAAGAGGTAGTGGGAGGGAAGTCACCCAAAGTAGAAAAGGAGAGTAACAAAGTCTTAATTCCTGTAGACTTTTCTAATTATTCAATGAAAGCATGTGAGTTTGGTTTTAATTTTGCTCAGAATATGGGAGCGGAAGTTGTGTTGCTTCATGTTTACTTTACACCAATCTATACCACATCATTACCTTATGGAGACGTTTTTAATTATCAGCTAACAGACGATGAAAATGTAAAAAACATATTACAAAAAGTTCATGCAGACTTAAACACTTTATCTGACAAGGTAAAAGCAAAAGTAGCTTCAGGAGAGTTTCCGAATGTAAAATATAGTTGTGTATTGCGTGAAGGTATTCCAGAAGAGGAAATTCTTCGTTATTCGAAGGAATATCGGCCACGTATTGTGATTATGGGGACTCGTGGTAAAAATCAGAAAGATATAGATTTAATTGGTAGTGTAACTGCTGAGGTAATTGAGCGAAGCCGCGTACCAGTTTTAGCCATTCCGGAGAATACTCCATTTAAACAGCTGGCAGAAGCTAAACGTATTGCATTTATTACCAATTTTGATCAACGGGATTTAATTGCATTCGATTCTTTGATTGCTGCTTTAAAGCCATTTCATTTCTCTGTATCTTTGATTCATCTGTCAGATGTTAAGGACACTTGGAATGAAATTAAATTAGGTGGTATTAAGGAATACTTTCAAAAGCAGTATCCGGACCTGGAAATCCATTATGATGTTGTGATGAATGATGATTTCTTGAACAGCTTAGATAATTACATAAAAACTAATCATATTGATATAATTACGTTGACTACTTATAAACGCAATATATTCTCTCGTTTATTTAATCCAGGTATTGCTCGGAAGATGATTTTCCATTCCGATACACCGCTGTTAGTTATTTATGGACGCCCAAGCTAAAATAAATAGCGCAAGCAGGAATGAGAAATAATCAGTATTATGTTTAATATATAATACTAATATTCATTGGATCAGATTATTATACTTCCCTATTATAAAAATTAAGTATTTACTAAGAAGCTCCTAAAAAATAAAAAGCCTAATCAACATGGTTGATTAGGCTTTTTATTAAAAACTATTGGTGTTTTTATTGAACCATTTTTTCGATTTCTTCGAATTCAGGTCCCATATCCAAATTGTAGTATACCCGGTATAAACCATTCAACCATAAATCTTTTTGGTCAGGCTTCAATGCTCTTGCTTTTTCATAGCAAGGTTTTGCTTTTTCATAGAAAGCTTTCAAAGTTGCTTGATCTTCTTTATACTTAGGATCATTTACATCTGCTGTTGCTTTCTCTGAGAAGTCTTGTGCTTGCAGACAGTAGATCAAACCTAAATTAGAAAATGCTTCTGCGTAGTTAGGATCTATTTCTGTTGTTTTAGTATAATACTTGATAGCATTATTGAGTGCATCTGCAGCTTCTTGCTCTTTCTTTTCATTTTTCAGGTTAGTGTACATATTATGATAAAGATATCCTTTTACATACAGATAGAATGTATTATTAGGATCTTTAGCCAACATATCATCAGCAAACTGCATAGCTTCATCGTATTTATTATTATTGCTATAATAATCAATCAAATGACCGAAGAAGAATGAATGTTGAGGATATTTCTGCAAACCTTCTTTTAAAGATGCAACCCACTTAACAGTATCACCTTGTGCTTTTAAAGCTGTAGAGATGAATTCCATTGCATACTGACCTACTTCCTTATCATTCTGTGCATAAGGAGCATATTTCAGAACGCTAGGATAATCTTCCATTTTAGCCGCTGCCAAACTTGCATAATATGCAATCTGTGGTAAAATAGTATCTGTCTGCAGGAAATTTTCCTTTTCAAACATAGGATTTTGAGCTATTTCAATGTAAGTTCCAAAGAAATCTAATGCTTCTTTGTTCTTCTCCAAATTATAGTATTGAATACCTCCATTGATCAAGTTAGGACGCTCTGCTATAATTGCAGCAGCGTTAGCCTTTCTGTACTTGTTCTTAATCTTTCCTTTTTCATTTGGAACCTGTGCCAGTTCATCACATTTGAGGTAGTACTTACACATGTTTAATGCACTGTTGTATACCTTAAGAGTATCATAAGGTTTTCTCAAAAATGCGTCTTTCATTTCCTCCTCATTAATCCTTTTCTGAATAAAACCAGCTACATCCCAAGTGTCGGCATTATCCTTTGTTTCAGGATTAGTCAAGGCTTGATTGATGAGCTGTTCGGCCTTATTAAAGTTTGGCTTTACTTCATTCGCAATGCTTTTAGCTTCTTTCACAGTCTTTTCTTGAGCGAAAGTGAAGCCTGCAGCGAGCAATAAAATCACTGAAAATAATACTCTTTTCATGATAGTTGTAAAATTAAAATTAATATTATGTCTATTCTTCATCTTTATTATTGACTTCATTATCAGAGTTATAGTCTTTCTCCTCTCCTTCTACCTCATTTATAGTAGGCGGAATCGGAGAATTTTCATCATCAACAGGAACTTCATCTTCCATACTTTCTGATGTAACCTTACATACTGAACCGATCTCATCGTTTCTCTTTTCAAGATTGATTAGACGAACACCCTGGGTAGCACGCCCCATAATACGAACATCAGCAACTTTCAGACGAATGGTGATACCAGATTTATTGATAATCATCAGGTCATTATCATCTGTTACAGACTTAATTGTTACCAATTTACCTGTTTTATCGGTGATATTCATCGTTTTAACACCCTTGCCGCCACGATTAGTCTTGCGGTAGTCTTCGATATCAGAACGTTTGCCATAACCTTGTTCAGAAACTACCATAATGGTTTCTGCTTCAGGATCTTTGATGCAAATCATTCCTACCACTTCATCTTGTCCGTCTTCGTCAAGCGTCATACCACGCACACCAGTTGCAGTACGTCCCATAACGCGTACAGCACTTTCGTGGAAGCGAATAGCACGTCCGTTACGATTAGCAATGATAATTTCGTTGTCACCGTTAGTCATGCGTACTTCAATAACCCGGTCGTCCTCACGGATAGTAATGGCATTTACACCATTCTGGCGAGGGCGGGAATACTGTTCAAGTAATGTCTTCTTGATAACACCATTCTTGGTACAGAATAAGACATAATGGCTGTTGATGAAGTCTGTGTCAGAAAGGTTCTTCACACGCAGATATGCATTTACAGCATCATCAGAATCAATATTCAGCAAGTTCTGGATAGCACGTCCTTTGGAACTCTTGGTACCTTCAGGGATTTCATATACTTTGAGCCAATAGCACTTACCCTTTTGAGTAAAGAACATCATGGTATTGTGCATGGTTGCCGGATATATGTGTTCAATGAAGTCTGCATCGCGGGTATCTGTACCCTTGGAGCCTACTCCACCACGGTTTTGAGCACGGAACTCACTCAATGGAGTACGTTTTATATATCCCATATGAGAAATGGTGATAATCATTTCGTCATCTGCATAGAAATCTTCCGGATTGAATTCTTCAGATGAGTAAACAATCTCAGAACGACGTTCATCTCCGTATTTTGCTTTTACTTCAATTAATTCATCAGTAATAACTTTGCGGCAAAGTTCGTCATTCGACAGAATTTCTTCATAATAAGCAATCATCTTCATGACTTCTTCGTATTCGGCATGAAGTTGATCCTGCATCAGTCCAGTTAATTGGCGCAAACGCATTTCTACGATGGCACGAGACTGAATTTCTGTTAATTGGAAACGTTCCATCAAACCTGCAATGGCATCATTAGGTGTCTTTGCAGCACGGATAATGCGGATTACTTCATCGATATTATCTGATGCTATGATTAAGCCTTCCAATATATGAGCACGTTCTTTAGCCTTACGCAAGTCATATTGAGTACGACGGATTACCACCTCATGGCGATGTTCTACGAAGTACTTAATCATGTCTTTCAGATTCAGCAAACGAGGACGCCCGTGTACCAATGCTACGTTGTTCACACTAAAAGAAGTCTGTAACAGTGTCATTTTATAGAGCTTATTCAGGACTACGCTGGCGTTGGCATCACGTTTAATATCAATCACGATACGCATACCTTCACGGTCAGACTCGTCATTGGCATTGGAGATACCTTCTATTTTCTTATCATTAGCTAAATCAGCGATATTTTTGATCAGTTCTGCCTTATTGACACCATATGGAATTTCTGTGATGACAATTTTATCATGTGTAGAACTGGTTTCAATTTCTGCTTTTGCACGCATGATAACGCGACCGCGACCAGTAAGATATGCTTCGCGTACGCCACTCATACCATATATATATCCCCCTGTTGGGAAATCGGGAGCCTTTACATAGTTCATCAGCTCCTCTATCTCGATATCGTTGTTCTCAATGTATGCGACACAAGCATCAATAACCTCTGAAAGGTTATGGGTCGGCATATTGGTTGCCATACCTACGGCAATACCAGACGCGCCGTTTACCAAAAGGTTTGGGATACGAGTAGGCATTACGGTAGGTTCCTGCAAAGAATCGTCGAAGTTGCTTTGCATATCAACGGTTTCTTTGTCAAGGTCTTGCATCATATCTTCACCAATCTTGCGCAAGCGACACTCGGTGTAACGCATAGCTGCTGCGCTATCGCCGTCTACCGACCCATAGTTACCCTGACCATCTACCACCATGTAACGCATTGCCCAAGGCTGTGCCATACGAACTAATGCACCGTAAACGGAAGAGTCACCATGCGGGTGATACTTACCCAATACTTCACCTACAACTCTGGCTGATTTTTTATAAGGTTTATCTGACGTATTTCCCAGTCCCATCATTCCGAAGAGAATTCTACGGTGGACAGGCTTAAAACCATCTCTAACATCCGGAAGGGCACGTGAAACGATGACCGACATGGAGTAGTCAATGTACGATGACTTCATTTCCTCCTCGATGTTAATCTTTATAATTCTGTCTTGTTCAAGCATTTAAAAAGATTATTAATTATACATACTTTGGTTCATGAAAAACCACGCTAAAGTACTGCTTTTTTACGATATACAAAAGTTTTCGCCCATAAACTTTATTTCAAAACCATTCTCCTATCCACTTTGTTCTTATAATATATAAATAAGGTATTAATAAGGAGCTTTTCCCAAGAATGGAAGCACTTTAGTATGGTACTGGTGAACGGGATATTAAACTGTGGCACGGGTTTTGTATATAAATAAAATAAAACGATAGAATACGTACTGGAAATTATAAATGCGTATCTTTGTATTAAGTAACACCTTAGAATGAGGAAAGGAGAATATTAAGTATGAATAATCAGTTTTCACAAAGAGTTTCTGACATTATCACTTACAGCAAGGAAGAAGCTAACCGGCTGAAAAATAGATATATCGGTCCGGAGCATCTTCTACTCGGCATGTTGCGAGACGGCGGAGGGAAAGCTATAGAAATATTGCAGAAACTGAATATAGACCTGAACAGAGTTAAGAAACGCCTGGAAGGTTTTTTGAAAGAGATTGAGGATGATAACTTGTTGCCCGATGCAGACATTCCATTGTCTCCTATGGCAGCTAAGATATTGAAAATGTGTATACTCGAGGCTCGTCTGCTGAAGAGTGCCACTGCTGATACTGAACATGTATTGCTGGCTATCCTGAAAGATGGTAATAATTTGGCCGCTACGGTATTGGAAGAAAATAATATAGATTATAAGTCAGTGTTTGAGCAGCTTTCCATGAAAGCCAGCCCTAATGCAGGCATGGGATTTACGGAAGATGATGACGAGGAAGAGGACGAAATGAATATGTCTTCACGCTCTTCTCAAAGTGGTGGTTCACAGTCTTCTACACAAACAGCGTCTAAGAAACCATCCAACGATACTCCGGTGTTGGATAACTTTGGTATGGATATGACTCGGGCTGCAGAAGAAGGTAGGCTGGACCCTGTGGTAGGTCGTGAACGTGAAATCGAGCGATTGGCTCAGATATTGAGCCGTCGTAAGAAGAATAATCCGGTATTGATTGGTGAACCTGGTGTAGGTAAATCAGCTATTGTAGAGGGATTAGCATTGCGTATCGTTCAGAAGAAAGTATCTCGTATTCTGTTTGATAAACGTGTGGTAATGCTTGATATGGCTTCTGTGGTAGCCGGAACCAAATACCGCGGACAGTTTGAGGAACGTATTCGTTCTATCATTAATGAGTTGCAGAAGAATCCGAACGTAATTCTGTTTATTGACGAGATTCACACGATTGTGGGTGCCGGAGCAGCTGCCGGTTCTATGGATGCTGCCAATATGTTGAAACCTGCATTGGCACGTGGTGAAATACAATGTATAGGTGCCACTACCCTTGATGAATACCGGAAGAATATAGAAAAAGACGGTGCTTTGGAACGCCGTTTCCAGAAAGTGATTGTTGAACCGACCACTGCTGAGGAAACGCTCCAGATATTGAAGAATATCAAAGAGAAGTACGAAGACCATCATAATGTGACTTATACGGATGAAGCGCTGGAAGCATGTGTCAAGTTGACAGACCGCTACATTACTGACCGTAACTTCCCGGATAAGGCTATTGATGCTTTGGATGAAGCCGGTTCGCGCGTCCATCTGACAAACATTACTGTTCCGAAAGAGATTGAAGAACAGGAGAAACTGATTGAAGAAGCCCGTCAACAAAAGGCGGATGCGGTGAAATCGCAGAATTTCGAACTTGCTGCCAGCTTCCGTGATCATGAGAAAGAGTTTTCTGCTCGTCTGGAAGAAATGAAGGCTGAATGGGAAGCTCGCTTAAAAGATGACCGTCAGATAGTTGGTGAGGAAGAAATTGCGAATGTGGTTTCTATGATGTCCGGTGTGCCTGTACAGCGTATGGCGCAGGCTGAAGGTATTAAGTTAGCGGGTATGAAAGAAGAGCTGCAAGCTAAAGTTATAGCTCAGGATCCAGCTATTGAAAAGGTGACGAAAGCTATTCTGCGTAGTCGTGTAGGATTGAAAGATCCTAACCGTCCTATCGGAACATTCTTGTTCCTGGGACCTACGGGTGTGGGTAAAACTCACTTGGCGAAACAGTTGGCGAAATATATGTTTGGCTCTGCCGATGCGCTGATACGTGTGGATATGAGTGAATATATGGAGAAGTTTACCGTTTCTCGTCTTGTTGGTGCACCTCCGGGATACGTAGGATACGAAGAAGGCGGACAGTTGACAGAGAAAGTGCGCCGTAAACCTTACTCTATCGTATTGTTGGACGAGATTGAGAAAGCTCACCCGGATGTATTCAACATCTTGTTACAACTGATGGATGAAGGTCGTCTGACTGACAGTTATGGCAGAACTGTAGACTTCAAGAATACAGTGGTTATCATGACTTCAAACATTGGTACACGTCAATTGAAAGACTTCGGTCGTGGTGTAGGTTTTGCCGCCCAAAATCGTACGGATGATAAAGAATATTCACGCGGCGTGATACAAAAGGCTTTGAATAAGTCGTTTGCCCCTGAGTTTCTGAACCGTGTCGACGAGATTATTACTTTCGATCAGCTTTCGCTGGATGCTATCGAAAAGATTATCGATATCGAGTTGAAAGGCTTGTATGAGCGCGTAGAATCTCTTGGATATAAGCTTGTTATTGATGCTAAAGCCAAGACGTTCATGGCATCTAAAGGATATGATGTGCAGTTTGGTGCCCGCCCGTTGAAGCGTGCCATCCAGACTTATCTGGAAGATGGACTTTCGGAATTGATTATTTCTTCTGAATTGCAGACGGGCGATACGATTTCTGTCTCTTTGAACGAAGAAAAAGGAGAACTGGACATCAAGAAAGCATGAAAATGAAGTCTTCTTAGAAGATGATAAACAGTCAAAATGTCAGTCCTTATGGGCTGGCATTTTTTTTGCATTACACTTGCCAAACGATTAAATATATAAACTTAAAAATATAAATCATAAGTAGTATGCAAAAAGGAAATATTGGGGTAACTACCGAAAACATTTTCCCCGTTATCAAAAAGTTCTTGTACAGCGATCATGAAATTTTTCTCCGCGAATTAGTTTCTAATGCCGTAGATGCTACGCAGAAGTTGAAAACCTTAGCCTCTATTGGCGAGTTTAAAGGTGAAGTTGGCGATTTGACCGTACATGTATCTTTAGGAAAAGATACAATTACTGTTTCGGACCGTGGTATTGGTTTAACTGCCGAAGAAATCGACAAATATATCAACCAGATTGCCTTTTCAGGTGCCAACGACTTCTTGGAGAAGTATAAGAATGATGCTAATGCAATTATCGGTCACTTCGGTTTAGGCTTTTATTCAGCTTTCATGGTGGCTAAGAAAGTGGAAATTATCACGAAATCCCATAAAGAAGGTGCTCAAGCTGTGAAATGGAGTTGCGATGGTAGTCCGGAATTCACCATTGAGAACATTGATAAAGCCGACCGTGGTACAGATATAGTACTTTACATTGACGATGAAAGTAAGGAATTCCTGGAAGAGGCCCGCATTTCTTCTCTGTTGAAGAAATATTGTAGTTTCCTTCCCATACCTATTGCTTTTGGCAAGAAGAAAGACTGGAAAGATGGAAAACAGGTTGAAACAGACGAAGATAACATCATCAATGACAGCAATCCGTTGTGGACATTGAAACCCAGCGAACTGAAGGATGAAGATTATAAGAAGTTCTATCGTGACCTGTATCCGATGTCTGATGAACCTCTGTTCTGGATACATTTGAATGTAGATTATCCGTTCCATCTGACAGGTATCCTCTACTTCCCGAAAGTAAAGAGCAATATCGAATTGAATAAGAATAAGATACAGCTTTATAGCAACCAGGTATACGTTACGGATTCAGTAGAAGGTATCGTACCTGACTTTCTGACACTGTTGCATGGTGTACTCGATTCTCCGGATATTCCGTTGAATGTATCCCGTTCTTATCTACAGAGCGACTCTAACGTGAAGAAGATTTCGACATATATCACGAAGAAAGTATCTGATCGTCTGCAATCTATCTTCAAAAATGATCGCAAACAGTTCGAGGAAAAGTGGAATGACCTGAAGATTTTCATCAATTACGGAATGCTTACTCAGGAAGACTTCTATGACAGAGCAAAAGATTTTGCCCTTTTCACCGATACGGATGGTAAATGCTATACATTTGAAGAGTATCAGAAGCTGATTAAAGATAATCAGACTGATAAAGATGGCAATTTGATCTATTTGTATGCTAATCATAAAGATGAGCAATTCAGCTATATCGAGGCTGCTAAGAATAAGGGATATAATGTATTGCTGATGGATGGCCAACTGGATATTGCTGTAGTAAGCATGTTGGAGCAAAAGTTTGAGAAATCTCGCTTTACCCGTGTAGATAGTGATGTTATCGATAATCTGATTATCAAAGAAGATAAGAAAGGTGAAACTCTGGAAGCAGGCAAACAAGAAGCTCTTTCTGCTGTATTCAAGAGCCAGTTGCCTAAGCTGGAAAAGGTTGAGTTTAATATCACTGCGCAGGCTTTGGGTGAAAATTCTTCTCCTGTGATGATTACCCAAAGTGAATATATGCGCCGTATGAAAGAAATGGCTAATATTCAGGCAGGTATGAGTTTCTATGGAGAAATGCCCGATATGTTCAACCTTGTGCTGAATTCAGATCATAAACTGGTGAAAGAAGTTCTTGCAGACGAAGAAAAAGAGTGCGATTCTGTTGTAGCTCCTATTCAGCAAGAAATGAATGATGTAGACAAACGTCGTAATGAGCTGAAAGATAAACAAAAAGGTAAGAAAGACGAAGAAATTTCTACTGCTGAAAAGGACGAGGTGAACGGATTGGATCAGAAGTGGGAAGAACTGAAAACAAAGAAAGACGAAGTATTTGCCGGATATGCAGCTAAAAATAAAGTTGTCCGCCAATTGATTGACCTGGCATTGCTGCAAAATGGCATGCTGAAAGGTGAAGCTTTGAATAACTTTGTGAAGAGAAGCATCGAGTTAATCTAAATACGCCCTTTATTCACAATCTATATGCCGGGAGCATTGCAACTTTTATGAGAGTTGTAATGCTCCTTTTTTCGTATATTTTGTGTGGGAACGCTTGTTTTTTAGCGTTGGATACGTCCAATTTCGAAACAATTGCATATATTTGAGCTTTAATAATAATATATTTTCAGCTCGGAACTTTGAAGTATGAAAAGAATTCTTTTGCTTTTATCGTTTTGTTTCTTGTTGCTGCCCATGTTGCATGCCCAAAAAGTTGGACTTGTATTGAGTGGTGGTGGTGCGAAAGGTATGACGCATATCGGCATCATTCGGGCTTTGGAAGAAAACAATATCCCTATCGATTATATTACCGGTACATCCATGGGAGCCATTATCGGTTCGTTGTATGCCATGGGTTACTCTCCCGATGATATGGAGGCTTTGCTGCGTTCAGAAGACTTTAAACGCTGGTATTCTGGAAAAGTAGAGCCTAAATACGCTTATTATTTTAAGAAAAGTATTCCCACGCCGGAATTTTTTAATATCCGCTTTGATTTTAAGGACTCCTTGAATGTCAAACCGCAATTGCCGACCAGTATGGTTAACCCCATCCAGATGAATCTGGTGTTTGTGGAGCTGTTTGCCCGTGCTACGGCTGCTTGTGACGGTGATTTTGATAGGCTGTTTGTTCCTTTCCGCTGTATTGCTTCTGATGTATACAATAAACGGCAAATAGTGTTAGGGAAAGGTGATCTGGGAGATGCTGTCCGTGCTTCCATGAGTTTCCCGTTTGTTTTTAAGCCTATTGAGATAGATAGTGTGTTGGCTTATGATGGTGGTATTTACAATAACTTTCCAACGGATGTTATGCGGGATGATTTTCATCCGGATATTATCATTGGTAGTGTAGTGGCTGCCAATCCATCCAAGCCTAAAGAAAATGACCTTATGAGTCAGATTGAGAACATGGTGATGCAGAAGACGGACTATTCTATTCCGGATTCTGTCGGCATCCTTATGACATTCAAGTATGATGATGTGAACTTACTTGATTTTGACCGTCTTCAGGAACTCCATGATATAGGTTACAATCGCACTCTTAGCCTGATGGATTCTATAAAGGGGCGTATTCATCGTAGGGTGAATGCAGATAATGTGCGTTTACGCCGTCTGGTTTATCGCAGTAATCTGCCGCAGCTCTATTTCCAGAAAATTTATATTGATGGAGCTAACCCTCAACAACAAGCTTATATTCAGAAGGAATTTCATGATGAAGAAGATGAACCATTCACCTACGAAGATCTAAAGCGTGGATATTTCCGTTTACTTGCGGATAACATGATATCGGAAATCATTCCGAAGGCGATATTTAATGAGGAAACCGATATGTACGATTTACATCTGAAAGTAAAGATGGAGGATAATTTCTCTGTCCGTTTGGGTGGTAGTGTGTCTACGACGAGTTCCAATCAGATATATCTGGGACTGGGCTATCAGAACTTAAATTATTATGCCAAAGAGTTTACGTTTGATGGTCAATTGGGTAAAGTTTATAATAATGCCCAACTGATGGCGCGTATAGATTTGCCTACTCATATTCCTACTTCATATCGGCTTATTGCATCTATCAGTACTTTTGATTATTACAAGAAAGAGAAACTGTTCTCTAAAAACGATAAACCTTCCTTTAATTCAAAGGATGAACGATTTCTGAAGTTGATTATCGCTTTACCATTCTTAGCGAATAAACGGGCTGAATTTGGCTTTGGTATTGGAAAATTGCAAGATAACTATTTTCAATCCAGTGTGATAAACTTTGAAGAAGACCGTTCGGATAGGAGTTTATACAGGCTTATAGGCGGTTCTATTAGTTTTTATGGAAGTACACTGAATTCTCGTCAATACGCTACAAAAGGATATAACGAGAAATTAATAGCTCAGATTTTTACGGGAAAAGAGAGATATAAGCCTGGAAATCCGGCAGAACAGCCTGTTACACAGGAACGGCAATCATGGTTACAGATTTCTTATATGAAAGAAGCATATCATAGTATGGCGCCTAAATTTGTTTTGGGGTGGATGGCGGAAGCGCTGTATTCATCGAGAAACTTCTCGGAGAATTTTACGGCGACAATGATGCAGGCTGCAGAGTTTTCGCCGACTCCGCATAGTAAGCTGATGTATAATGAGGCTTTCCGTGCTAATCAGTTTTTGGCTGCCGGTATCAAGCCTATGTTTATTTTCAATGATATGTTTCATCTGAGAGGAGAATTTTATGGATTTATGCCTATTTTTCCTATTGAGAAGAATACGCAAAACAAAGCATTTTATGGAAAAGCTTTCTCAAAGGTAGAATATATGGGAGAAGTTTCTGTTATTTGCCAATTACCTTTTGGAGCGATCTCTGCTTATGTAAATCATTATAGCTCACCGAGAAGGGAGTGGAATGTGGGGCTGAGTATCGGTTGGCAACTGTTTAATTACCGTTTCATCGAATAATTTTCTTCAAAAAAAGTTTGTAGAATACTTGCAGTTTCGGAAAAAGTCCGTATCTTTGCACCCGTTAAACAAAAAGGCCGCGTAGCTCAACTGAATAGAGTAG
>OGEG01000736.1_pt1 | contig 30390 bp, 18 predicted proteins | sample 1570621 | NCBI WGS metagenome assembly OGEG01 (sample SAMEA2582130, study PRJEB24529) | metagenome | biome: Human gut stool | place: China | collected 2011 | reverse complement strand
AGGGTGGCAAGGCTCTTACCATGAAGCATCTTGAAAGCCAACTGGCCGAAGCTGCCAACTGGACTTACTGCGTGGAAAACGTGAAGAGCAAACAACACTTGGTTGACATCAAGGCTAACGTGAAGAACTCTCAGTTTGCAACTCCGCTGTTCGAGTTCTCAGGCGCTTGCTCCGGTTGCGGTGAGACTCCGTATGTGAAACTGATTTCCCAGTTGTTCGGTGACCGCGAAATGGTTGCCAACGCTACCGGATGTTCTTCTATCTATTCAGGTTCCGTTCCTTCTACTCCTTATACAAAGAACGAAAAGGGTCATGGTCCTGCTTGGGCTAACTCACTGTTCGAGGACTTCTGCGAATTCGGTCTGGGTATGGAGCTCGCTAACGAAAAGATGCGCGCACGTATCGTGAAGACTATGGAAGAAGCTATCGCAGCGGAAGGTACTCCGGCTGAATACAAGGAAGTATTCCAGGCTTGGATTGAAAACATGTACGATGCAGACAAGACTAAGGAATTGGCTGAAAAGATCATTCCTATGGTAGAAGCTGCCAAGGACAAATGCGATTGCTGCAAGACCATCGCCGGTCTGTCTCAATACCTGGTTAAACGCAGCCAGTGGATCATCGGTGGTGACGGTGCTTCTTACGACATCGGCTACGGCGGTCTCGACCACGTAATCGCCAGCGGTAAGGACGTAAACATTCTCGTCCTGGATACTGAGGTTTACTCCAACACAGGCGGTCAGTCTTCCAAGGCTACTCCGGTAGGCGCTATCGCCAAGTTTGCCGCTGCCGGTAAGCGTGTACGCAAGAAAGACCTCGGTCTGATGGCTACTACTTACGGTTATGTATATGTTGCTCAAATCGCTATGGGAGCTGACCAAGCTCAGACTTTGAAAGCTATCCGCGAAGCAGAAGCATATCCCGGTCCGTCACTCATCATCGCTTATGCTCCGTGTATCAACCACGGTTTGAAGGCAGGTATGGGTAAGAGCCAAGCCGAAGAAGAAAAAGCCGTTAAGTGCGGTTACTGGCACTTGTGGCGTTACAACCCGGCTTTGGAAGCTGAAGGCAAGAATCCGTTCACGCTGGATAGCAAAGAACCGGATTGGTCAGGATTCCAAGATTTCTTGAAGGGTGAAGTTCGTTACGCATCTGTAATGAAACAATACCCGCAAGAAGCTGAAGAATTGTTCCAAGCAGCTGAAGAAAACGCTAAATGGCGTTACAACAGCTACAAGCGTCTGTCCAAAGAAAACTGGGGTGCAGAAGTTGCTGAATAATAGTTGATAAGTTATTTAAATAATAATCAGAGGGCTGTCCTGCATTGCGGTGACAGCCCTCTTTCTTATATTGTCCCTTTCCTTTTCAGGAACTCCGTCGGACTTTCACCAAACTGTTCCTTATAGCATTTTGTAAAATAAGAAGGTGACGAAAAGCCTACTTCATAGGCAATCTCAGCTATAGTCATATCAGAAGCGGCAAGCAAAGAGGCAGCCTTTTTCAAGCGCATTTGGCGCAGCAGTTCGTTAGGAGAATAGTTAGTCAGTGACTTTAATTTTCGATAAAGCTGCACACGGCTCATTCCCATATCACGTCCCAAGTCCTCAACATTCAGTTCCGGGTCTTTCATCTTTTCTCCGACCAGAGATTTGAAACGGGTAACAAAATCCTTGTCAAGTTCACTGATAGACTCTTTCTCTATAGACTGATTATCACCAAAGAATTGCTTCAACTGCCTGTGATTAGCGATAAGGTTCTTAATGCGCGAAAGCAGTAATTGCGAATTGAACGGTTTGGATATATAAGAATCAGCTCCTCCCTCATATCCCTGTATACGCTGTTCGTCGAGCGAGCAGGCTGTAAGCAGGATAACCGGGATGTGGCAAGTTTGTAACTCTCCCTTCAGCCGGCGACAGCATTCCATACCATCCATGCCGGGCATCATTACATCGGAAACAATCACATCGGGCACATATTTCATGGCAAGACGAATGCCCGTCATTCCATCCGCCGCATCCAGTACACGGTATTCCTTAGAAAGTAAAGCCTTCACGTAGTGACGTATATCGGCATTATCATCAATGACAAGCACTGTCGGACAATCATCCTCCACCACCTCTTCTCCTAACGGAATTTCCGCATCCACCAGCGTGGATGCAATCTCTTTCTCATCCGCAGGCAGAGTGAGTGTGGCAGGATGATACTGCGACACATCCTGCTTCGGGAAAGTAACGGTAAAAGTAGTCCCTTTCTCGTTGCTGTGTGCCATGATATTCCCGCCGTGCATTTCCACAAAAGCGCGTACCAAAGCAAGACCAATACCTGTACCCGCCTGATGACCGTCCACCTGATAGAAACGTTCAAAAATAGCCTCAACATCAGTAGTAGAAATATAACTGCCCGAATTGAATACCGACAAGCGGAAATGGCGGTCTTCCGCTTCGAGACGTACCACAATCTTTCCATTCTCCTGCGTGTATTTCACGGCATTGGAAAGGAGATTAAAGTATATACGTTCCATCTTCTCGGCGTCTGCCAGCATACGATAATCCACCCCGGAAACCGGTTCAAAACTAAAAGCAATATGCTTTTTAAGCAAAGCCATACGAAAAGAGTCATTCCATCCCCCAAAGCTGTTCAGCAAATCAAAAGGTTCAAGATGCAGTTCCATACGCCCGTTCTCAACTTTACGAAAATCAAGAATCTGATTGACAAGGCGCAAAAGAATATGTACGTTCTTCTTCATCAGTTCCAACAGCTGATGTGACTGTTCACTGATAGAACGGTCGGCAAGAAGCTGGTCAACGGGGTCGGCAATCAGAGTCAACGGTGTACGGAAGTCATGGGAAACATTGGTGAAGAACACCAATTTAGCGTGGGTGGCGGCTTTCAGTTCACGGGAGAGTTGCTCCAACTGGTCTTTCTGCATCTCCAGCTGATCCCTTTGTTGCTCCAATTGTTCCTTCCTGCGGGAAAGTTCACGGTTCAACCTGTTCTTTGTACGCAAAGAAAGATAAACAGCGACCAATAGCCCGACAACCAGCAAAAGAACTAACAGACTACCATACAAAATAACCTGTTGCGTGGCATAACGCGCCAGATATTGATTAATCTTCCCATTCAAGGTTTCAATCTTTTCATCGAGTGAACTGATATGGGCAGTCTGCATTTTCATAATAAGCGCATTATCACGGTCTACCACCGAAGTATTCAGGATTGTTTCTCGGGGAAAGTTCCTCTTATTCAGAATATCCATTGCTATCTGCATAACGCGGTCACCGCCTGTAGGATAAATAAATGTAGCATCCAACTCACCCGAAAGGACTTGCTCCACCCCGTAACCTTCACCGGGAATGGCATCTGTACCGACAAAACGCAGATTCTTTTCTCTGTTCCGGCGCATGGCGGCTGTATAAGCCCCGGCAGCCATACGGTCATTCTGGGCATAGACAACATCTATTTGCGGAAAACGTTCAAGTAGAGTATCCATTCTTACTTCCGCCTGAGAGCGTAGCCAAGCCCCGTCTTCCCTTGCCAGCAGACGAATGTCCGGGCAAGCGGATATGACACTCATAAACCCTTCATGGCGGTCTATCGCAGGAGTAGAACCCGACAGCCCCGTAATCTCCACCACCATGCCTTTCCCATGAAGCATATTAGCCACATACTTGCCTATTGCCTTACCTATTTCGTAATTATCCGCACCGACATAGGCTGTATACTTTTCAGAAAGGATTCTACGGTCCACTACAATAACAGGGATACCCCGGTCGTAGGCTTCTTCTACAACCGGGGTTATTGGTTCGGCTTCATTGGGAGCAACTATCAATAAGTCCACTCCCGCCTCTATAAAATGCCGGATATCCTTTACCTGTTTGGCATTATCATCTTTCACTGTACGTATCTCTACCTCCACGCCATCGTAGAAAAGAGCTTCACGCAACATCTCATTATTCATCTGGTGACGCCACTCGTCATCGCTACATTGCGACACTCCGATGTGGAAGCGTACTTCGTGTCGGGAACAAGAAGTCACCACACCGCCACATATTAACAGAACAAACAGTAACAGGTAAACATATCGTCTCATCTTCTTTCGCTGATTTTAAGTGATTGCAGATGAGCAAAGATAAGAAAAAAATCAGATTCTGTCTTTCAATATCTGCGGCAATTCCGGCATTGCTCCGCTCTGCGTGCATACATAAGCAGACACCTCTACTGCCAGTTTATGGGCCTCTTGTACCGGTTTGCCGCTGAGAATAGCCGATGTAAAGGCAGCCGTAAACGAATCGCCGGCACCTACTGTATCGGCAACGGGTACTCTCGGAGTTTCCTGAAAAGATACAACTCCCGGAGTAAACACATAGCTGCCGTTCGTACCGCAAGTCAGAATAAGCATTTTCAAATTGTACTTGGCAAGAAGAATCCAACACTTGTCCTGCAAGTCAATACCCGGATAACCGAATATACGACTGATTGTCACTAATTCCTCATCATTGATTTTTAAGACATTGCAACGTCGCATGGAATCACAAAGTATCTCTTTTGTATAAAACCCCTGACGCAGGTTGATATCGAATATCTTCAATTGTTCCGTACCGTCCGGCATGGTATCAAGAAAACGGTTTATCGTTATACGGCTGACCTCATTACGTTGTGCCAAAGAGCCGAAGCATACGGCACGTGTATTCAGGGCCAGACGTTTCAGTTCATCCGTAAAAGGTATATTATCCCATGCAACACCTTCTTTTATCTCATAGCAAGGTACACCCACCGCATCGAGCGTCACCTGCACCGTACCCGTAGGATAAGGCACACGTTCTATTTGCGTACGCAAACCTTTCCGTGCAAAAACTTCCAGTATTTCATCACCGTCGGCATCAGCACCTACCGCACTGACTACACGGCTGTCAAAGCCGAATTGCGATACATGATAGGCAAAGTTTGCCGGAGCGCCGCCGATTTTCTTTCCTTCGGGCAGGCAGTCCCAAAGCGCCTCACCCATTCCTACTACAATCTGATTCATGATATTTAATTTTACAGTTTTACATATTATTCTCTTCATTGCAAAGGGCGGAAAAGCAAAGCCGTATATCGAGCCATGCTCAGTCCTATACTTAGGGTATCTCAGTCGTATACTTAGGGTACCTCTGTATACGACTGAGGTACTCCCCTCTCACAACACCTTGCAGAGCCGCTCACAAAAGAGTCAGCGTTTCATTCTCACCATATAGAAAAATAAGTATAGAGCACCTACCGTCATCACCGCCACTGCACCGCTTTGACCGATGGCATCACTTGCCACCCCCATTGCAAGCGGAAATATCGTACCGCCGAACAACCCCATAATCATCAGCCCGCTGACTTCGTTCTTCTTCTGCGGCATTGCCAACAATGCCTGTGAGAAGATAATCGGGAAGATATTGGAATTTCCGAAACCTATCAGAGCGATACATACGTATATCAGTACCATGTCATGAAAAACAAACAGTCCTGCCATTGCCGCCAACATACACAACACGCTGATTCCAAAGAAAGTTCGTGCAGCCATTTTCTGCAAAATAAAGGCTCCGAGGAAGCAACCTGCCGTACGGAAGATAAAATAAAGGCTTGTGGCAAACCCTGCATCGGCAAGCGACATGCCCATACGCTCCATTAAAATCTTAGGTGCAGTAGTATTTGTGCCCACATCAATACCCACATGGCACATGATACCCAAGAAACAAAGCAATATAAACGGTTTCCCCAGCAAAGCAAGGCATTCACCGAAAGTAGAAGGACGTCCTTCTTCCTTTTCTTCACTAATGGATGTAGTACCCAGCCACAGAATAGCGATAACGGCTATCACCATATAAACAGGGAACAGTACTCTCCAGCCCATACCCAACGAAGGTATAGCCTGCGTAGCCCCCCACATGGCAATATATGGAGCAAGAAAAGAGGCGATTGCTTTTACGAACTGTCCGAAAGTCAAAGAACTTGCCAGCCGCTCTCCACTGACAACGTTAGAAAGCAAAGGATTAAGCGAAGTCTGCATCAGCGCGTTACCGATGCCTAACAGCGAAAATGAAATCAGCATCAACGCATATCCGTCTCCGAAAACCGGCAGCAACAACGATGCGAAAGTCACAGCCAAACTGAGAAGTACTGTTCTTTTGCGCCCGATGCGGTTCATCAGCATACCTGTAGGTACGGAGAAGATAAGAAACCAGAAGAACACAAGCGAAGGGAAGATATTTGCCTGGGAATCCGTCAGGTTTAAATCTGCCTTTACATAGTTGGAAGCAATGCCCACCAAATCGACAAACCCCATGGCAAAGAAGCAAAGCATGATGGGGAGCAACTTTGCAAGCGAATTATTATTGTTATTCATAAGATAGCGAATTTTAGTTATTAACTTTTAAAGGATTTACAGTCAAGTCATTCACTTTGCAACGTCCCTTATCTACAACAAAGGAAATGGTTGTATAAGGATTCTGCGGAAACACAAGATTGGTCATCGCAAAACGTCCGTTGCCCTCGAATGCCTCAACACTGCAACGGTCTATAAATAGACGCAGACGCTGCTTGGCTTCTGCCGGACAAGGAGCTATGGTCACTGCAGGAAAGTCCTTGTTGAAGTCCGTAAGTCCGCTTGCAGTGCGATCCATGCTGAATGTAGAGTTATCCAAGTCATAAGTCATTACAGTCTGTTCATTTTTATCATTGGACAAGGTAATATATACTTTACTTGCCGAACGGGGAATCAGTTCAAAATTAATTTCGCAGATACCGCTGTTCCCGGCAGGCAGCTTCCGGGAAATTTTCTTTGTTCCGGCAGAGAAAGCCCCGTATTTCAACGCTTTTCCTGCACGCAACGCAGCTACTTCCAGTGCAGGAGTTACCGCCAAATAAAGTTCGCCGTCACTGCCTTCGTACAATTCAACGTCACGCGGCAATGTATTGGCGCTGCGGAACTGTTTGGTAGGCACATTGTTGGCATATTGCCAGTTACTCATCCATGCAATCACGGTGTGCCGTTTTTCGGGCGTATTGCTCCAAGATACAGCGGCATAATGGTCTTTACCGTAATCCATCCACTTGGTTACTTCGGGTTTGGTGTCACAAGTAAAGTTTTTCCCGTCAAAGTCTCCGACAAAATACTGTGCCGCACTGCCGCCGAAAGGTCCACCGGGATTGATATTGCAAATCAGTACCCATTTTGTACGGTCTGTCCCGCGAACGGGCAACTCCATGAGGTCCGGACACTCCCATACGCCATCCTGTGCACCATATCCATGACCGAAGCTGCTCTCCTTCGTCCAGTTCTTCAAATCGGGAGAGGAATATATCCACATTTCCTTTTCCAGCGCAGCTGCCAGAATAAGAATCCATTTGCCACTCTTTTCGTGCCAGAACATATTCGGATCGCGGCATTCCTTATCGGCGGCAATGATAGGATTGTTTTCATAGACATGGAAAGTCATTCCGTTGTCCAGACTATATGCAAGGCTCTGCATCTGGCTGGCTCCCGCCGAAGTATAAATGGCAATCACAGCACCCTTTCCGAAACCTGCCGTATTATCCTTATCAACCACGCTGCTACCGCTGAACACAGTACCTAAGCCGTTGGGCTGTATAGCTACCGGATGATGCTGCCAGCTTATCAAGTCCTTGCTGGATGAATGTCCCCAGTTCATATTACCCCACATGGATCCGTATGGGTTCCATTGGTAGTAGAGGTGATATTCGCCGTCCTTGTAGAACATCCCGTTAGGATCGTTCATCCAGCCATAAAGGGGAGAATGGTGGTACAGAGGACGAAATTCCTCACGGTTGGCATCATCAAACGTATCGGAAAGTCTCAGTTCTTTCCAACAGGCATCCGCCATGGCATCACGTACATTGGCACGGCTGTTGCCGGTATGAATGTCGAAAGTTACCGTCTTGCCTTTATACTGTTCCAAAGCAAACGGAACAAGATAGTCGATACGGTTGACAGCCAGACGAACCTGGAAACTTTGATCTGTCTTATTATTCACCAATACATTGACGGTAGCTTCCGGGGCAGCTTCTTCCACCGGCAATAAAAGGTACTTTTGCGCTTCCTGCACCTGTACCAAACTGTGATTTGCACCCAGATAATGGATTTTCAGTCCGGCAGACTGCGCCGCACAAATACCGATATTCATTATTATAATAAGAAAAGTTGCAATAATCTTTCCCCAAAAAGGAAGAAGTGTTCTATGAGAATAATGCTTCATTTTCAAAATCAGGTATTAAATTTAATGTTTACTTTATGAACTCGCTCAATGCTCGGGAAAGCACATTGCAAAGAAACGGAATTAATGCGAAAGGGGCTAACACAAATGTTACAAATGCTGCTAAAATTGATACGAGGCTACCTCCTGAGCCGTTTCAATCCTATGTCATGAAACAAAATTTGCAGCATCCGTATCATTTTTTATAGCTCGTTTCAATACAAACCATTTACTTTGCGATATCAAAACATGATCGGGAAAGCTGTTTTGAGAATTTAGAATCTAACTGTTAACAATAAATTTATAATGTATGAGAAAACTTAGCATTATGATGTTCCTTCTCGGATTATGCGGTTTTGTCTATGCACAAAACATCCAAATAAAAGGAACAGTAAAGTATGCAACCGACGGAGAGCCTATCATCGGCGCCTCAATCGTTGAAGAAGGCAACAAGACCAACGGTACGATAACCGACTTCAACGGAAACTTTTCATTGAGTGTTATGTCCGGTGCAGAAATTACAGTATCTTATATCGGTTTTAAGTCACAAACCCTAAAAGCCAAAAACACTTTAGAAATTCTGTTGGAAGAAGACTCCGAAATGCTGCAAGAAGTGGTAGTTACGGGCTATACCACACAACGCAAAGCCGACCTCACCGGCTCTATTTCCGTAGTAAGTATGGACGAGATAGCCAAACAGAACGAAAACAATCCGATGAAAGCCCTGCAGGGCCGCGTGCCGGGCATGAACATTACAGCCGACGGTAATCCGAGCGGCAGCACAACTATTCGTATCCGCGGTATCGGAACACTGAACAACAATGACCCGCTTTACATCATCGACGGTGTACCAACCAAAGGCGGTATGCATGAACTGAACGGAAATGACATCGAATCCATCCAAGTATTGAAAGATGCCGCCTCCGCTTCCATTTACGGTTCGCGTGCAGCCAACGGAGTTATTATCGTCACTACCAAGAAAGGAAAAGAAGGACAGTTGAAAATCAACTTCGATGCTTCTGTCGCCGCCTCCATGTACACCAATAAAATGGAAGTACTGAATGCCGAGGAGTACGGTCGCGCCATGTGGCAAGCCTATGTTAACGAAGGACAAGATCCCAACACAAACGGTCTCGGCTATAAATACAACTGGGGTTACGATGCCAACGGATACCCGCAACTGAACGGTATAAGTATGTCCAAGTATCTGGATTCTGCCAATACAACCCCGGCAGCCGATACAGACTGGTTCGACGAAACCACCCGCACAGGTGTTATCCAACAGTACAATGTATCTGTAAGCAACGGTTCCGAGAAAGGTTCGTCTTTCTTCTCTTTGGGATATTACAAGAATCTGGGTATTATCAAGACCTCCGACTTCGAACGTATCTCCGCCCGCATGAACTCCGACTATAACCTTATCGGCAAGTTCCTGACCGTAGGGCAGCACTTCACCGTTAACCGTACGTCCGAAGTACAAGCTCCGGGCGGTTTCCTGCAAAATGTGCTCCAATTCAACCCGTCACTGCCCGTATATACCATTGACGGCAAATTTGCCGGTCCGGTAGGCGGTTATCCCGACCGTGAAAACCCGGTGGCACGTTTGGAGCGCAATGCCGACAACCGCTATACTTACTGGCGTATGTTCGGAGACGCCTACGTCAATCTGAATCCGGTGAAAGGCCTCAATCTGCGCTCTACTTTCGGTATCGATTACTCTCAAAAGCAACAACGGGTGTTTACTTATCCCGTCACCGAAGGTAACGTAGCCAACGACAAAAATGCGGTGGAGGCCAAACAAGAACACTGGACCAAATGGATGTGGAATGCTATTGCCACCTATAACTTGGAAATAAACAAACACCGCGGTGACGTTATGGCGGGTATCGAGTTGAACCGTGAAGACGATGTCCACTTCTCCGGTTACAAAGAGGACTTCTCTATTCTTACCCCCGACTTTATGTGGCCGGATGCCGGGGCAGGTACTGCACAAGCTTACGGTGCAGGCGAAGGGTATTCACTGGTTTCCTTTTTCGGCAAGCTGAACTATACGTACGATGAGAAGTATCTGCTCTCACTCACGGTCCGCCGCGACGGTTCATCCCGTTTCGGCAAGAATAACCGTTATGCCACTTTCCCCTCCGTTTCTGCCGGCTGGCGTATCAGCCAAGAGAACTTTATGAAAGGCATTGACTGGCTGGACGACTTGAAAATCCGCGCATCATGGGGCCAAACCGGTAATCAGGAAATCTCGAATACATCACGCTATACAATCTACGTTCCTAACTATGGAGTAACGGAATCCGGCGGACAAAGCTACGGAACTTCCTATGACATTGCCGGAACCAACGGCGGAAGCATCCTGCAATCCGGTTTCAAACGCAACCAAATCGGTAACGACGATATCAAATGGGAAACCACCACACAAACTAACATCGGTCTTGATTTTTCTTTATTCAGTCAAAGCCTGTACGGTTCATTCGACTGGTACTATAAGAAAACCACCGACATCTTGTTGGAAATGGCAGGCATCGCCGCTATGGGCGAAGGCAGCAAGCAATGGATTAATGCCGGAGAAATGGAAAATAAAGGATTCGAGTTGAATCTCGGCTACCGCAACACCACCCGATTCGGTCTAAAATATGATATAAGTGCCAATATATCCTCCTACCGCAATAAAATCACCGCATTGCCCGCCACCGTTGCCGCCAACGGCACATTCGGCGGAAACGGCGTGGAAAGTGTGATAGGTCACCCCAACGGCGCACAGGTAGGCTACGTAGCCGACGGCATTTTCAAGTCACAGGAAGAAATCGATAACCACGCCACCCAGGAAGGGGCCGGCTTGGGACGAATCCGTTGGCGCGACTTAGACCACAACGGAATCATCAACGAAAAAGACCAGCAATGGATTTACGATCCCACTCCCGCCTTCAGCTACGGTTTGAATATCTATCTTGAATACAAAGATTTCGACCTCACCATGTTCTGGCAAGGAGTGCAAGGAGTAGATGTTATCAGCGACCTGAAGAAAGAGACCGATTTGTGGAGCGGACTCAACATAGGCTTCCTGAACAAAGGGAAACGTGTTCTCGATGCATGGTCACCGACCAATCCCGGTTCTGACATCCCTGCACTGTCACGTAGCGACAATAATAACGAGAAACGGGTATCCACCTATTTTGTTGAAAATGGTTCATTCCTAAAATTACGCAACATACAACTGGGATACAACGTACCGAGAACATTCGCACAGAAAATGAAAATGGAACGCCTGCGCTTCTACCTGAGTGCACAAAATCTGTTTACAATCAAAAGCAAAAAGTTTACCGGAGTAGATCCGGAAAACGCCAACTACGGTTACCCCATTCCATTGAACCTGACTTTCGGTGTCAATGTCAGCTTTTAATCAGAACATAATAATGAAAACAATGAAAAATATAGCATATACAATTATCTTAGGGCTTGCATGGATATGCAGCGGTTGCACCGACTTTCTGGAGCAACAAACTCCGCAAGGAACCATGAACGACGAGCAACTGAAAGACCCCGCATACGTAGACAACCTGATTATCTCCGCTTATGCCGTATGGATTACTGCCGAAGATATCAACTCCTCTTTCTCTATGTGGAACTATGACGTCCGTTCGGATGATGCCTATAAAGGCGGAAACGGAACTGAAGACGGTGACGTATTTCATTCTCTGGAAATCTCGCAAGGAATCATGACTACCGCATGGAACATCAGTGATATGTGGCAACGTCTGTACAATTGCATCTCACGTGCCAACACGGCATTGCAGTTATTGAACCAGACAACTGAAGCCACCTATCCGCTAAAACAGCAACGCATTGCCGAAATGAAATTCTTGCGCGGACACGGACATTTCTTACTGAAGCAGTTGTACAAGAAAATAGTATTTGCCAACGATGAGAGCCTCTCGCCCGAAGAGTATAATAGCCTGTCAAACACAACGTATACCAACGATGAAGGCTGGCAGTTGATTGCAGATGATTTCCAGTTTGCCTACGACAATCTGCCTGACACGCAAACCGACAAAGGACGCCCCACCCGTGCGGCTGCGGCAGCCTATCTTGCCAAAACATATTTGTACAAAGCTTACCGCCAAGACAATGCCGATAACAACGAAGTGACAGAAATCAATGCGGACGACTTGAAGAAAGTAGTGCAGTACACAGAGAACTCAATTATGGCAGCAGGCGGTTATAATCTGGAATCGGATTTCCACAATAACTTCCGTCCCGAACCTCAATATGAAAACGGTGTAGAATCTTTGTGGGCCATGCAATATTCCATGAACGACGGAACAACCAACGGCAACTGTAACTGGTCCAACGGACTGATTGTTCCTAATATTCCCGGAGTAACCGACGGCGGCTGCGACTTTTACAAGCCGAGTCAGAATCTTGTAAACGCCTTCCAAACAGACGCCAACGGCCTACCTCTATTAGACACATTCAACAATGAGGATTACGACAAGAATACGGATTATGCCGACCCGCGCCTGTTCCTTACCATCGGCATACCGGGACTGCCTTATGCGTTCAATGCAAACTACATCATGGACGAATCTTCCACATGGAGCCGCAGCAACGGATTGTACGGTTATTATGTAACCCTCAAACAAAACGTAGATCCCGACGGAGATTATCTGATAAAAGGTTCTTGGTGGGGTACTCCCATGAATCACATCGTGCTGCGCTATGCTGATGTATTGCTGATGCGCGCCGAAGCCCTGATACAACTGAACGACGGACGCATTGACGAAGCCATCGACTTGATAAACCGCATACGTAACCGCGCCAAACAAAGTACCGCCATGATTAGCAACTATGAAATGGACTACGGAATACACATCAACATACAGCCCTACAACGGTACTTACACACAGGCAGAAGCTTTGAAGATGCTGAAATTTGAACGACGTGTAGAACTCGCCATGGAATGTGACCGTTTCTTCGACTTGGTACGCTGGGGAGAGGCCGCTGAAGTCCTGAGCAAATACTATGCAGGAGAAGCTGATAACTGCGCTATCTACTCCAGTGCTTCGTTTACTAAAAACAAGAATGAATATCTGCCGATACCGTTTGCACAAATGAGCGCCAGCAATGGCAACTACACACAAAACTGCGGTAATTGGTAATCAATTAATCTTATATAAGCAACACTATGAAATCAAAAATAAAAAGAATTAGTTTGCTACTTTGGAGCATAGCATTACTGGCTGCAATCTCCGGATGTAGTGACAACAACCTGTCAAATCTTCAACTGAACGGAGATACATGGATTACAACCTTTGAGCTGGACCGGTATGCCGGAGTGATAGACCGTACCAACAAAACCATAACGGTGGCACTTCCCGAAACATATAACACCGATGCCATGACCGTTACCGCCATCGAAGTGTCGGAAGGGGCCGATGCTTCGGTCAAGGCGGGTGATGTACTAAACTTCTCCTGTACACAAATGGTTAAGGTTACCAACGGAGACACCTACCTCGACTACACAGTCGTCATTAAGCATGATGAAGCCAAGATACTGTCATTCAAACTGAACGACACATATGCCGGAATCATCGATCAGGAAAATCATAACATCAGCGTACGCGTACCGAGCACGACAGATGTAACCGCCCTAATTCCAGCTATCACCACTTCGGAAGGAGCTACCGTTACTCCTGCATCCGGTCAGGCCATAGACTTTACAAATCCTGTAGACTTCATTGTCTCTTATAATACGGCATCTGCCGTCTATACGGTAACAGTTATACTTTCCGACGCTCCCGATGCCGTATATGTAGGACTTGCCACACAAATGGATGACTTGAACGCAGAAGAAAAAGCCGCGGCAACATGGATGCTGGGAAATATTCCCAATTCGCAATACATTTCCTTCGCCGATGTTCAGGCCGGCAGAGTGGATTTAAGCAAATGCAAACTGATGTGGTGGCATCTTCATATAGACGGCGGCATAGACAATATGGAGAAATTCGATAACGCCGCCCCGGCAGCCGTCAATGCATTGGTACAGATGAAAGAACTTTACAACAATGGCATGAACCTCCTGTTGACCCGCTATGCCACCTATTATGCAGCCAAACTGGGTGCGACCAAAGACGGAAACAATCCGAATAACTGTTGGGGACAAGTGGAAGAAAGCGGTGAAATAGCGGGAGGTGCTTGGAACTTCTTTATACAAGGACATACAGACCATCCTATTTACCAAGGTATCAGTCAAGACAACAAAGTGTACACATTTGATGCAGGCTACCGCACTACCAACAGTACAGCTCAATGGCACATAGGTACCGACTGGGGCGGTTATGCTGACAATGAAACATGGAGAACCCTTCATGGCGGCGTGGACTTGGGATATGGCGGTGACGGCGCCATCGTTGTATGGGAATATCCGGCAAACGCAACCAAAGGCGGTATCGTATGTATCGGTTCGGGATGCTATGACTGGTATGCTTACGGAGTGGATGTTTCGGGCGACCAATATCATGGTAACGTAGCCAAGCTGACGGAAAATGCAATTAATTATTTAACCGATAAATAAAGACTAATATATGAAGACAATGATAACATCACTTACTCTCACTGCAATGTTGTTCACTTCTTTCTGTAGTTGCAGCGATGACAACAATCCTGTCTTGACCCAAAAGGACTGGGACGGAACAGCGACCTATTTTGCCTCAACCGATGAAAACACATTCGGTACTTACTATAAACCCTATGTTGGTTATGTAGGCGATCCGATGCCTTTTTATGATCCGGTTGAGAAAGACTTTAAGATACTCTATCTGCAAGACTTCCGCCCCAACCAAGCCGGTACTTACCACCCCATCTGGGGAGTAAGTACTAAAGATGCAGCGTCTTATACATCTTTGGGAGAACTGATTCCATGCGGCGGCATCAACGAACAAGATGCTGCAATCGGTACGGGAAGCACCATATACAATCCGTCCGACAAACTGTATTACACATTCTATACAGGCAACAAATATCAACCGACTTCTTCCGACAACGGTCAGGTAGTAATGCTGGCAACTTCTCCCGACTTCAAGACTTGGACCAAGAGCCATACTTTCTATTTGAAAGGCGATGCTGACGGTTATAGCAAGAATGATTTCCGCGACCCGTTTGTCTTTGAAGGAGAAGACGGTAAATTCCATATGCTTGTATCCACCAAGAAGTCCAACCAGGGCGTATTGGCAGAATATACTTCTACCGACATGAAAAACTGGGAACACGCCGGCGTGTTCATGCAAATGCACTGGGATCGCTTTTACGAATGTCCCGATATATTCAAAATGGGCGATTGGTGGTATTTGGTTTATTCCGATATGTCCACTTACTCACGCAAAGTACAGTATTTCAAAGCAAAGACATTGGAGGCCCTAAAGCAGACAACCAATCCGCTCACCTTCCCCGATGAAAAAGAAGGCGTATTGGACTCCCGCGCTTTCTATGCAGGAAAAACAGCATCCGACGGCACCAACCGTTATATCTGGGGCTGGTGCCCTACTCGTGCCGGCAACGACAATACTGAGGTAGGCGCAGACAGTGAGCCCGAATGGGCGGGGAACTTGGTGGCACACAAAGTAATTCAACACCAAGACGGTACACTCTCTTTGGGTTTGGCAGAAAGCATCAGTGAGAAGTACACAGCCGAAGCGGACACTAAAGTAATGGAACAGGATGGAAACGTAACCCAAAACAATGGCAGCTATACGCTGGCTAACGAAGCCCATATACTTTTCAACCGCCTGAATGTACACAATAAAATCTCCTTTACCGTAAAAGCTGATGGGAATCAAGGCAAATTCGGTATCTCTTTCGTACGCGGCACAGACTCCAAAAAGTATTATACCGTTATTATCAACCCGGAAGATAACGGAAAGAAACGCAAGATAAACTTTGAAGAGGAAGGTGAAGAGGGCAAAGGTTTCATAGCCGGTATCGACAGCTATCTGTTCACCACTCCCTCCGACAATGTGTACAATGTTACCATCTGTACAGACAATTCCATTTGTGTAGTCTACATCAATGACAATGTGGCATACACTAACCGTATTTACGGAATACAAAAGAATTGCTGGTCTATCAATTCCTATCCGGAGAGCAATATTGAAGTCAGCAATTTAAAACTCAGTTATCAGAAATAAAACGACCTACTAATACCATAATAACCATGAAAACATATTTTTTAGCAATCGCTGCATTAGCTATGAGTTTTGCAGCATGCACAAATGAAGAGGAAGAGCAGATTTTCAGAAACGGAGAGAAAGGCACATTAGAAAGTCCGGTAGCTATTGATTTCTCTGCCGGCATCACTACCCGCGTAATAGGAAACGAATGGGAAACCGGAGATTTTATTGGTATCTCTGCAACGGACGGGGCCGATGCCAACTATACAAATGTAAAATATGAGGTGGCAGAAAGCGGTCCGTCCGCTACTTTCAATACTGCAAACGGAATAAACTCCATTTGCTATAAATCCGAGAATGCCATGTCCTTTAAGGCATACTATCCTTATGCAAAAGACAATGAAATGTCCGAAGGCAAAATCAAAAGAAACACAGCCCAAACTCAGGATAAAGTTGATTTTTTATGGGCAACCATAGAAAACAAGCCCTACTCGGCAGAACCGAAAGTAAACTTTACATTCCAACATAAAATGGCGCAAATCAACGTAAAGATTACATCCGGTGTCGGTGATGCCACAAACGGAAAGTCAGTTGTGATAAGCGGATTAAAGCATGACGGCGGTTTTGACACGCAGACCGGCATAGCCGCCCCGAATACAAATATAAATGCGGAAGACTGGACTATCGGAGAGATGAACAGCCAAGATTTTTCCTACACCGGACTTATCTACCCGCAAAATGCCCTCAGCATAACCTTGAAAGTGGGTGATGGGAATGACGACCTGAAAACAACCCTCAACTTAGGAAATATCGGGAAGTTCGACGCCGGATACAAATACACCATAACCGCAACGGTTGAAGATGGAAAAATCAATGCCCATATAACAATTAACGGCAATATAATTGAGGATTGGAAAGACGGCTCCATAGCCCCCATTGCTTTCATCGGTGATGCAGAAACGGCAGAGATGCTCGAAGGAGAAGGTAAAGCGGCTTACGACTGGTTGGTAAGTAACAGCCAGTATAAAGTAACCTATTTCTCCATTAATGGGAATGATGCCACTATAAATTTAGAACAATATAAAATGATATGGGCGCATTTCGATAAAGACAACAGTAGTATCACAAGTGAAGTCAATACCGCTATTGCGAATTATTATATCTCCGGTGGTTCTGTATTAGCTTCACGTGACGCAATGTATAGTCTTATTGGATGGGGAATTATCTCAGATTCTAACAAGACAAACTGGAATTTTGGAAATAGTACAGACGAAAGAAAACCCATTGACTGGGAAGGGACACAAGGATTTACAATTACCCAAACCAACCATAAACTATTTGATAATTTACCTGCAGATTATATCCTCATTCACCAAAGAGAATACCCTTGCATCAGAAAAATGAGAGGATGGGGCGAGAATTATACCGCTGATGATTTAGAAAACTGGGAAAAGACAGCCGGAGCTCAAAGATTAGCACGTGACGGTGGAAAAGAGAACTCTATTACTATTGCTGAAATATTCAAGACAACCGGTCATGGATGTGCTATCATCATTGGCGATCCGTCATTCGAGTGGTATGGCTCTACACCGGATAACTCTAATATCAATGCTCTGTATACATTTACAACAAATGCTATCAATTATTTGATTAACCAAGTTACTCAACAGCAATAATATTATCATATCATACTCCCTATCAGAAGCATTACGATAATCCTTTGGTAGGGAGTTATTTATCTCTCATCAGGGTTCTAGGCATTATTTACTTCCAACTTCACCTCTGCCGCACACGCATATCCCTCTTCATAAAGGTCCGTCAGCTTCTTCACATCCCTTTCGATTCGGTCCACCACTATTGGCTTTTGCGGACGTATAACGGTGATTTCCCCTGCATCTTCCAGTTGTTCCACCAATTCCAGCTGTTCGTTGTAAACACGGCTGCGCCGATTGATAGCTTCCCTTAAAAGAGGATATTTCTTATAGATAAACGGAGGAACTTTAGTTCCTTGAAGCTCCTTACGGTAACCCCTGTTACGTGTCAGTACTACAACATTGCGGGTATATCCGTCTTGGCGGGCACGCATCAAAGGAATGCTGTCCACAATACCGCCGTCCAGCATCGGAATATTATCCACATAGGTAATGGGACAGACAAAGGGCAAGCTACTCGAAGCACGGACTATGTCGATGACACGCTCCTTATTCTGTTTTTCTTCAAAATAATCGGCTTCTCCCGTCAGACAGTTAGTAGTTACCATGACAAAACGCTCCGGACTGCGGAAATAAGCATCATAATCGTATGGCAGGATATGTTCGGGAAACTCCCGGAACAAAAGGTCGAAATCCATGATATTGCGTTTCTTCAACAGATATTTCAGTCCGATATAATTATACTTCTCCAGCAGGTCTATATTACTGTACTTGGCACGTCCCCGCTGCCCCGACATATACGACAGTCCGTTGCACGCACCTGCACTGACGCCAATCGTATAAGGAAAGCGGATTCCCCTATCCATAAAGTTATCCAACACACCACAAGTAAAGACGCCACGCATACCGCCGCCCTCAAGAACCAGTCCACTTTGATTGTCTATACGCACTAATTTATCCATAAGTGTCAGAATTAACGCGCCAAAGATAGCTTTTGTTTACGATATTCTACCTATATTTGCAGCTACAACTATAAATTAATAACAATTTAATCATGATGAAAAAGCCTATATTAATTGCCGCTTTAGGACTGTTCAGCCTGAATATCATGGCACAAGACGCCCCGAAAGAAGAGGGATTCGTCTTTACTACCGTAAAAGAAAACCCTATTACCTCCGTTAAGAACCAGAACCGTTCCAGTACATGCTGGAGCTTCTCAAGCCTCGGTTTCTTGGAGAGCGAGTTACTGCGTATGGGTAAAGGAGAATACGACCTCTCCGAAATGTTCGTCGTACACCACACAATGGTAGACCGTGCACAGAACTACGTGCGCTATCACGGTGACAGTTCTTTCTCGCCGGGCGGTAGTTTCTATGACATCATGTTCTGCCTGAAGAACTACGGTCTTGTTCCGCAAGAAGCCATGCCGGGCATCATGTACGGCGATACACTGCCTGTACACAATGAGCTGGATGCCGTAGCGGGCGCCTACACAGATGCCATTGCCAAAGGCAAACTCAGCAAACTGTCTCCCGTATGGAAGAAAGGTTTGAGCGCTATCTACGACACTTACCTCGGCCAATGCCCCGAAAAGTTCACTTATAAGGGAAAGGAATATACTCCGAAGACTTTCGGCGAATCACTCGGTATCAACCCGGATGATTATGTATCATTGACTTCGTATACACACCACCCGTTCTACACCCAGTTCGCCATTGAGATTCAAGACAACTGGCGCAACGGACTTTCTTGGAATCTGCCGATAGAGGAACTGATGGCCGTTATGGACAATGCTGTTAAGAACGGTTACACCTTTGCATGGGGTAGCGACGTTAGCGAACAAGGTTTCACCCGCGACGGTATCGCCGTTATGCCGGATGCAGCCCGTGGCGCTGAACTGACCGGTTCGGACATGGCACGTTGGACAGGTCTTACCGCTGCCGACAAACGTAAAGAGCTGACCGGCAAACCACTGCCGGAAGTAAACGTGACTCAGGAAATGCGTCAGACAGCTTTCGACAACTGGGAGACAACCGACGACCACGGAATGGTTATCTACGGTATTGCCAAAGACCAGAACGGAAAAGAATATTTCATGGTAAAGAACTCTTGGGGATTAAGCGGCAAGTATAAAGGCATTTGGTATGCTTCCAAGGCTTTTGTTGCTTACAAAACCATGAATATCCTCGTTCATAAGGACGCACTTCCCAAAGATATTGCCAAGAAACTGGGTATTAAGTAACAATAACCCGAAACTCATATAAGAAAAGAAAGCCGCAAAAATCGCTTTCCTATTTCTTTCAGGCACGATTTATACAGAAATTTACGGTTCTGCTTAAACTTGTCCGTAATTATCCTGTATAAGCCGTGCCTGATTTATTTTTAAAGCCGGCTATATGCCCGTTCAGGTGCAAATAGAATCTCAGCAAACCAAACATGGAACAACAGATATTCGCTCATGTCACGCAATTTTCATCTTGCGCAGCCTTGCTTATGGCAACTTTGTTGTGGATGCAGCGTAATGGAAACCATTCACGCACCTATTTGGCAATCGTCTATCTGGTTTGCGGCATAGACTTTTTCGTACGTACTCTTCACCTTTACGGTGGAGAACCTTTCATACCCGAAGTACTTCATCCCTTTCACCTATGGATGGCTTTGATAGAACTTCCGCTGTTTTTATCCTATCTGATTGAGATTGCAGAACCCGGTTTGCTTACCCGCCGGAGGATGATAGCGCTATATTCGCCCGGACTGATATGGGGAATATGCCTGCTGCTTCCCGGACTTCATTTTCGGGTACTGCACACTTCCGGAGACATCCTCTGCCATCTTGCCGAAACAAACGTATGGCTACGTATCGCATTCCTTCTGCTAATGTTCCCTTACAGTCTCCTGCTTTACCGGATATCCTGCAAGCAGAAACGAAACAACACGGACAAGAGACTGATATGGATTTATACCGCCGGACTTACACTATCCTTACTGTTCTTTACGGCGTCTTCCGTTGTCGACTCTTTGTCCGCAGCCAACCTATATTTGCTGTACGCATTGGCCGCTTGTGTTTACATCGGCTATTACGAAATATTCATGCGTATCCACATACCTTATGACAATCTTGAAGAGTTTTATGACGAACGTAATTTCAAGGGCAAAGAACAAGATAACAGCCTCAAGGAAAATTCTTCTAACGACGAGCTTTGGAAGAGACTGACAACTCTGGTGGACGAAGGACAGCTATGGCGTAATCCCAACCTCAAACAAAGCGACTTAGTATCTCTTTTGGGTACGGAATCCCAAACACTATCATACTTGTTTAAAGACAAAGGCTATACTAAGGGCTACTGCGAGTACATCAACCGCAGGAGAATTGAGAATTTCATAGAGATAATGCGGCAGTACCCGCAGAAAAACATACAAGATGTATTCTTCGATGTGGGTTATCGTTCGCGCATGACCGCCCACCGTAACTTTAAAGAGTATGCGGGAACCTCGCCAACCGAATATTTAGCAAACCTTTTAGAAGATATATAAGCCATGTCAATCTACGAAAAACTCGCCAATCTGATACTCAACTTCACCGCCTGCACTTTCTTGGTATCTCTTATATTCTTATGGCTGCGACGCAGGCAAGGCGACCGGGCAAGGTACTTTCTGATTTTCACCTGCCTTTACGGGACACTAAGTTTCTTCGTTCCCATAACCCTCTCCTACACCGCAGCCCCTATGCCTGTCTCCGTCCTATGCGCATACAATCTCATAGGAGGGCTTTTTTATCTTATCCTCTTCCATTTATACCCCATAGAGGTTATCAGCCCCGGTTGGCTTACCCCCAAAAGAACCGTTATGCTATTCATGCCCTGGGTTTTGTTGGTAGTTGCTTGGATTGCCCTTCCGATGACAATTCGCGAGTTGCACTCTTTCGGAGAAATCATTCAATATATCGGAGAGCCCAATGTCTGGTTCCGGGTATTGATACTCCTTACAATACTGCCCTACAATATCATGATATTTGTAGTTCCCCACAACTGGATGAGAAGCAGCGTCAGCAATCGTTGGATTTATTTTTATTCTACCGTTATCATCTGCATCGGTATAGTCTACGACATATTTACGCTCACCGGACTTATCATTGTCCTTCCTGTACATCTGACTCTCTTCCTTATATTCTGTATTCTCATCGTCTACCAAGAACTGTTTATCCGCATCCCGGTTCCGGCAGGAAATCAGCCAAGAGCGGTGGCAACCATCCCTGAGTGGACTCCCGTACTAAATATATTCTCTCAAAAACAAAAAGGCACGAAGAACCATCCGGTATGGATTGAACTGAACAAGATAATGACAAATGATGCCCTTTGGCGTGACCCCAACCTCACACAAGACAGTCTCTCTGCAAAATTATGCATCAGCCGCAGCTCTCTTGCCACAGTAATCCGGGAGTCCGGTTTCTCGGGTTACAAAGAATACCTGAATCGTTGCCGCATAGAAGACGCATTGAAAATAATAAACAGTGACAGAACCGTGAGCATATACCAAGCATTCTTTACAGTGGGGTATCGTTCACGAAGAACAGCCAAGCAATATTTCCAAGAATACGTGGGCTGCACCCCTGCCGAATACATGAATTGGTTGGAAAAAAGCAGGAACGAAGTATAGTGTATCACTTATTTAGCAGTTCTAACACCGTTAAAAGCGGAATGTCACAGTTTTGTCCCCAAAATAAATCCGGATGATACACACATATCTGAAATGAAATAATAACTTTGTGATATAGCGATTGTCACAATATAAGAGCGTTTAACCTACCCGTTTTATCCGCCTTTTCATTTCTTCAACCGCACTACCCAAGGCAGAGAGTCCTAATCTTTTTTGCAAAATATTTAGTACAATATATAGTCATTCGTCCCCTTCTTCTCCCCTGTTTTCTCTTACTTGCAGGGACAGTTTGCGCTATTGTTATATTGAATAACTTTTGTAAATACCATAATAATATGAACAAAACAAACAAACTCTCTCCCGGCTTATTTTTTAAGCGTCAACTATTGTGGTTCGCCTGTCTTTCACTTCTGATACCGACTGCCTGCGACAAGGCGGATGAAGACGGAGACATACCCGAACAAACCTCTGCCGTAACCATCAGTCTGAACACCGATGCCGTAACCGGCAAGCCGCTGCGCGACGTACATCTTTACTGTTTTGACAAGACAGACAAACTTGTACAACACAACTATTATGAAAAAGCGGAAAGCCTGACCCAAAATCCCATTCTCCTGAAAGAGGGATACTACACCATCATTACCCTATTCAATACCGAATCGGGACTGATTCCGTCCAAGCGCGCCTTGTCTCGAACGGAAATGAAGGTTACACGCGCCGATGAGCTTCCCGATATTTCCCTGTCCGGCTTCATCGATTGGTTGCCGACCGTATCGGAATCCTACTCCGACCTGCTGACGGGTATGATTCAAAGCCAACTGACCCAAGGTCCAAGCCCTATAACTATGGAGATAAAGAACGGATTGGCAGGCATCGGAGTTGCCGATGTGACACTCCAAATGACCTTCCCCTCACCGCTGCTGCCCGACTTTGTGATGCAAAATTCACGCGCCACAGGCACGGAGGTAGGATTGCGTACCGTTATCGAAGCCTATAAATCGGGCACGGAGGAGCGTGTACTACGCAAAGAGACCTTCGTCACCAAGGTGAACGAGGAAGGGCTGTACACTGCAAAAATCACACTCCTGCCGGGCGACTACGACCTGCGCCTTTGGGGAGACTATGCAGCCGATGCCAATACAGACAACCACTATATCACCACCAACCTGAAAATGGTAAAGGTACAACCTAAAGAGAAGTACACCGCAAATACCGACACCCGCGACGCTTTCTCACAGACCGCATCGGTCACTGTAGCTGCAGAGAGCCTCAACAAGCAGATAACCATGCACCGCCCGCTGGCGAAATACCGCCTTGTGACAACCGACGTGGCAGCCTATGAAGAGATGCGCCGGGCACAACAGTTTCCGCCGCTCGAAGAATTAAGCGTCACGGTAGTATACGGCGGTTTCATGCCTTGCGCATACAATATTGTAGAGAGCAAACCCAACGACTCCCAAACAGGCTATCAGTACGCTTCCACCCTCTCCGGGCAAAGCGACAAAGAAGCGACCGTAGGCAAGGACTTCATCTTTGTCGACGACAAGCAATCGTCGGTAGTGGTGAGCGTGTTGTTCAAAGACAAAAACGGCAAGATTGTCAGCAGCGCAAGCGACATCCATATCAACTATCGTGCCGGATACCTCACTACGGTACGGGGCGATTTTCTCACAGCCGGCACCGGCGGCGGTGTTGTGATAGACACCGAGTGGGAAGGCAACTATGAAGTAGAATTCTAAAAACAGAACAGACAATGAACAAGATACTGTATTATATAATGTGTGCGGTTCTGCTATTGGCAGGTTGCACCGAAGAGACAGACGCCCTGCTGCCACAGAGCACCGGGAAAGTTACCGTTTCCATGACTGCCGATACGCAGTATGCCAACGAATCCGCTCCGATGGCAACTACCCGCGCCACAACGATAAGCCGCTATGTAATGGAAGTATACACCGATGAGGGCTGCACCATTCCCGCCCCCGTATTTGCGGACAACGGGAACCACAAAGAGCAGACAAGCGCCGACTTTGTACTGACACTGGATAAGAACCAATCCTACCACTGTCTGCTTTGGGCAGATGCCGGCGACGGAGTCTATACCGTCACCGACCTGAAAGCCGTAACGCTGGCAGATGCCACAAAAGAGGCTTCCGAAGCCTATTACGCCAAAGCCGCCTTAGAGCATAAAGATGCCCAGACCGTTACGCTCAAACGTGCGGTAACGTTGGTGAAGCTTAAAGACAAGAACGGAGTAGATGCAGGCAAAACGCTCAACCTGAAATACAGCCAACCTTCACAGTTGAACCTGCAGACAGGAGCAATAACCCAAGAGACACAAGTAAGTCGCAATGTCACCACCCAACAGACTGCCGCAGGCGAAGTGATAACGGAGTTCTATATGCCGGCATCACAGGCCAAAACCTCCTTTTCGCTAACGTTCAACTACGACGGCGAAGGCGAAGAGGTGGTAGCCGACATCCCTTTGCAGGCAAACTATACAACGGGAGTGACGGGAGAATACAAAAAACAATTACCACCCGACTTTATGACTTTCACTATCGACCTGACAAATTGTTCTGATAAGCTCTACATTCTTCCGTTTGAAAACGGTATCACCGGTAATTACACGCTGACAATAAATTGGGGTGACGGCAAGGAAGAAACCATTGCTCCGGAAACGACCCTTCCAACGAGCGGTGTCAGCCATACTTTCGCCGAGAATAAAGAATATACCATTACCATTACCTCCTCGCAAGGAGATGTTTCAAAAGTGCAGATGCCTGCCTTTATGCCGGGATATTATCATAACACTACGAAATACAACAGCAAAAAATTAAAGGCTATGAACACTCCGATGCTTAACACCGGAGAGACCTCTTTCTCGAATTGTTTCTACGGTTGCCAGTTTCTGACTACAATTTCCGCCACACTCTTTAATAAGAATCCTCAAGTGACCGCTTTCACAAGCTGTTTCAGCAACTGTCTATCCTTGCAAGATATTCCGGAGCAACTATTCGCAATGAATGAAAAAGCAACAACGTTCACCAACTGTTTCTCTTCTTGCGGTTCCATCACAACCATTCCCGCCACGCTGTTTGCTGCCAATACACAGGCCGTTTATTTCAGCGGCTGTTTCTCCTATTGTACCGCTCTGACCAAAGTGCCCGACGCACTGTTTGCTACCAATACACAGGTCACCGATTTCAGTAAGTGTTTCACCTATTGTTCGGATCTCACTACCATCCCCGCCAAGTTGTTTGAGAAAAACACATTGGTCACCGATTTCGACAAGTGTTTCGAAGGGTGCAGTGCACTGACGGAGATTCCCAACCTACTGTTTGCAACAAATAAATCGGCTACCGGTTTCAGTAAGTGTTTCAGCGGTTGTAAAGAAGCAAAGCTCAATCCTAATATTTTCTGTAACGAAGCAACGGAGAAAACAACACGTTTTCTGAACATGACGATAGATTTCACCTATTGCTTTAAAAGTTGCGCTTACAGTCTCAACACCAGCAGTGCTGCCGGAACCGCCCCGGCACTATGGGAGTATACGTATGGCAGTGGAACTATAACAAAGACAGACTGTTTTGAAAGCGTCTACACCGTTAGCAATTCCAGCGCCATACCTAATGAATGGAAATAAGTTACAACCTTATAAACGACATAAGATTATGAAACAAAATATAGTAACGATACTGATAAGTCTGGCAATCTTGCTTGCCGGATGCAGCAAAGACGAAATCGCGGGCACAACCGTCCCGAACAAGCAAACAGCGACGTTTACCGTCACTACCGATGCCACCACCCGCGCGGAAGTCACCGACCTCACCCGCTACATAATGGAAGTGTACGAGGGTGCAACGGCAACGGGAACTCCCGCCGAACACATTGAGCAGAATAACGGTACATTCAGCATCACTCTTAAGGGAAATACCGCCCACACCATACTTTTCTGGGCAGACTATGGCACACCCGATGCCAACACCGCCAACGAGTACAATGCTGCCGACCTGAAAGCGGTGAAGTTACAAGGAACAACCTCCTTCCGCGCCGCCACCAAAGCGGCATGGAGCGGAATGTTAGCATTTACTTCCGGTGATAGCACCCCCAAAAGCAAGACCGTGACGCTGACCTACTCCGTAGCTCAAATCAACTTCAAGCAAAGCGCACAGCCTGATTTCATAGAAGACAACAACACGCTTGCCGTCTCCTTCAAGCAAAGCTACTCGCTGAACGTTGCCGACCGCAAGGTTGCCGACATAGCCTCAACCCCGACTCTTACCGAGATAGCCATCACCTCCAAGACTGCAAAAGAACTGGGTACCTGCTACGTCATTGCCCGCGGTGACAACTCTGAAGAAAAGACGCTCATGGAGATTGAAACGACATTCGGCAAAGGTTCGGGAGACGCTGCCGAAGCGGCAAAACCCTTATCTAATGTTCCTATGCGCGCCGGCTTCCGCACCAACATCACCGGTGCGTACAGTGACGTGTGCAGTTCCACAGTAACAATGGATTGTGACGAAACGTGGGAAACACCGGACTATGAAAAAACGAACTATAAAAACAGATGAATATGAAATATACAGTTTTAACGGTACTGGCAAGCCTGATAGTTTTGCTTACCGGATGCAGCAACGACGAAATAGGCATGGGAGATTATAACCGGCAGTCCACTTGCGTCAGTGTCAGCACCGATGCGTCAACGCATACCCGCACCAATCCCGCCGAAATCACCCGCTACGCAATGGAAGTGTACAAAGACGAGAACTGTACCACCGCAGCCAACGTTTTTGGCCACGGCGATGCCGCCACCTACAAGGCGCAGAGCGACAACGGCGAGTTCTACATGACACTCGACAAGGAACAAAGCTACTACTGCCTTTTCTGGGCTGACAACGGCGAATACACCATCGACGACCTGAAAGCCGTAACATCAGGCACTGACAAGCAGGTTACCGAAGCCTATCACGGCAAAAGCAGTATCTCCGGAACAGAGAAAGAAGTGAGCGTAACACTGAAACGCGCAGTAGCGAAGCTCACTTTGGAAGAGAGTGGAGCCTTAGCTGCCGGAACACTGAAGGTGGCATACGCACATAAGACTCAATTCAATGTAGCCACCGCCAAGACAATAGGTACGGAGACCGCCCAAAGCAAGGAAATGACCGTCAGCGAAACCGGCGGGGGCGCTATCGGCGGAACCGTCCTGCTACTGGCGGATGCCGGCGAGGCAACCCTGCACAACTTCGAGTTTACCTACACAACGGCGGGTGGCAGCGCCCGGCCCGCATTTACGGTATCCAACGTCCCCCTGCGCGCCAACTATATCACCGGCATCAAAGGACACTTCTCCGGCAATACCGCCTATTCGTTCGAGGTAACTTGCGAGGACACATGGAACACACCTGATAATAAGTTCCCACAACCTACGGATAAAATGACCTTCGTCATAGACCTGACGAATACCAACTACTCCACCTCATTCACCCTTCCCTTCTATCCGGGTTTGGAAACCGGCGACTATATACTGACCGTGGATTGGGGCGACAACAGCGAACTGATGACCATCGCTCCGCACACCACACTCGACTTAGACCTACTTACACACGCCTATACCGACAGACAGGAGTACACCATCACCATCGCATCCTCACAAGACGATGCCACAAAGGTTCAGATGCCCCGGTTTAGGACTACATCCAATGAAAACAGCAATGAAAAATTAAAAGCTATGACAAGCCCGATACTGAATACGGGAATGACAAGTTTCAGCAGTTGTTTCCAATACTGTACCTCATTGACAACAATTCCTGAAAATCTGTTTGAGAAGAATACAGGAGTTACCAGTTTCAGTTACTGTTTCCTAAGCTGTACTTCACTGACGGCAATTCCCGAAAAGCTGTTCGCTACGAATACAGAAGCCACCAATTTCAGTTACTGTTTTGAAAACTGTATTTCACTGACGGCGATTCCCGAAACGTTGTTCGCTACGAACACAGAAGCGACCAATTTCAGTTACTGTTTCAAATCCTGTATTTCACTGACGACGATTCCCCAAAAACTGTTTGCTGCGAATACAGAAGCGACCGATTTCAGTTTCTGTTTCAATAACTGTAGCGGACTGACAATGATTCCCGCAACACTGTTTGCCGCCAATACGAAAGCTACTGATTTCAGTAGTTGTTTCCAATACTGTACTTCACTGACGGCAATTCCCGAAACGCTGTTTGCAACGAACACAGAAGCCACCAATTTCAGTTACTGTTTCTCTCAGTGCAAAACTCTGACAGAGATTCCCGCAACACTGTTTGCAGCGAACACAAAAGCTACCGATTTCAAAAGTTGTTTCGTGAATTGCAATCAGCTGACGACGATTCCCGGGACACTGTTCGAGAAGAATACAGAAGTCACCTATTTCAATGAATGTTTCTCTCAGTGCAGCAAGTTGACAACAATTCCCGAAAAACTGTTCACAGCCAGTACGAAAGCTACCGATTTCAATAAATGTTTCTATCAGTGCAAAGTTCTGACCACAATCCCGGGCACACTGTTCGCAACGAATACGCAAGCCGCCGATTTCAGTAAATGCTTCTCTTACTGCAATGAACTGACGGAGATTCCCGCAGGTCTGTTCAAGAAGAATACGGAAGCCACCAATTTCAGTGAATGTTTCTATGAATGCACCAAAGCCAAGCTAAATGCCAACATCTTCTGTGACGAAACGACAGAGAAGGCCACACGCTTTCAAGGTGTCGGCAAGATAGATTTCACTTCCTGTTTTAAAGACTGCGCTACATACTCTGTAACCGGTTTCGATGCAGGAACCGCCCCTGCACTATGGACATACACATATGGCAGCGAACCGAATACAAGCAGCTGCTTCTACGGGATAGGAGCTGTGGGCAACAAGGGAGATATAGCGGATTCTTGGAAAGGCTCGCCGAATTAATTGTCGTCACTTGTCACTAAATCTCCGTATCCCTCTATTCATGGGAAATACAGAGAGTGACGACAATACTATAAGAGTGACGACCAATAATTGGTCGTCACTCTTTATACCTCTGTGTAAAAACCCTATCATTAGCTTCGCTCAAAACATCTTTTGATTTTTACACTAAGGTATAGTCTGTCATTCAGAGGAGCTTGCGACGAAGAATCTCCTCCCTTATGTATGCAGAAAAGAGATTCTTCACTTCGTTCAGAATGACAAAATGATAGGACTTTTATGTCTTGACACATTTAGTATTTCTTCGTCCCGCAGCCGGCAACCGTAGAGCCCGCAGTTGGCAACCGGACGGCCCGCAATTGGCAACCGGACAGCCCCCAAATGGAAAACGAGGTTTTGCATCGTTCCGAGTAACATTTTACATCACACAAAAACGGAAAAAGAACCGTCCTCATCCTATTTTCCTTATGTCATACGCTATCTGCGACACTGTCAAACGTTTTGCGTTTTTGCTCAAAATCTTCTCGGATGTGCATTTTTTACTTTGTTTTCTTGTCAAACCCAACTCTTTGCGTAAATTTGCACGCTGATAGTTAACCGGATAATTTCAGTAGCAGGACTCTACTACTCCTATTCCCGGCACTGACATATAGAAATACTAATACTAATTATTAATAGCATGAGTTTGAAAATTGTTGTATTGGCAAAACAAGTTCCCGACACAC
>OGEG01000670.1_pt1 | contig 32762 bp, 27 predicted proteins | sample 1570621 | NCBI WGS metagenome assembly OGEG01 (sample SAMEA2582130, study PRJEB24529) | metagenome | biome: Human gut stool | place: China | collected 2011 | reverse complement strand
CATTGTGTTTGGTCATGTAAGCGCCCTCTGTGAATGGGCGGAGTGTCACTTCATCCTCATTGTTCTTGCCGAAACGTTCCCATCCGTGTTCTTCCGGGCGCAGCATCATGATCTCTTGGATCTTGCTGATCGGGTGGAAATCACGGCGATCCAATTCCACTCCCTTCAAAGCAAACTCATTACTTGAACCATAGTACATATACAAACGTCCGTCATCATCCAGCAAAAATGCCGGGTCCCAACTAGGAAGAGCCGTTTTCTCCACATACCGCTTGAACTTTCCGCTTTTCGGGTTCGTACTATACCAAATAGGCAATCCCGCATAGGTAGAACCGGTATAGAACAAGGTATCTCCACTTACGAAAGCGGCCGGAGCGCACAAGTCGTCATCTTCCGGATAACGTTGGAAACCGGCGAATACAAACTCCCAATTGCTCAAATCCTTGGAATAATAGAATCCGGCTTGGTTCGTGGCGAAAAGGAAATATTCCCCTTTATACATGACCATCATCGGATCGGCCGTAGAGCGGAAAGAGCCATTCTTCACCAAATCCGGCAGATTCGCCCGGAAGCAGTAGCTCAAATTCATCGGGTTGCAATAGGTAGAGGGATGATCGGCCGTAGCGTCGAACCAGCGGGTAGCTTGCTGAGGAGCTTTTACCCGTACATCACGAGGATCCGCCTCCATCCGGATATCTATTTTCGTATCGTTATCGCCAAAGGTGCGATAAGCGTACTTCATCCCCGGATAATACACGAATAACTCATGATCGTAGCGGCTTGCTTGTATCTTATAATAGCCTGTCGCATCGGTGGTATAATGAACCGGGCTAGCCGTGAACATCACCGTAGCGCCTTCCAAGGGCTTGCCGTCCGGTCCGGTAATCGTACCTTCCAGAAAATGTTTTTGGGATACGGTAATATAGTAATCGCTTACCTGCCCCTTGATCACGATCACGGAATCTCCCCGCTCGTTTACTTGAGCGGCTGTTGGAGGAATCACGAAGATGGAAAAAAGAAGTGATATGAGAATATACTTATTGTATATTTTTAAAGGGGCGATATAAGTCCCTACATGTTTTGCCCAAAACACGTACATGTTTTCGCTGAAACACGTACATGCTTTTCGGAAAACACGTACGTGTTTTTCCAAAGAGTTGACAAGCTTATTTATATATTTATGAATCAACATATTACATTATGATTAGTTATTGTATCTAGTTGTAGAGACGGGGCGTGCCCCGTCTCATCCTCTCAAAATTGTATTTTAATACCCATCAGTCTGTGGTGAGACGGGGCACGCCCCGTCTCTACAACTGGATGTTATCATTTTAGGGATTCTATGCTTTGGATACCTTTCTGGACATCCGGATGGCTCATGAAAAGGTTCCACAACAGATTCGTACGGTAATTCTCGATCATAACCGTTACAGGCGCTTGATTCAATCCCATAAATAAGGGAGATACCCAATTTACAGTCAAGTTGAAAGCATCCCGGAAACCGTACTCACCCCATAAGAAGCTGCCGTAGTTACGATAATAATTCCGCAAGGCTTTCATGGAAGCGTCCGGCGTGTAAGGGAAAGAAGCCAGAGCGCCCGTAGGTGCCATCGTTCCGTTATCCCTGTGGGGCATCGGCTCCTGAGCTTGATAGTTCCAAGCGAAATCGCTGGCGGTCAATCCCCAACAATCTTCTCCATAACCTACATACCCCCCTTGGTTCTCGATACAATACCGTTGATTGATCTTTGCCATTTTCTGGTTGTTCTCGAAATAATTCGTGTACTTATCCGTGAACTTATGCGGATCCAACCCAAGATAGGAGTAATGGATAAAGAAAAGAGGACCGCCCTTGGAGACACCGACTTTTAAGTTCTCCCCATAATAGGTATTACCATTCGTATACATCTTACCATCTTCTACACACCCCCAACCGGCACGGTATTCCTGCGCATACTCCTCTTGGCTGGCCCAGCCGCTATAATACATCTCCGGAGAGATTCCGTATTTCGGCCCCATGATAGCCAACATATAGGTAATCATGGTCTCATTCCAGCCGATCAATTTATGATTGATCACCCACGCCTGATCTGGAGACCAGTGCCAATATAGATATGGGCTGTCCTTAAATTGCTTATACCAGCTCCATTCCACGTTTTTCCATAGATTATCGATGCTCTTACGGATTTGTTTCTCCTTGTCATTCTCTTGGTTGAAATATTGACGAGCCGTTAACAGCCCTTGGAATAAGAAAGAGGTCTCCACCAAATCACCTCCATTATCTTTCGGGCCGAAGAAAGCGACCGTCTTCCCGGTTGTCCCATCAATAAAGTGAGAGACCGCCCCATGGAATTTATCCGCTTTCTCCAAGAAAGAAGTGATTTTCAAGAAACGCTGTACGCCCTCTTCCCGGGTGATAAATCCCCGTTCGATACCCGCCACGATCGCCATGATACCGAAGCCGGAAGCCCCGGTAGCGATCATATCATTCCGTCCGGGAATATTCTCACGGGCAAGACCGCTGTTTGGCTCCGCTCCCTCCCAATAGTAACGGAAGTTCGCTTCCTGTACCATATCCAGCAATTGCTCGTCCGTCATTGGATAGGTAGTGGCCGAGACTGTCTGGGAATCATTGGATTCATTCAGCGCATAATCCACAGCCGTCACCTTATAATAAGCCTTTTTACCAACCTCTCCCAAGAAATCGGTATAACGATTCATCCAAGGGCGGCGGACAGCGACCGGCTGGTAAGTGATCCCGTCGAAAGAACGGTAAATGCGATAGTATTTTATATCCTCCTTTGATTGAGGAATCCATTTGATATCGATATGACGCTCATAAGCCTTAGCTTCCTGCAAGACCGGAGCGTTTAAGGTACTTACCGACGGAAGGGAAGCCGGCAAAAGCTCTATATCATCCAGATAAATCGTATATTCGTTTCCATCGGCCGTACCGGGACGAAGGGCTACGGCCGCTAATTTCTTGATGTTCGTATCGTTCACGGCGTTTAATCCGAAATCCTTCAAAGGAATAGATACGGAATGCCATACGCCGGGACGTGTATCTTTCAGATAATTTCTCAGGTTTAGGTATTGGGTATACGTGCTGTCCGCATAACGAATAGCGATATTGGGAAGAGCGGCAGCATTCATGCTCTCTCTCAGTTGTACTTGTAAAGAGAGCGTAGAGGGCTCACGAAAGAAGTCATTGCCACGGACCGGGCAATATTGTATCTCGCTATACCAATCTCCACCGGGAGCGGATACATAGGTAAGCTCCAAGGAATTGCCGGGCGTAAAAGCGACAGAGCCGGCAACCGGAAGATGATGTCTCGCATTTTTAATCCAAGAAGGTGAGGTATATTTCGCTTGAGAATAAAAGTAATCCCCTTTCATCAAGCTATTCTCGAAGAAAACATAGTCGTAAGGTTTCTCCACCGCTTGCAAGCTGGCGGATAATAAGAGAGTAGTTAGTAATGCGATGTGTTTCATGATGCTGATATTTATATAAATAAAGATATGATTTGAGATAAAATAGGCGGTGCCAAACGGGTTGACACCGCCTTGCCAAACTACAAAGGTCTAGTAAATATATGAGAATCTTATATGAATCACTCAGAAGCAGTCTCTGATTCAAAAGGAACAGGATCAGCCTCTAAATTTGCATTTAAGTCAATCTGATCTTGTGGTATCGGATAATACTCATGTTCCCCTTTGACAAATCCATCCAACTCTTGAGTAGCACGATCTGTACGAACCAAATCAAAGAATCGCTCTCCCCATTCGACAGCCAACTCTACTTGACGCTCCTCTAAGATTTGATCTAAGGTAGCATTCGTCAGCGGAGCCATTCCCGCACGTTCACGAACCAAATTCAATGGAGCATCTCCACTTTGCCCTAAACGAACTCTTGCTTCCGCATTCATCAATAAAACATCGGCATAACGGAACACTCGGATATTATTGTTGTCACCATAATTCAAACGACCTTCTGTCATTTGATTTGCTGGCGTATAAGCCTTACCATTGTAAACAGTAGGCTCCTCACCTGTCGCTGGCTGGATATAATCACCATCACGAGTTGTTTCCCCTGTTTTTAAGAAAGTTGTTTCCGCACGTACGGTCTCACCACGTTTTGTAAATAAATCTTGTATTTTCTGAGTTGGCTCCATAAAAGCCCAGCCCGAGATAGGTGCCTCCCCGCGAGGACCTTGAAAGGAGAACCAGTTATCAGATTGTACAATATCACCACTACCTGTACCAAAATCCGTAAACTGATACTCTAATAATGATTCATTACACAACTTTCCCGGAATCTTAAACAACTCATAAAAATCATTATACAATTCGAACTTACCACTATCGATAATGTTATTCGTTAATGCCAAGACATCTTCCCATTCATTGTTATACATCTTTACTTTAGCTTTCAATGTCTCTGCCGTATATTTTGTAACCGCCCCCGGATGACTGGACTCATTCGGACGAATAGCAGGTAAATTAGCGATACAATAGTCCAATTCATCATACATATATTGCAAGACATCTTCTTTTGGACTCCTAAAAATACCTAATTCTTGATTATCAACTAAGATAGGCACATCCCCCCACAAGTTCACTAAATAGAAATAAGCCAATGCCCGGAAAAAACGAGCTTCCGCTTGATACTGAGCATTCAGTTGCTTATCATTCTCCGATGTCAGATGTTGAGCATAATTATCTAAAGAACTCAATGCCGAATTTACCAACGAAATTACATTATAATAATTCTGCCAAGTACCATTCAATGCCCAAAATGAAGACAATTGACCATATTGAAACTTACTAGCATACTCATATTCCATCTGGTCCGTAGGAGATCCTCCTTTATCCACATCATCACCACGAACAAGTAAACAACCATAAGTAGACCATGCCGCCAGTAAATTTCTTGATTTAGCATATATACCAGAAACTGGCATATACATATTTGCCGTATTAGAATAGTCCACAGACTCTACTTCTACAGAATTTTCTGGAATTTTATCCAAAAAATCACTACAGCTAGAAACTGTCAAAGAAAAAGCCAATGGCAACGCCCAAAGTAACTTTTTATTCAATATATTTTTCATATAATATTTAGTCTTTAAAGATTAATAAATAATACGAACTCCGAATGTATAAGAAGACGATAGTGGATAAACTTGCTCATCAAATCCATAAGATGTTGAAGCCAAAGACTGTGTACCATCCGCATTAACACCACTCATCAATTCAGGGCTAAAACTATTCGCCTTGAAAATTGTCAATGGCCTATCAGCCGTCAAACTTAAACGAATGCTAGGCATCTTAAATTTACCTAAATCCTTTTTCGGAAAAGTATATGCTAACTGTATATTTTGGATACGGAAATAAGAACCATCCTCTACGAAGAAAGAGTTAAAGTTAGCTATATTCCAAGCCTTTACAGAGCCTTTCGCTGATGGATAGTCATTTGTAGAACCTTCACCTGTCCAACGATTCTCAACTTGATCCGCATCATAATTCAGTTCAGAATGCCAACGTCGGTCGCCACGTTTACGATTTACGATCTGGTTTCCTGTCTGCCCCTGCATTACCATTGAGAAATCAAAATTCTTATAAGAGAATCCTAAATTAATTCCATACGTGAAATTAGGGACATAAGAGCCTAAAATCACACGATCTTGCGCATCAATCTTACCATCTCCATTTTGATCAACATATTTGAAATCACCCGGTTCAAGGCCATTGGCCACCGCAATCGGATCTGCGGCAATCTCTGCCGTATTTTGATAAACACCGGCTAACTCATAACCATAATAGGAATTCAACTCACTACCTACACGAGAAATTGTACGGAACTCCGCAGAACCTCCATAAATATAAGGAGCTCCATCTAAACTTTTCACTTCATTATGTAAAGTCGTAATATTACCACCTATATAATAAGTAAAATCCTTACCAATCTTATCAGACCAATTCAATGATAATTCAACTCCCGTATTCAAAATCTCTCCACGGTTACCTAACAAACTACCATCCCCTAAGCCCATTGGTAATGGAGCATCAATTACCGCATTCTGTGTTAAACGATAATACCAATCAGCCTCTAAGCTTAAACGGCTATTCAACGTACGGAAATCCAAACCAACATTAGTTTCATTTACTGTCTCCCAACCTAACCAACTAAAATAGACCAAATTTGTATATCCCGGTATAGCTGAACCTCCGAAAATACCAGTCGTAGTCATATCTTGGGTAACAGACGCGAAACCATCACTTGCTTGGATCTTATCATTACCTAATTTACCCCAGCTAGCACGAAGTTTTAAATAGTCAATCCATTTTTGATCCTTCATAAAACTTTCCTCTGAGATATTCCAAGCTGCACCAACAGAAGGAAAATATCCCCATTTATCCTGATATTTAGAAGAACCATCAGCACGCATTGTAGCAGACAACAAATATTTTCCTTGATAATCATAAGAAATACGGCCAAACCAAGAAACACCGCGATAAGTCGTACCATCATCTCCGGTCGTACGTCCATCCGCATTACCTTGATTTAAATAATAGTACTCTTCAAAACCTTCGGGAACTCCTGTCGCATTTCCCCAAAGATTACGCCAATTCTCCTCACGAACTGAGTTTCCCAACATAGCCGTCAAACCATGATCACCAAATTGATCTTTATAAGTCAAAGTGTTATCAACAATATAGCTCCAATATGTATCATTCTGTTTCTTTAACGTTGAAGTAGAAGCTGCTTGCGTACCACCTACTCTATATTCCGGAGTGAATGTACGAACCTGCTGGATATTGACATCTTGGCTATACTGTGTCTTCCATACTAATTTATTATCAGGAAGCAAGTCCAATTGAGCATAGAAAGAAGGCATAATACGCAAAGACTTATTCTTAGAATCATAATAATTAGCAGCGGCGACCGGATTAGAATAGAATTCACTTAACCCGATCTGGGCAGGAGACGCATATTTTACCGGATAAGGATTCAGTGTACTATTTTCATCAAAAGCTGGATAAAAACATCGCATACGAAAGGCATGTTGCCAAACAGTATGATTTGGTATTATTTGATTTGAATTACTAAACATGATATTCGTACCCACCTTCAACCAATTAAATACCCGGTAGTCTGCCTGTGTACGCAAGTTCAAACGGTTATAGCTATTCTCCGCATCTAAAATACCATCCTGATACAAATAAGAAGCTCCGACAGAATAAGTAACTTTTTCCGTACCTCCGGAAATATCCAATGAGTGGTTATGTATCATAGCTGTACGAAGTAGTTCGTCGTACCAATTTGTATTCAAATTCCCCCATAACTTATTAGCTTGGTTTACCTTATCAATCAAAGTAGCATCGCCGATCTCATTCGCCATCATACGATACTGATCACCGCTAGCCATTTCTAACACATTCGTGGCTTTCTGGAAACCTACATAACCATCATATGTAATAGTAGCCGGGCGATTTAACGCTCCTTTTTTTGTCGTGATCAAAACAACACCATTAGCGGCACGCACACCATAAATAGAAGCAGCCGAGGCATCTTTCAAAATAGAAAGGTCTTGAATATCACTATTATTCAAGAAATCAATATTATCAAAAAACATACCATCCACCACATACAAAGGCTGACTATCAGCATTCATAGATCCAATACCACGAATACGAACAGATGGACCAGATCCTGGCTGACCACTGTTAGTAATCTGTACACCGGGAACCTTTCCTTGCAAAGCTCCCATTGGAGAAGTTGTCGCATGTTTTGTGATCTCATCGGCCTTTATCATAGTAATAGGCGCTGTCAAATCCTTAGCCTTACTCGTACCATAACCGATAACGACAACCTCTTCCAAGTTTTGCGTATCCTCACTCATAAGAACATTTACTACAGTCTGTCCGTTAACCGGAACTTCTTGTGTAGTCATACCTACATAACTAAATACTAAAGTTGCGCTCTTGGGAACATTACTCAAAGTATAGTCTCCATCCATAGAAGTTATGGTACCATTCGTCGTACCCTTAACCAAAACACTTACCCCGATAGCCGGGTATCCTGTGGCCTTTTCAGTTACCACACCAGTAACTGTCAGATTCTGCGCAAACATAGTAGTCGCAGCAAGTAACAGGCATAAACAAAGCATTAATTTAGCTTTCATTCATTCTAGTTTTAAAGTTGAACATTTGTTTTTACACTCATTATTAAATTTGAAGCAAATGAACACCCAAACCTAAAAAAGGGCAAATTTTTGTATACTTCAACACTACTGCAAGCCTTGCGCAAGCAGAAAATTACTACTTTTATACTACTGCAATACATATTAATTATCTTATTTTCAGTTATAATACATTTGTTAATTCAAAAGGAGAACATTATATGTTATTAAACACATCTCACTAAATATGGGAACACAAAAATGACAAGGAAAACTCATAGTTATGATTTTCTTATTTCATAGTTATGATATTTTTCATTCATAACTATGAAATTTCTTAGTGGAACTGGATCATGAAATCTACCAAGCTTTGCCCCTCCGGTAGATTTAGTTTTTTACGCAATCGATAGCGCGCCGCCTCGATACCACGTACGGAAAGATTTTGCATACGAGCCATATCCTTAGTTGGCATATTCAAACGTAATAAAGCGCATAATCGTAAATCGCCCGGAGTCAAATCGGGATACCGCTCTTTTAGATTCGTAAAGAACTTTTCGTGGATACGATCGAAATTAGTCTGGAAAATGGCCCATTCATCCTCGCCTGATATATTCTCTTCGATCATGCGGATGAGCTTATCGAAGAATCGTTTCGTATAACTTCCCGATAATTGTTGAGCTTGTATTTCCTTTTTTAGACCTTCAAGGAAATCATTATGAGAGATAACAGACAAAGTAGCGCTGGCTAATTCCTTACTCTTATAAGTAAGGTCATTTTCTAATTTTTCATTCTCTAGCTTGACAATTAATTGCTCTTGCGCCCTCAATTGCTCTTCTTGCAATCTCTTTTGCTCCTCGTTAACTTTTTTCTCACGCATGACAATCCACATCGTATACATTCTCACTAATACGACCAGTATACATAAAAACAAAGCAAAATAGATGATCAGCGCCCACCAAGAGCTATAAAATGGACGTTCGATCTTGAATGGATAAGACAGAGAAGATAGCTCTTTTCCTCGATCGTCTTTCACAACCGCATGTAACACAAAATTACCATACGGTAAATTAGAATAAGTCCGTTGAAAATTACTGGTGCCTTCTATCCATTCATTATCAAACCCGTCCAGTTTATAATAGATCAGGAAACGGCGCCCCGTAAAATCCGGATACGAAAACTTAAAAAGAATCGTATTATAGCTATAACTCAATACGGACGCACCGGCTTCCGGTGCGTCCGCTCCCTTGCAAGGGAGCGGAGCGAACTCATTTTCATGCCGATTATAGGCCCTTACCTGCGACAAACTTAATGGAACTCGAGTCGTATCCACATAATTCCGGTATCTGTCATAACGAGCGATCCCCCCGTTTAGACAAAAATAAGACGTCCCGTCGGAAGCCACATAAATATTTCCCCTATCCTCTATGGTCGGATTATCAAACAAAGTAAAAGGAATACGCTGTTTTAACTGGAATCGCCCAGACTCATATCCTAACAATACATATTCCGAATTCCGGATAAACCAATATAAATCATTATTCAAGGAAACAACCCGATAGGTATCGCTTAACTCGGGAAAATCCTCATTCAACAAATCATAAGGAACGATCTTTCCAGTCAAATCCTCATAAGTATAAAACTTACTCCCATCCGAGAAAACAATACGTCCGCGTAATTTCATTACATTAATCGTACCACTCTCATTACCTTCCTCCAGTTTTCCGATATACTCCATCTCTTTCACACTCCTCAAATCCTCATTCAAGCGAAGACGATAGATACCTTTATACATATGGCTAGCCCATATATTGCCGGTAGGGTCAACCTCAAACGATTTGATCAAATTAGAGAATCCTTCTACATTATGGCTAAATTTCCAACGATTAGTAACCATATCCCGGGTGAAAACACTGAGTGGACGGTAAGACATCTGGAGTAAAACTTCCTTTCCATGGATAATTGTCTTACGTAATGCGGTACCCCCTCCATTGGGCCCCGGTATCTGAGTAGCTTTTCGGTCCTCTAGCTGTAAGGTACCTGTATTATGTCCGGCAATCAGTTGATTTCCGACATCGGAGATATACCATGTCTGTTCTTGAGTACCGGGAATCAAGGTTGGATAACTATCATTCTCAGATAACGCATAAAGACCTTGGTTCGTAGCTAAATAAACAATACCCTTCTCTATCACCATATCATGCACCATACCAATCTGGGCCTCAAGCGGTTCATAAAAATAGATCGGAGAATTCACATGTATCTGCGCGATACCATTATCCAATGTAACCCATAAATTATCCGAATTATCAGCAAATACTCTCAATACCGTATTATTAATCAAGCCATTCTCCCGGTTGATATGCCACAAAGTTTCCCCCTGCTTATTAATCGCTACAACCCCATTAGAAATCGTACCCACAATAAAAGTAGAATCTTTCATCATGACTCCCCGGTTTGCGATCCCTTCCTTTAATATCTCATTGGCTGGTGTATTCCACACAGACAATTTTTTACGCACCTCATCATAGATAAAACATCCACTACGAGCCGAGACCAATAATAGCTGATGATCAAATGGCAAGACCGAAACCACATCATCCTCCAAAACCTTTTTCGATAGTAACTCTGTAAACTGGCCGTCATCCATTCGACAAAAGCTTCCTCCCTCCATGAACTGAACGTATAGATGATCGTCTAATGTGAAAATATACAATGGAGATAGGTCGGATACACCTTTTCTTACTTTTTCCCCGTCATAAATAAAAAAGCTCCGGAATGATTGAAAATAAATCTCACCCTTATATTCATTAATCGTCCAGAACTCATCATTATTAAGATAGACGTTCATCTCAGACGAACTGAGTGAATGATAAATCAGATCATTCTCATCATCCATCTCAAAATACCCGAACTCCTCGAAAGAGCCGACATAAATACGTCCGTCCTTCGATATATACAAAGCACGGACACCTAGATTATTCGGTAATTTCACAAGATCCCAGTGAATACCGTCAAAAACCAAAAGCCCCCGGTTATTACCAATATACATCTTTCCTCCCGGACCTTGGGAGACGGCCCAATTCTGGTTTCCCGCTTTGTAATCACTTACGGAATAATTGATGATTTTAGGAATATAGGGTACCTTCGCATTCCCCGTTATACAAAATAACAAGGCAATAACGCAACAAATCAACATACGAACCAACGTCCTCTTAAGTATCTCCTTCACTATATAGTACAGAATGTTATGTACCACAAAAGTAAATAAAAAAACATCACGTTACACCCTACTTCTTATAAACTCTTACATAATCAATCTCGAACACATGTGGAAAAAGAGAATCATCAATACCCTTTTGGCCTCCCCAATTCCCACCGATCGCCAGATTCAGCAAGATATGAAAGCGTTTATCGTAAGGCCAAACCTCATAGCCTGTCCCCTCGTTCTTAAATGTAAAGTATAATTGATCATCTACATAAAGCCGGTACTCATCTTCCTCCCATTCCAAGGCGTACACGTGAAACGCTTTATAACAATCCGGACACGCAATTTTAGCATTTTTTTGAGTTCCGATCGCATGATTATATTTTTCCGTATGCGAAGAACCTACGATCGTGTCGGGATCATAGCCCACATTTTCCATAATATCTATTTCCCCGCTTTTTGGCCAATCCCCGTATTCCCAATCCGTTGGAAGCATCCAGATGGCCGGCCATGTCCCTCGTCCAGTCGGGAGTTTCGCCCGAATCTCAAAACGTCCGTACAACCAATCCCCTTTTCCTTTCGTAATCAAGCGAGCCGATGTATATGAACGACCTTCCATCGGTTCTTTCAAGGCCGTAATCCTCAACACCCCATCCGAGACCCAAGCGTTCTCCTTTCTGCCGAATGTATAATATTGAGCCTCATTATTTCCCCATTGATATACATTACCTTCCGTATCATAAGACCATTTCGTAGAATCAGGAAATCCCGTATAGTCAAACTCCTCACTCCATATCAATTTCCACCCGCCTTTATCCATGGGTGCAGACAAATCGATATCACTAGCATTCGCCAGACTGCTCAAGAAAACACTATATAGGATAAAACCAAACAAAAGAAATGAACGTGACATAACAATATAGATTAAGATATAAAACAGAATTTCCGCAAATGTATAAAAATCACATCAATAAAAGGTCATAAGGATAAAGTCTTTTACACTTTATCCTTATGACCTTTTACAAATAGTCTTTTAAGGCTATAAATGAATCAATATCCCGGATTTTGTTGCAATTTATTATTTTTCTGCATTTCTAACGCTGGAATAGGAAATATCCCTTTATAGGCTGGAGTTATTTCATTTTTCTCCCACCAAGTTCCTGTAAAGAAAGTCCCAAAGCGTATCATATCCGTACGGCGATGATCCTCAAAAACAAACTCTTTTTTCAACTCATCCTCAATTGTTTGTAAGGTTATTGTTTCCGGGGTTCCAGTAATACCGGCACGGGAACGAATCTGTTCTAAGAAAGGACGCGCCTTCTCCGGCTGATTTAAGCGCACATAACACTCAGCTTGCATCAATAACACCTCCGCATAACGCATCACTACTAAATCATGATCACGTTCCCATTCCTCACCATCTTTTTGCTCATATTTACACCAATGCACTCCCTCATAATCTTTTGCGTCCATGATATCACCAATCTCATCCGTAAAGCTTAACGGTTGAAGTCCCTCCTGATTCGGATCTCGATCAACAACTTCCCCAGTACGAAGATCGATCTGATCACCGATCAACATTGTATTACGGCGTATGTCTTTCTCATCGAAGCTATAGTATAATCCGGGTTGAGCCACAATACTATTACCACCTCCCTCAAAAGCTCCAGTCGATGAGATTGCCCATCTTTGCTCATTATGCGTTAAGGCCCAATTCAAGAAATTGCCACTTGTACCCATTTTATGGTCATAAGGTATAGCTAATAAGATTTCCTTAGAAACCTCATTCTCTGTCTGGAAATTAGTAAAATAATTTGTTTCCAATGAGCCAGATATTTGCTGACAAGCTTTAAGGCAATCCTCCCAACGGGATTTTCCAGAAAAGATCTCGGCATTCAAATACAGACGAGCTAATAAACAATACCCTGCGTTCTTTGTCATTTTGCCATAGCCGGATTCAGGCAATTGGTCAATAATAGCTAATAACTCTTTTTCCGTAAAATCAAAAATCTCAGCCCTCGTTGAGTTCGTCGGTAATGTCAGATCCTTATAGTCCGTAATCAATGGTACATTTCCGAACCAATCGATCAAGCGATAATAGAAATAAGCACGTATAGCCCGTAATTCAGCAAACATCTTATTTTTCTGTTCATCCTTTAAAGAAGACCCTTCTATTTGTGAGATAATAGCATTAACCGTCGAGATTCCATTATAACAATATCTCCATGCCCCAGTGATAGCCACATTCTGATTATCCCACTCATGACGTTTCAACTGAACATATCTTCCGCCATCATACCAATCGGCACCTCCATTCCGAGCCGGAAGTACCGCCTCATCCGAGCTAATCGCCGAAATAAAATAGACATACTCACTAAAAGCATATCCATTCGCACCATCAAAACTGCCTCCACGGAGGGAAGCATACGCACGTCCCATGATAGAAGCGATTTCCGAGTCCGTTTGCCCATATTCATTCGCATTTATCTTATCATACAGATTCTCGGACAAATCGGTACACGCCCCAAACATCATAAGTAACCCAGCCGCTAATATTGATTGTATTTTCATAATTCTCCTGTTTTTTATAAATGATTAGAATGATAGATTAAGGCCGATAGAAAATGTCCTCGGCATCGGATAAATATTACCTTTATCCAGTCCAACTTCCTTTAAATCTGAAGTACTAACTTCCGGATCTATCCCCGTATAACCAGTTAATACAAACAAATTCTCTCCTGTAGCATAGAAACGTAAACGGTTAACCCCAAAATTCTTCAGGAGACGAGCAGGGAGCGTATAACCCAAGGTTACACTTTGCAAACGGAAGAACGAACCATTTTCCAACCAGAAATCAGAGTAAACCGGCATATTCTCATCAGAGATACCACTTTCAGCGAAAGAGGAAGTGATATTATAATTTGGCATATGGGCCGTATAACCTCTTTCCATTCCCGCTACATTCAGTACCTTCTGACCATACATACCATAACCAGAGATACCCAAATCAAAATCTTTATACGTAAAATTAAATGATAAGCCCATCGTCAATTTTGGTTGGGCGTTACCCAAGATCTCGTCTTCTCCATCATTTGCCAACACGAATTTACCATCTACAATACCCTCGCAATGAGGCCCATAAAATGTTCCTACCGGATATCCTTCCTCTATAACCTGCGAATAACGATTAGACATTCCCAAAATACCTTGTAGCGAACCACTTAATATTCGATCGGTTTGATAAACTTGATTAGACAGTTTATCAATTGTCTGTTTGTTATGTGCCAACGTCAAATTAGCGTCCCAAGTGAAATCCTTATGATTGATAAGGTTTGCCCCCAAAGTCAACTCTACCCCCTTATTGGTCAAATCACCTACATTCGCTAAAATGTTAGAATACAAATAAGGAGGATTAGGTACTTGATACGTATATAATAAATCACTAGTCTTTTTCAAATACCAATCGAACGTTAAGTTTAAGCGATTGAACAAGAACATATCGACACCCACATTCGTTTGAGCGGTAGATTCCCATTTCAGATCCGGGTTCGGGTTCTGAGTAACCCCATACGATTGTTTCCAAGAATTACTCTCGCTATCAAAATAAGCACCGCCTCCCGTACCCATCAGCATAGCCGATTTATATTCTCCGATCCCGGATTGATTTCCCGTCACACCATAACCGGCACGTAACTTCAAATTAGCGACCCAACTCTGTAAGTCCTCCATAAAAGCTTCCTCCGAAATACGCCAAGCTGCCGATACAGACGGGAATGTACCCCATTTATGATTAGTACCGAAACGTGAGGAACCGTCACGACGAATCGTGGCCGTAAGCATATATCGGTCTTTCAACGTATAATTAGCACGGGCGAAGAATGAGATCAATTTCGCTTGGCTCTTAGAAGATGCTACGTCCTCCAATCGGTTATCCTGCCCCGCTCCCAGATTATTCCATAAAAAATCATCCGTGTCGAATTTTCGTCTTTCGGCTTTCAGAGTCTCAAACGAATAATCCAGATAAGAATAACCAACCATAGCGCCTATACGATGTATCTTATTGAATGTCTTGTCATAGTTTAAGAAAACCTCTAACTGCTTATTCGTATATTCCTCGTTATATCTCTTAGCGTATCCACCATCTGTAACTTTATAAACATAAGACGGACGGTAATAATAATCTTGATTTGAATTATATTCATAAGATAAATTGGTGGTTGCTTTCAGTCCGTCAATAATGGATAGTTCTACCTTACCGTAACCGAGTAAATGCTTACGGGTTGTCTCATCATTTCGTTCCGTATGGCTCTCCACCGGATTATTTTCAGTCAATCGTCCACCGACCTGCTCCAAATAATTCCCATTCTCATCATAAATAGGGGCTGTCGGGTTCATATTATAAATCGTACTATAAATGCCCTTATCCACATTATGCCGTTTATCTGCATTAGCCTGTAAACTCAACTCAACTTTCAACCGGTTATTAAGTCCATATTGATAAGCGGTCAAACTAGCACTCATACGATCCAAATCGCTAAACTTAATAATACCCTCGTTCCTTAAATAATTCATGGATGCACGTAGCCCATTATCTTCTCCACCGGAAGAAAAGGAAAGCGTATGGGAATGAGAAATAGCGGTTTGCTGGATCGCTTTCTGCCAATCGGTATTGGCACCATAATCTACGGCATCGGTCAAATTATGATCACTTACATATTGACGCCATTCTCCAGCAGTCAATACATCCAAATTATTAGCGCTCTTTCCTATCGCTACATATCCATTGTATTCAATACTACGCCCTTTTTTCTCTCGATTGGTCGTAACGATAATCACACCATTCGCTCCGCGTGAACCATAAATAGCCGTAGCCGAGGCATCTTTCAGTACATCCATAGACAGGATTTCATTGGGTTGGACCGTACTGAGATCAACCCCGGGAATACCATCCACCACAACCAGTGGCGCATTACTAGCAGACAAAGAGGTACCCCCACGTAAACGCATGGAAGAACTTTTCGTCGGATCACCACCACCTTGTGAGACTACCAAACCAGCGACCTTACCTTGTAACAACTGCTCCGCAGAAGAAATCACGCCTTGCTTAAAATCCTTGGCCGAAACAGAAGCGATAGAGCCTGTTAAATCCGATTTACGAGAAACACCATAACCGATAGCGACAACCGTTACCTCATCCAAACCGATAGAAGTCGGTTTCAATTGGATATTCAACTGTGATTTAGCTTCCACCGATTGCTCTGAGTATCCGATATAGGAGAATGTTATTAATTCCCCCTCCGTTGCCTCTAAAGTATAATTGCCATCTATATCGGTGGTCGTACCATTTTTAGAAGCGGTAATGATAGTAACTCCGATGATCGGCAAACCATTTTCATCAGTCACGACACCTTTGACTGTAATATGTTTTTGTGAAATCTGGGAGGACTGGTTTGTTTCTGCCTTATCCGTTTTTCGATAAAGAACAATATGCCGATCCGTTATCTTATAAGCGATATCATTACGATTTAATAATTGGTTTAATACCTCCGTAATTCCCTTATCCTTAACATGGATACTAATCCTTTGGTCCGAGCTTACTTCCTCCTCATTATAAAAGAAAGAAAATTCACTTTGCTCCTCAATCGCCTTAAATGCCTGTTCAATCGTTACATTTCGCAAATTGAGGTTGATCGCAGCCGTATCCATATAGCTAGCGGCGAACATCGACGTTGCCCCGGTTAACCCCAGACTTAGCATAAATACCTTGAAGAAATGTTTTTTCATTTGTAATGATTTAATTTATTAATTATGCTTTTGATAATTCCATTCCTCTCATTGACTTATTTAATATTAGATCCGGATCTTTCTATTTAAGGTCACTCAGAATATTGTTATCTCCATTCATAGTAAAGAGACAAAAAGGATTCGATACGCCTAAAAGAAAATTAAAAAAAATCAGTACATGATCTCTGTATTAACCAAACCGAAATAAACTAAGCCAAACAAACCGGTATTCCAGCCTTGGATATGATAACCTAAATTCTCTCCTGTCAGACTATTTATATGTTCATTAGGTGACCAATCCCCTGAGTTTACTAAATCCGCACGTCCTACCTTCTTAATAATATCAATAGCTTCCTCTTGTCGTCCCATATTAATACGTGCCCAACAATCCATAAAACTTACCCACGGCCATACACCTCCATTGTGATAAGTAGCCGAAGGATAACCAAAACTATCATCATAATAAGGAAAAGTCTCGGCAATCCCGTAAGGTGTCATACTTTTCGTATTTAATGTCTCTATGATTTTCAAGGCTCGTTCCCGGGGAACAACATCAAATAAGATACCGATCGTTTGATCCTGTAAAATCCTATCATTTACGCTCCCATCTTTCCATATCTGACAATAATAGTTTCCATTCCACAAGCCTCCTTCTCTTACATCTTTATTCATAGTCTTATATCCTTTTTGATAGGCAGATTGGTAATAGTTAGCTCCCGCTTGATCACCACACTCTTCCGCCAAATAAACCATTTCTTTTAAGGCAGATAAATAAATCAAACAGGTAAAAGGAGAATATTTTCTTCCCTCGATCCCCTTCACATCTTTCCAATCTCCCCAAAAAGAAACCTGAGCTGGAAGTCCAATCTTATCCGTATCTCTAGAAATCAGCCAGTTCATGGCATTTTTCATAGCTGGCCAGTAGTTGATCAAGTCTTGTTTATTATGATAATACCGATAGAATCTAGCAATACGCAAAATAAAGAAAGCATTGATATCCAAATCATCCTCCCGCTCAATTAGAGGAAGGATCGTAGTCGGAATCTTCCCGGACGGTTGTTGCCACTCGATACTTTCCTCAATCATCTTTCTCTCTAAATCTTTATAAAACACCAAATGCAGCCAACTTGTCCAATAACTATCGCGTTGATTTAACTCACGATATCCCATCGTAACAAGTTCCCCTTTTTTTGTCCATTTCGTAAGTGATACGCCCGGAATCATATACCATCGCACGTAAGTATCTAATTCTTTATCGCCTGTTTTGGGGATCGCTAAACCAAAAGCTGTTGTTTTATCTTTAAAAGCCGACCACATTTTGTATGCATAGGCCGAAAGATCATCAAGTGTCCGGAAATTAATACTACTGATCCAGTTATCATCCCGAAAAGTAAATAAGACCTTGATTTTCTTTTTCTCGCCAGCCAACAAAGAAACTGGGATAGAAAGTTTTTGTCCAGCCCACAAGCTTTCGGTTTGATCAGTCGTAATTTGGCAATTATTTTTGTTACTAATGCCCGTATATTCATCATTCTCACAGAAGCTCATATCTTTCGCTAAATTCTCGTCCGGTTGAGCGACCAGTGTAAAATGCTCTTCTTTAGAAGTCGGATTAGAACAACAAATCTCTAACATCAAAACAGGGAGAGCAGAAGTTTCCGCATCATTAACCCCCAATGGGCAAAAAGCCTCTGTAGTAAAAGTCACTTTTGTGAGGGACGATCCTTTATAATCATTTTTTACAAACGGAAATTCCCTTATGATATTCTTTTTAGGAAATTCAGAAAATAAATGTCGCCTACCATCTTTCTCAATCGAGAACATTACGGCACCTCTGTTAGTTAACCAATCCCCTAATGTCCCGGGATTTTGCATAATCTGTCCGAAGAAATCTCCAGATACTGAGGCATTAACAGTTAACGCAAAGTTAGCGATCGGATACCCATCGACAACTTGCCTTTTTTGAGCGACCATAGAATGACTAATCATCCAAAATAAAAGAAAAAATAGAGAATGTGTTTTCATGCTATTCATTGAATCGTATTCTTTTAATAAATTGTTACTTGATTATCAACTATTGTATATTGAAAAGGTACATTAATCCGTATTATATTGAAAATTTGTGGAAGCGTTTCATTATTAATAAACTTACCGGTAAATACCTTATGTTCCAAACCAACCTTCTCAATCGTGATCTTACAATTGAACTTTCTTTCCAAACTCTTACAAATATTACCGAACGATTTCTTCTTAAAAAACAATTTCCCCTCAGTCCATCCTATAGCATATTCCCTTTCGAATGGCTCTAACTGAACCACCTTCGTGTTCTTATCATATACAGCAGAGGTACTAGGCGTAAGATGATAATGTTTATTATCCATATTATTCTTTATCTCGACAGATCCGGATATCAAGCTTGTCACTACCTCTTCTTCCTCTCCATAAGCCGATACATTAAAAACAGTCCCTAATACCTTAACATCTATTTGCCTCGTTTTGACAATAAACGGGACATGTTCATTACGTGCAACCTGAAAACAAGCTTCTCCTACCAGTCTCACATCACGGGAACTTTTATTATAATCCGTAGAATAAGAAAGCCTGCTCCCATGATTAAGGGTTACCACAGAACTATCTGGCAATACCACTTCAGATACGCCATTTTGAGAATTAAAAACAATCCATTCCTCTTTTACATCAGACCGAGGTTTTATCGATTCAAAAAGAAAAAAACCTATTAATAAAGTGATACTGGCCGCTATAGACAAAAACAGATATATATTTTTTATGGAACCCTGCTTACTTCCCTTATCCTTAAACATCTTATGATATAGCTCCTCCCGCACACCTTCTTTTATTTCTGAGGCATGCCCATAATCACAGTCAAGCGAGATATGATCTATTATCTTGAAAATCTCTTTTTTCTCCTCATCCAGCACATCTAGCGCATCAGATGGAAGATCATCGTTTTCCCGGTTTAATAGACTTGCTAGTTTTTGCCATTCTTTTTCAACCTTAACCTTCATATTTCATTTAATTTTTTTACCTGTGCGATACTCCTGTATGACTATTCCAATTTTCCTTATCGCTATGCACATCTGTGCGTGTACCGTCCGATCCGATATCGAAAGGATCTGAGCCACTTCCTTGTAGGTCATATTTTCTTCTCTCACCATAAAGAAAATTAAACGACACTTTTCAGGCAAAGAGTTGATCGCTAACTCAATGATTTTCTTTAATTCATTGTCCAAGATCTCTTGTTCCGGTGTTGATTTCTCAGACAGACCTCCTAAATCAGCGTCTTCCAGCCGTATTTTCTGGTACTTATCGCTCTCACTCTTATATTTAAGAGCATGATTCCGGGCACAGATAAATAGATAGTTCTCATAATTCTGTATTTCTGGCAATTGCTTTCGGTTTTGCCACAAATACAAATAAACATCAGAAATCACATCTTTACATACACCTTTCTCCACAAGAAAATAGCTTGTGTATCTATACAATTTCATATAGGTATAATCAAAAAACAGTTGGAATGCCCTTGGGTCATCATTCGCAATCTGTTTAAATATAGATCGTATATTAATTGTTTCTTCCAATGGATGTGATGTAAATATCTATTTTATGATGAAGAGAAAAAAAGAGTGAAGTATGCCTAAAGAAGCAGATTGAATAAATTCTCATTTAGGGTTTATTAAGAGATCATGACCCCTACTTGCTTATATCCGCTAGGGCATTATATAATAAAAAAGAGATGTCAAAATTGACATCTCTCTCTGGATTGTGTGTTGTCTCACGAGGATTCGAACCTCGACAGACAGAACCAAAAACTGTAGTGCTACCATTACACCATGAGACAATCCGATTGCTTTACTAAAGCGATGCAAAGGTAAGAATAAAATCTTACCTTGCAAATTTTTTGATTATTTTTTTACTTTGCGATCAACAAATAATAATTTTTCTTACCTCTTTGAACCAATAAATACTTATCGTCAAGCAGTGAAGAACAGTCGATTACAGTATCAACCTCCGCTAATTTCTCTTTGTTAAAACTTACGCCACCACTTTGTACCAATTTACGCATCTCACCTTTTGAAGGGAAGATAGCGGCTTTTTCAGTACACAAATCAACAGCCTTGATTCCTGCGGCCAATTCATCACGGGAGATATCGAAATGAGGAACACCCTCGAATACGGCTAGTAATGTGTCCTCATCCAATTTCAACAAAGCCTCGTGCGTGGAGTTACCAAACAAGATATTGGAAGCCTCGACAGCGGCCTCATAATCTTCCAAAGAGTGAACCATAACAGTCACTTCTTTCGCCAAACGTTTCTGCAACGGACGCAAATGAGGAGCGGCCTCTTGCTCCGCCTCCAAAGCGGCGATCTCTTCTTGGCTCAAGTCCGTGAAGATCTTGATATACTTGGCGGCGTCAGCGTCGCTTACGTTCAACCAGAATTGATAGAATTTATACGGAGAAGTATAGCGACGATCCAACCAGATATTACCGGATTCCGTCTTTCCGAACTTACCACCGTCAGCCTTCGTGATCAACGGGCAAGTCAAGGCATAAGCCTCCCCTCCCAACGTACGACGGATCAATTCCGTTCCAGTCGTGATATTACCCCACTGATCGGTACCACCCATCTGTAGGCGGCAACCCTCATGCTCATACAAATACAAATAATCGTAGCCTTGTAGCAATTGATAAGAAAACTCGGTGAAAGACATACCTACACTGGATTCGCGGCTCAAACGCTTCTTCACAGAATCCTTAGCCATCATGTAATTCACGGTAATATGCTTACCGATATCACGGATAAAATTCAAGAAAGAATAACCCTTCATCCAGTCATAGTTGTTCACCAACTTAGCGGCATTAGGAGCGTCGGAGTCAAAATCAAGGAACTTAGCCAATTGTTTCTTGATGCAATCCTGATTGTGACGAAGAGTAGCCTCGTCCAGCAAATTACGCTCGGCAGACTTCATAGACGGGTCACCGATCATACCGGTAGCGCCACCCACTAAAGCGATAGGACGATGACCGGCACGTTGGAAATGCTTCAGCATCATCACACTTACTAAGTGTCCGATATGCAAAGAGTCTGCCGTTGGGTCGATCCCCACATAGGCCGATGTCAACTCTTTCTGCAATTGCTCTTCCGTCCCGGGCATCATATCAGCGATCATGCCCCTCCATCTTAATTCTTCTACAAAATTCATCGTATTAATTTATATCGTATTACATTAATATATTTGTCACTTTATCTCATACGAGGCAAAGGTACGACTTTTTAATTGAGAATCGAAAATTGATAATTGATAATTATCCGTTTAGGTGGAAGATAGAAACGTTTTTAGCGATTTGAATCCGCAGCTTTTCTTCCGGAATACCCAACGCTTCCGCTACATTTTGGTAGACCCCGCGGATATCAATCGATTTATCATCGGTCTCCAAGAAAAGGAAATCAGGCCATGCGACACGCAAAGCCGATGGATTAAAACGATCTCCAAAAGAGAGATAAAACCCCAAGCGAACCAATTGGGAGGCAAGTTCACCATTACCTCGAAAGCCATGGATAATCCAAGGCATCTCCGGTTTCACGGCCTTTTTACAGGCAATGAGATCCGCCCACGCTTTTACGCAATGGATGATTAATGGCTTATGTGTTTCCTCCGCTAAATTGGCTTGTGCCAGAAACACCTCTTTTTGCAAATCCATTGGAGATTCGGCCAGTGTATCAAGTCCAGCCTCTCCGATCGCCACGACTCCCGAACCAGACACCAATACCCTAAGTAAATCCATCTGCTCCTTTACATTATATATATACCACGGATGGATACCATATGAGCGAATAACCGTATCAAGAAGTGGCCCCGGCTGCATATCACCCATTGGACTCACGATCCTATTTATAATCGCGATATCCTCCTTATGGAAAGGCATCTGATGCGTATGTATATCATAATAACCCATGGCGTTACGGAACCGGATCATAACCGCTCCCACCCCAAGGATGGCAACGAAGTATTCGTTTAACCGCAAGATACAATCCTTTCACAGGGCCATATTTCTTCAAGGCTTGCACCGCATATTCGGAACAAGTGGGCGTATACCTGCACGAAGCCGGTGTCATAGGAGAGATACAATATTTGTAGAAATAAACCGGCAATAAGAGTAATGTGGTAAAAAAGCGTCTCATTATTCTTTATCCCGAAGGATATGGATCGCTTTCTTCATTGCCTTTTCCATCGCAGCGTACGGATGGATCTCTTTATCGAGGTACAGGAAAGCGATTAACATGCCCTTATTCTTCGCTTCCAACGGTTCCAGTAAATCATATTTACGAACCCGGTAAGCCTCACGTACCTGTCGTTTGATCAAGTTACGCTTTACGGCTCTCTTAAATTTTTTCTTCGGTACACTCACTAAGAAGGAAGCACGGGCAGGCATCTCTTCCTCCATCGGTAAATAAACGACCCGCAGTGGAAACGCCACGAACGATTGTCCTTTTTCGAATAATAGGTCAATGTAACGTTTCCACGACAGGCGTTCTTCTTTTGAAAGGGTATACCTTTTTGTCGTCATTATTTTTTACCGTCTTGCTGTTTTTTCAGATATAAATCCAAAGCAGCAGTCATAGAAGGGGCTTCCACCGTGGGAGCCTCAACGTCCAAACGCAGACCCGCATCTTTAACAGCCTTTGCCGTAGTAGGGCCAAAGCAGCCGATCTTTATATCGTCTTGCTTGAAATCCGGGAAGTTCTTCAATAAGGAAGAGATACCCGACGGACTAAAGAAAACCAACATATCATAATCGAATTTCTCGTCCTTCGCGAAATCATTGCTCACCGTACGGAACATCACCGCTTTCGTATAGTTGATTTTCTTCGCGTCTAACAAAGCGAATAGATCATCTTTATGTACATCGGAAACAGGTACTAGGTATTTCTCCTTCGCATGTTTGGCGATAACAGTCACCAAATCATCTGCCTTACCGGTCTGACCATAAAAAATCTTACGTTTTCTATAAACGATATACTTCTGGAGATAAACAGCGATCGCCTCTGTCATACAGAAATACTTCATCGTTTCCGGGATAGCCACACGCAATTCCTCGCATAAATGAAAGAAATGATCGATAGCCGTACGAGCCGTAAAAATAACGGCGGTATGATCCAAAACCGAGATTCGTTGCTGCCTGAACTCCTTGGAAGATAAAGGTTCAACCTTGATGAACGGGCGGAAATCTATTTCCACACCGTACTTTTCTGCAATATCGAAATATGGTGATTTCTCCGATGCAGGCTTCGGTTGTGATACCAATAATTTTTTAATATTCAATGCCATAGAGTACTTGACTCGATAAAGTTATACAAATAAATAATGCCTTCATACAGAAAAACTAAAGGCAATATTTCTTGGCCGCAAAGGTACAAACTAATATATAAAAAACTGCTATTTTTCCTGTGAAATATCCGTATGGTCTTATAAATTATCACAAAACGACACAGAATATAGAAAAATACAAACAACAAAACAGGAATCTGTATACTGCTCCCCACGAATACCAACCAAAGTACCGGAATGTATAAACAAATCCCCCACGCTCCTATAATAGCGTTATAATTAGTCTTCCAAAACTTGTATTTCGGAGCATCCGTAAAAACAACCCCCAATAAATAATAGAAACAGCGCTTACACCAATAAAACAGTATCAATACCATCATTATCAACCCAATAGATATCAATACCGTATTTTCTAGCAAATGGTTGAAATACCCATATGCCCTAGCGATAGCAAAAAGGCAAACGCTACAAAGAAACAAGGCTTGAAACGTCATGAAATTCCGGAAGAGCCATTCGCTCCCCCTCGTTACCTCAAATAAATTTTGACGTTCTTTCACATATACCACATCACGCATCATCTTCAGGAATAAACGATAATTGGTACGGAACACCAACGCAAAACACATAAATAAGACGAACAAAAGGCTAAAGACCACATCGTCCACCAATTGTCCGTCCCACAAACGAATCCCTACATATCCTTCAAATGTACCCATGTGCCGCTATTATCGGCACAAAGGTACATAATTATTTCAATAAAGCGCTTCCTTAATAATCTCTCCTACCGTAGGATGCGGGAACACAAACGACTTTAACTCATCCGATTTCATCCCCTTCTCAATAGCGATTCCGGCGATCACGATCAACTCCGAGGCCGGATTACCCAACATATGGGCACCGATCAACGTCTCATCCTCCGACAAGATCAACTTACAAACACCATTCCCCATCTCATTCTCTGCGACAAAACGCCCAGAGAATGCCATCGGTATTTTTTTCACGGTATACGAAATACCTTCTGCCTGCAACTCCTCCTCTGTCTTCCCGACACCGGCGATCTCCGGATTCGTATAAACGACACCCGGAATAGCCTTATAACTCATCGGGCGCGATTTGCCCAAGAGATGATCCACGGCCACCTCCGCCTCGCTAACTGCCGTATGCGCCAGTAAGGAAAAAGCGGTAATATCACCGCAAGCATATACATTTGGCAGGGAAGTCTGCATGTACTCATTCACCTTCACCCCATTACGAAAAGTCTCCGGAGCCAGTGTCTCCAAGCCAAAACCTTTCGTAACCGGACGACGCCCTACACTCAAAAGGACCTTATCGCCATGCAACGTGAATGTCTCCCCGTCTTTCTCTACAGAAACCTCGGTTCCATGCACCCCGGTCACTTTATGACTTAGATAGAACTTAATCCCCCGTTTAGCGTATTCCGCTTGCAACATTTCGGACAGCTCACGATCCATCGGGCCTAATATCTTATCCAACATCTCCACGACATGTACCTCTACCCCAAGGCTATTGAAGAAAGAAGCGAACTCCATACCGATCACGCCTCCACCGATTATCACCAAAGAGGCCGGAAGCTCCTTCGATTGCAACGCCTCCCGGCTCGTCCAATATTCCGTCTCCGCCAATCCGGGTATAGGAGGAATTACCGTTTCTGATCCCGTACAGATCAAAAGGTTCGCAGCCTCGTATAGCTCTTCTCCGGCGGCGATCGTAATCGTCCCGTCGGCCGCACGTCCTTGGATACAAGCTTCCGCCGTAACCATCACCACGCCATGCTCCGTCATTTTCATACGGATACCGGCTGTCAGCTTTTTCACGACCTTATTCTTACGGGCGATGATTTTCGGGAGATCAAAAGAAGGATTCTCCGCTTTCACCGCATACTTGGAAGCATGCTTGATATTATCATACGTCTTAGCGGAATAAAGAAGCGTCTTTGTCGGCACGCATCCCTCATTCAAACAAACCCCGCCCAATGCGTTTTTCTCAAAAAGAATCGTGGAAAGCCCACCCTGCGCCGCTCTCTCCGCGGCAGTATAACCGGCAGGACCTCCACCGATTATAGCGACATCGTATTTCATACTATTAGATCTATTTAAGTTGTATATTAGGATTTATCTTTCTCAACTGTTTGATAAAATCAGCCCGGTTGGTCGGAGATATGAGCATCCAAGGTTTCCCATTGCTCCATATGATCAGCCGATCCAACGAAAGGGCGTAGCTGGACACCGGCATCACGGTAGATTCCAACGCCTCTATATCAGCGATAGCGATCTTCTTCTCCGGGAAAATACTACAATGCGCTATCAACATATCATCTTCCGTTATCCGGTAATACGTATTAAAGAAAACATGAAGCACCCCCAACGCAGCGACCATCATACCCACTATAACCGATATATTGGTACGCAAAAACGCAGCCACACAACCAATTACCACCATGATAATCACCAGATGATACCACCATCCCACTTTTGATTTATATTCTCTTTCCATTTTTCGAAATTTGCCGCAAGTTAACGAAAAACGTCAAACAAAAAGAAAATTGCCCAATCTTTCCCATAAAAGAAAATACGCTGTCACTTCTCAGCAACAGCGTATCCACTTAAACCGGTTAATACAAATCATAAGATTGTAGTCGCCTTTTTATTTTAATTCTTCCAATACCGTATAGGATTGTAATACGTTATTCTTATCATATTGTTCCGTACGCACTAAGCCTACATTCGGGCTGTACCACTCATAGCCATACCCAGTGATTGTCTCCTTTGATTTAGGGGAACGTGTAGCGATATTATATTTTACCTTAGCGCAATCGAACGTACCGGCAGGAGTTGTTATGCTTTCCGTTTTAATAAACTCACGATCCTTAATGGCCATATCCTTACGATTCTTCCGGTTCTTCTTATCGTAGATCTTTACGGAAGCCTCGTCGAAATACACGTTATTCTTATCGAAATTAGCCGCATACGGATTTGGGTAATTTATAAAATTCTCCGTAATATCCACATTCGTATTCATTTCCGATACCACTCCCGGATAAGAGAGTGTCTCTTTCGAGTCGAGGAAAAATTCTCCATTCTGGCAGTATGCCTTGATATCTCCTTTGTTCACGATCGTACCGGAGGGATTAGTATATACGTAGTCCGCTTCCACCTCTTGGCCGGAAGGCAATGTTTCCACCTCATCCACTTGATAACTCATAACAGATTGTAAGTTTCCCTTCGCGTCATATCCTTTACGGACCCATACCGTTCCCTCTGTTTGCGGAAAGAAGAACGTACAATCTTGCGCCATCGCTCCTCCCGCGATCAATGAGATTAAAGCCGTGTATAATATTTTCACCTTCATAATTTTGACGTTTAATTAATTCACTACTAAATACATGCCGGATATCCAATGCTTTGTTAGAACAGAGTGAACCCCTAAATGTTCAGAAGGTAAAAATTAAAAATAGCCAAAATATCTTTCTTGGCAATACATTTAACCATAACTATGAAGTAATCTATTACATATTTACATGAAATATACCAGTTTATAAAGGAAATTCATATATCTTTTTACCATCCAAACTATAGATGAAAAACTTTTCACCTACCCTAAACATCTTGGATGAAGTATATAAATAAGCTTTCTTCTCACCCTTTGAATTAACCCACAATGTTTTGTCTCCCAAGAATATCAAATTATCCCCATTTGGTAAAGCCTTAAATGTACGCAACTTAGACAAAGGATAAGTTTGTAAAACATTCAGTTGCTGGTCTAGCTCAACCATTTCATTCTTATCAGTAATCAAACAATAAATCGAATCCGGGCGTTTATATCGCTGATAAGATGTACTATCCTCAAAATCCTGCAAGAAATAAGAAGAATTGGTAAGATATAATAACTTCCCGTTTACTTCGGTATTCCATGATACCTCACTCAACAAGGAATCCCCAGATAACGAGTATTTCCGGATATGATCGGAAAACAAGACCATCAGAGCATCCTCTTCCCAATTTATATCAAACTCCTCCACCATCTCTTTCTTATCCGAGAGCTGGCGAAACCAAACCTTCTCCCCCTTTCGTTTATCGAAGCAGGCGATAAACGGCCAGCCAACCTTCAGTCTTAAGTATTCGTGAGCATAAGCCTCAGAAGTATCAAAAATAGTATTTCGATACCCAGTTCCCATATTAATCATATAAAGGCTATCTCCTCTCGCAAACAAATGAGAGCGAGATCCCATTCCATCAGGTATCGGATACCCCCATTTAGGTTGCAACTGCCGATCCAGACAAAACAAATTCTCCCGGCTTGCCACGTAAAAAACTGTGTCGTCCGATAAAACATTCGATACCAGTTCCATCACCTTCTTCGGCCCGGTAGGCACTGCCGCAAAACCGGTTAAGACACCCGTCACCACACCGAGCGCACCAAGAGCGACGGCCTCTTTATAATCACTTGCCCCAGTCGGCATGGCATAACTCGGCCCTTCCCCATTTCCCATGTGAACCAGATGAATCCCATCCGAGACAATCAATCGAGTAGAGTCATCCAGTAAACCACTCTCATTCCATCCATATACATGGCTCATTTTCCGGCTCCACATCTTTTCTCCCGTCGCAAGGCTATGGCCTTCCAACTCGTTAGACACCCCGTTCATATAACTGCCTTTATAAGCCAAAAACATCCGGTTCTTAGCGTCCACCCAATAAGGAATCATTTTCTTTTTCTTCCAAACCTCATTACCTGTTTTCAAATCCAGCAACGATGTAGCCTTCCCCATTGTCACGAACAAAACTCCCTCTGAAGTCAACTTTGGATCTTGATTAAAATAATTGACAGGACGTTGCCATAGCATCCTCTGATCAGCCAAGGAGTAAACGGAAATTCCCCCCCTATTTTTCAAGGAAGTCTCATTTTTCGACAAATTCCGATACCGGATAAAAAGCAAATTATCCGTCGAATCCACATCCACTCCAAGAATCCAGCCGGGTAAAGCCAAACTTTTAGCAATGATAACAGAGCCATCCTCATTGATACCCAATGTGTCCGACAAAAATGTTTGAGATTGTACATCTAATGAAATACAACAAACAAACAGCAAGAAAATTTTGATGACCCTCATATCTCCACAATAATTATTTGATACAATTTCACTTTTGATATTTTTCTAACGAAATACAAGTCACATTATTATAATAGGTTGATCCATCATGACGAAACGTAAACAACTTTCCTGATCGTATTCTATCAATAGTGGGTTGTAAATCATGAGTTACCCGCACTTTGAACCGGCATCATCACCGCCGTACTCGCCGAACCTGCGGCGGCTCCACCGATAAGCGCTTCTATGATGATAGGTATATCAACAGATTGTTTATAGTGTAACTACACTTGTTAAAGTTCAGAAATAAGCTCGGCATCAGTACATATACAAAACCCAAACAAAAAAATAGGCTGTCTCATTTTTCATCATAAAACAGCCTATTTCTAAATAAATTCTTTCTTAATTATCTCTAAAATCAATGGAATAACTCTCCACGACAAATGAATCTACCATTGTAATCCTTCCAATTCAGTTCAACCAAATATTTTTCAACTTCAAGCTCTTTGACCGGCTCAAACTTTACGCCTGTACTTACAGGACGAATTTTAAACATTGAATTTACTAATTAGATATTTTCAACATTCATTTCTTATAATCTATCCATAATATGGATTATATCCATTAAAAATAGTCATAATCACATCTTTCTCTTTTTCATTAAAAATAAATGCAACATTATGATCATCATATTTCTGCCATAAAATAATCGATTCTTTTACTATTTCAATATAAATCCTAAGAGCATTTTCATCCAACATAGATAAATCGTCATGAATAATTGTTATATCTGTATCATCAATCCAACTAAAATCCCTATATATATCTAATAAAGCATCCCAATTATTTCCAAATTCAAAAGGGTAATTTAACACTTTAGTTATTTCATGAAATAAATCAAATTTATTACACACTTTAGAAATATGCCCGAACACACCTCTTTCCATACTGTACACATTAACATCTTTCTCAAAATATATATTTCCCATATTTTAAATATTTACATTTATATTAATCATAAACACACAAACAACTTTTTATCCCCAAAATTAAAATTTTATTTGGATAAATGTATGATAATGATCTGGAGTAAACCACATCTTACTTCCTCCTGTGATAACTCTCATAGGCCCTGCTCCTCTTGTCAAACCAGGCGTAGGATGAACATACTCTTTATAAACACCATTTGATAAGTTTGGCAACTTTCCTTCATTATTATAATAGGTCGCCCCATCATGACGAAACGTAAACAACTTTCCAGACCGTATTCTATCAATAGTCGGTTGTAAATCATGAGTTACCCCATCTGGAGTTGTCACAAAACGAGTCGTACCCGAAGATTGACTAGAAGAAGCAACCTGAGATGATGTCTCTACCGGATTTAATTTAGGGGTATTACTAATATCCGGTTGCGTCACATTTAGCCCACTTCCTTGAGCCTCCATCAACCTCATCTCCGGTGCCGGTCTTGTCGCCGTGTTCTTGAAAGAGAAGATCGTCCGTCCGAATTTAACGTCTTTACCTGTCCAGAAGTTATTACCTTTCAAGGCGGCAACCGTACCGTTTCCGATTCCACCTGTCAAGGCTCCACCCAGAATACCCAAGCCATAATCCTTCAAACTCATAAACGGGTCCCCGAAATACAACGAGTTACCCGCACTCTGGACAGGCATCAGTACATATACAAAACAAAAAAATAGGCTGTCTCATTTTCCATCACGAAACAGCCTATTTTTAAACAAACCCCTTCTTATTACCGCTTAAAATCAGGAGAATAACTTTCCACAACAAACAAATCCACCATCGAATAATTTGAGGCAACATCTTCTATAAGGGCCTTCACAAGATCCCAAGATAATCCACCCAGTCCGGTACCTACAGTTGGTAAAGCGATTGATTTGACACCTGCCGACTGAGCCAATTTCAGCATCTTATCCAAAGACTCTCTGATATAAGGCACCTCAGCCTTGGTTCGCCAAGTCTTCTGTGTACCCAAGTTATAGATATGGCCTTCCCCATAATCATAATCAAAAACATCCCCCGGACTAAACTTACCTTGCTGACACATTTTTTTATACTCTGCATACATTTTGGGGTATCGCTCCCGAAATTGCAACGCTATGCCTTTTCCCATCGCTCCGGCGCAATTACAACCATGAGCGTAACTGTGAACTCCATTCAGATTGAATATATCACCTTGCTCTATAAAATTAACCATAAATCACATCTATCTAATTTTCTCCAACACTCCATCATCAAATCCTACAGTTATATACTTAGTATGTAATAACCAAGCACTAACCTTCTCCAATGAAATAATGTCCAATAAGATCGTAATTACCTCATTTAAGAACTTATCCGAATCCACACCCACATCAACACCTTCAATATTTAGATACTTATCGACCGGCTCATAATCAACATCACAAGCCCAATCATCATCGTCCGCATCATAACTTTCAGAGCCTATCAAATAAACACAATATCCATTTTCAGACTCAAAAATTCCAAAATTCAGTGCTACTATATTTTCTGGTATCACTTCATTGTGGCTTAATTCCAAAAGCCAGTCTTCTATCTATTTCTTCATAGCATTTATTCTTAAAAAAATACTTCAAACATATAAAGCACATTCAATAAATCAAGTTAATACAAAATTTATTTCATTAAATCAACGACATCCATTATTCGTTTTTTATCTTTCTCTGAAAAAATAAAACATACAGAATGATCATTAAAATCAGCCCAAAATGAAAGAGTTATTTTAATTATTTTCAAATACATTCTTAAGTCATACTCATCTAACAATGATAAATCCTCATGTATTATTACAATATCATTATTAGATATCCAGTCAAAATCCCTATAAACTTCACAAAGAGCATCCCAATTTTCTCCAAAATAATTAGGAAACACTAGAGCTTTTGATAAGTTAAGGAATAAATCCATTTTGTCTCGTACTTTATATACATATCCAACAAATGTATCCTCCACTAGATACATTCTAGGATACTTTACAAAAAATATATTCTCCATCTAATAGTAGTTTTAGAATACAAATGAAAGAATAATATTATATATTCACATACTTATAACGAACTTTTTTCAAAATTTGATTTGAATCATTGT